>Ga0316604_10003077_pt1 | contig 12016 bp, 8 predicted proteins | sample OWC_soil_day20_C_FD_207650 | JGI IMG/M metagenome (GOLD analysis project Ga0316604, IMG submission 207650) | Wetland soil microbial communities from Old Woman Creek delta, Ohio, United States - OWC_soil_day20_CT | ecosystem: Environmental > Terrestrial > Soil > Wetlands | place: USA: Ohio... | reverse complement strand
AATATCTGGATAATTACGGCGGAGTAATCTATCTGGGGAGCTTTTCCAAAATTCTGGCTCCTGGACTGCGCACCGGCTGGGTGACTGCCGCACCATCTGTCATTAATCATCTTGCCCAAGAAAAACAATATATTGACCTTCATAGCAACAATCTGTCACAACGAATCCTCCATGTCTGCTTAGAAAATAACGTTCTCACTGATCACCTAACCACAGTTCGAACAGAATATAAAAAACGTCGTGACGCCATGGTTAGCGCAGCCCGGCGCTATTGCAGCAACCAGCTTACTTTTACTACCCCCGAGGGCGGCTTCTATCTATGGTGCAATGTAACCACCCCGGTTTCTGCCCCCGAGTTACTGCACCGAACCGCCGCGGCAGGCGTATCATATGTGCCAGGCGAGGCTTTCTATAGCAACCAGTTAACCAGCACCGAGATTCGGCTATGTTTTTCCACCCACAGCGAAGACCGCCTGGTTGCAGGAATGAAGATTCTTGGACGTGTTTTAACCTCCTGCGCATCTTGTCCACCTGCCTCAACCGGTTTGGCAGGACGACCAATCCTATAGAACAGAAACAATGGGAAAGGAAGTGCGCCACCTTAGCTTGACGCACTCCTTTTCTCCGTGTTTCCAAGACCGACCCTTCACCAAACTAAAATCAATAAAGCCTCCCAGTAAAAATCCTGGAAGGCTAGGTCAAATACAGCTTTATTCTCGAACCTTAGAAAACAATCTTAGACCTATCATATTTGATAAGTTTAAGCTTGTTTTTACTATAAAAGCAATGAAAATCCGACTACAAATTTCGATAATCATTTATATACTAATGATCAGCAACCGGTGCTAATAGTGGGTAAAAATCACTTAGTAAGCTCTCTTGTCCAGGATTAAGAACGAGAAACTCTGAGTCCCAGGGTCCTGTTAGCAATAGGCGCAATAATCGTAACGAGCCTGGGGCAACGTCGTACTGCATATTAGATTTTTCGCAAAACTCTTTAATTTTAGGCATTATGCCCTCTATGCTATAAGCACCGGTATCGATGATCATAAACCGAGTATAATTATTCAGCATTTTTTTTATTATCCGTAAAGCCTTCTGTTCGCCATAACGTTCAATCCATTCCCTATATGACCACATTACGTTGCCTTCCGGGTCTAGCCAGCCTTTGGTTATAAAGTAAGTACAAATCCCGTTTGGGATGCTTTCTCTCTCTTTTTTTGAACCAAGCAGTAAACTAATGCAGTCGTCAATCCGCGGAATTACAAGCTTAGCTTTGGTAGACTTTATTCCTACCAGGCCGTTTCCACAACAACCATACGCCATGAGAATGACATCAGCAGTATCTAATGCATCAATCTGCGCTTGAACTTTCTGGTGCAGAAGTTCAGGGAAGCTGTGTAAGCCCGATTCCATATACACCACTGGGTAACTTATACCTAACTGCTGCAAAACAAGCTCAACTTCATCTCTCATTGTCTGGCAAGCCAAAATTACTTTTTGCACTGTAGTCACCCCCAATTATCTCCTGCAGTAATCATTTTTTATTCAACGTAAGTATGCTGGCTTCTTTTAGTGTCAAATCTTTTGTTTCTGGTGCCCAAACTACACATACCATTAAACCAAGAAATGTCAGCAGAGTGCTAACTAACATAGTATTGCCTATTCCAATCGTATGTAAGGAATAGGGTAAGGCAAAAGTCCCAATTGCTGCGCCAATACGACTGATGGCCGTTACTACTCCTACAGCAGAGGCGCGGACATTAGTTGGGAACAATTCGTTAGGATAGATCCAATCAAGGGCACTTGGCGGACCGGAAAAAAAGGCATAAACAGCGAAACCCAGGAAGATTAACCATGCAGGTGCACCTGGAACTAAACCTAAGACTAACATGGACAATGTCATAAAAATAAAGCTCCAAATAATAAGTGGGCGTCTTCCAAAGTGATTTACAAGAGACATTGACGCAATAGTACCCGTCAGAAAAAATATATTGATAACAGCATAGCCGATAATCCAGTCATTACCAGCACCTAAATGGAACGCCTCCAAAATCTGCGGTGCAAATGTATAAATGGCAAAGCACGGCGCTACCTGGAATGTCCAGAATAACCCGATGAACAAAATTTTTCTAAGGTAGTCTGGTTCAAGTAACTTGCTGAATCGAGTTTTTTCTGTTGTGGGTTCGTCTAAATCAGTAAGGCTGGCGTGAGTGCCATATACTTTTTTAATAATATTGAGAGCCTCTTCGGTACGTCCCTTACTTACAAGCCAGCGGGGAGATTCTGGAGTATCCCAACGGCCTACTACCAGTATTAAAGCTGGAATGGCGGAACTCCCGAGCATCCATCTCCAAGCGTCAGGACCTGTAGCTAATAGTAAATAACCTGCGATGCCGGCCACAACGGCACCGGCATACCATGCACTTGCCAATAATCCCATCGTGGCACCCCGATACCTACGAGGACAAAACTCTGTTAACAGAGAGGTTGCAATTGGGTAATCTGCCCCGACGGCAATTCCAATAAGAAACCGTACGATAACTAATTCCAAAGGCGTACTGATAAACATTTCCATAATCGATAAAATTATGATTGCAATAAGATCGAGTTGGTACATTACTTGGCGCCCAATCAGATCAGTCACATAGCCAAAGATTGCTCCTCCAACTAACAATCCGATAAGGGCTGCGGCGCCGATCATAGCTGTCCAAAATGTGTCCAGCTGGAGCTGAGGTTCCAGTTGTAATAAAGCCATCCCGATAATTGTCAGGATGTAGCCGTCCAAAAAAGGACCTCCGCTGGTATAAATCGTAAGTTTCTTCAAGAAAGGGGTTAACGGAGAATCTTCGATACCGAGTGATTGATTCACATTTTTCAGCCTCCTTGACGTAGAGCATTGTGTTCTTCCTTATTAATAATGAGCAATTATCATGCCAAATAGTGCGACATAGAGCTACACTGAAAAATAAATATTTATTCGATAATTAAGCCGCTTTAATATTTCCATCTTATACCTGTTTCTTTAGGTATAAGTGGGAGTATTAAAGCGGCTTAGTCTTACTTTGTAAAATCAGCTTTATCAGTTTTATAGGAGGTTGATTTAATTCCCAGCTTGCGTAACCGATAGTGTAGGTCTTGTCTGGAGATGCCTAACTGCTTAGCGCTATCGCTTACATTGCCATTAGTCATCTTTAACATGTTTTGAAGCAAATCTGTTTCGCACTGCCGTAGATACTCAACTAACGGTTTCCCTGTTGGTATATCCGTTACCGAGGTGTTGCTTGACTTATTTGCGGATAAATTACTGAGCATTCGTTTTACTAAAAAAGTGGGTAAGTCTTCAAGAATTACTTCTGCCGCCGTATGCTCAGCAATACTCATCGCACTTTCAATCACATGCTCCAATTCTCGGACATTTCCTGGCCATTTATATAAGGATAATAAATCTAATAGATCGGGGGATATCTGCGTAATATTCAAATTCAATTGGTCATTAAAGCGAGAAATAAACTCTTTAGCAAGCACGGGTATATCTTCTGGACGCTGCCGAAGCGGTGGGATATGCAAAATTACTGGCGTTAAGCGGTAGAAGAGGTCATCGCGGAAGGAACCATTACTCGATGCATCGTACAAATTTTGGTTGGTTGCGCTGATTATACGACAGTTGATCTTACGTTCGGTTTTGGCACCGAGACGACGGACACTCTTATCTTGTAATAGACGTAATAGCTTTGCTTGTAAAGGTACACTTAATGAATTGACTTCATCCAAAAACAAAGTTCCATTCTCAGCCTGTTCAAACAAACCAGGAGCATCAATGGCGCCCGAGAATGCACCCTTTACTGTACCCATGAGTAGGCTTTCCATCAACGTCTCAGGTATAGCGGCGCAGTTAACAGCGATAAAAGGTTGTGAACTGTAGGAGCTCGCATTATGGATTCCCTGCGCAAACAATTCCTTTCCTGTACCAGTTTCTCCATAAATCATTACAGTGGAGGATGTTAGTGCGATTTTCCGGGCTTGTTTTATAACTTGTTTGATTAAAGGGCTGATGCCCACAATGTCATTTAAACTAAAACTAGTGCCATTTGGTCGATTTCTCGATTTATTTTGATCAAAACAATGCACAACCTTTGTTAATAGCTCATTTATAGAAGGAATGTCCCGGTTAATTGAATATACCGCCGTAAGTTCTCCATCTACAAAAAATGGGTAACAATTATAGCCAATATCAACCTTTTTCCCGGTATGTAAATGATAAGTCATATACTGATCTAATAGAGGTTTTTTACTATTTAGTACTGCCATGCGTTGAAGGTTTTCTAGGGGTAATGCATATACGTCGGTATCTTTCTTCCCTAACATATTTTGACGATTTGTGGCTTCCAGTCGTTCAAACGCCCGATTATAAATCAGAATGGTGCCGTCTTTATGTGCGGCATACACGCCTTCTGATATTGAATCTATAATTTCGTGCAATAATTGATTCTCTATAACTAATTCTTCCAGACTTTTCTGATTATTTTTAAGCATATATAGATTTCAGCCCCTTCGTGCTACAGAATGTACATTGTTTACAGAAAAGAATCTTTTCAGTGAAAAAATTCTTTTCACTTATCTGTAAGTCAGCAAGTGTACTACTTTTGAGAAAAAAGGTGAAAGAAAATTCTACACTTACAGAAAAATCTATATTGATTTTAAAATTAGAATTATACGAAAAATTACGCTATTACGTGTTATTGGCATAACATCGTCGGCATGGCATGAGAATTGCATTGATAAAAAGTGTGGATTTTATAAGGATATCTTATTCCATTTGGAGAGGGGGCCGATTAGACAGCTATAGTATATCATCTAATTGAGTTAAGGGCTATTTTAGATTTAGTAAGGGAGGGTCGTGCAATGAGTCAAGAGGGAAAAAAAATTGATCAAATGTTATTTTGGCCTCCGCTATTGTTAGTTGCTATTATGTGCAGTGCAATTATTTTGAATCCAGAGGCTGGGACTAACGCCGTAAACAAAGTATTTTCTTTTTTAACTGGTAAAATGGGCTGGACATACGAAGTTTTTGTTCTGGCGAATTTGGGAGTAGTGCTATATTTCATATTTGGTAAATTTGCTAATAAGAGATTTGGCGGGGAAAAACCAGAATTTAGCACCCTGAGTTGGTTAGGGATGCTTTTTTCCGCAGGAACCTCTGCCGCTATCGTATATTGGAGCCCTATAGAATTCTACTTTTATCTTACAGCTCCTCCTTTTGGTTTAGAGCCTATGTCACCGCAAGCCACAGCTCTGGCTACAGCGTATCCCTTGTTCCACTGGGGGCCAAGCAGCTATGCACTCTATGTCGGTGTCGGTGTGGTGTTCGGATACCTGTTTTTTGTTCAGGGGAAAGAAGTTTTCCGACCAAGCACGGCCTGTGAATCCTTGCTTGGTAAGCACGCCAGCGGCTATCTAGGTAAAGCCATTGATATCTTCTACATGGTCGGGATTATTGCCGGGATCAGTACTTCCGTTGGTTTGGGAACGCCGCTGCTTAGTGAGGTAATTACCAAAATAACTGGCATTCCGCACACGTTAGGATTAGATGCAACAATTCTTATTATTTGGACAGTAATTATAGGTATTAGTGTGTACGGGGGCTTGGACAAAGGAATCAGGCGGTTAAGCGATTTCAGAAATTGGTTGGGTTTTGCTTTACTGGCCTATGTTTTAGCAGTAGGACCAACCGCGTTTATGTTCAACAACTTTATTGATAGCTTGGGAGTCATGTTCAATAACTACTTTAGAATGAGCTTATATACTGACCCTGTTCTAAAGTCTGGCTTCCCTCAAGACTGGACAATATTCTATTTTGCTTGGTTTATCGCTTTCGCTCTTAGCACAGGAATCTATCTGGCGAGAATTTCCAGAGGAAGAACGGTTCGGGAATTTACAATAGGCGCTATGTTCTCAGGTGTTATCTGCGTCTATACGTACTTTATGGTCTTTGGCAACTACACGATGGATTTACAAGCCAGAGGAGTAATAAACCTCGCAGAAATTATTAAAGCGCACGGAGTACCGTATGCGATTGTAGAAATATTTTCTACACTTCCCTTCGCCTCTATCATATTACCCATAATTTTAGTGTTGCTATTTATTTCTACGGCAACCGTTATTAATAGTATAGCCTATACACTTGCGATGGTAACTACTGCACAACTAAAAACAGGCGAAGAACCTGCTAAATGGAACCGATTATTCTGGGCTGTGGTTTTAGGAGGCATTTCGCTGACGCTTATATTCTTGGGTGGTATGAAGCCACTGCAGGCCGCATCAGTTGCGGGGTCTTTCCCGACCATGTTTATCATGGCTATTATACTGATCGGTTTCATTAAAAAGGCAGGAAAAGAATGGGATATCTCGGATGAAACGAAGCCTAGCGACTCAACAGATACAAAGGATAATTAAAGACCCTAATAGCCCAGTTAATCCGAAAAGATAAATAACATCAAAATTTAAATTATAAACTGATGTAGGAGTGTGAAACAAATGTTCAGGTTTACAGCAGAGCAGCATGTGTATGACATTAACGGCGTAAAGATTGGGGGCCAACCGGGGGAATTTCCCACAGTGCTAATTGGCAGCATGTTCTACCGAGGACATAAAATTGTCATCGACTCGATAAAAGGAATTTTCAATGAGGCTGCGGCAAAAGCACTGCTTGATCAAGAAGCTGAAATGAGCGCAGAGACTGGCAACCCCAGAATCATAGATGTATTGGGAGATACCCCGGAGGCGTTAGCGCACCATGTTGAGTTTATTCTGAAACATACTTCATCCCCGTTTTTACTTGATAGTGTGAGTCCGGAAATTCGGACAGGCGCCTTAAAATTACTAGGCAAGGACCCGGCTATTATCAACCGCCTTATCTACAACTCCATAGAAGAGAATTACACGGAAGATGAACTGAGCATTATTAAGAATTTTGGTATCAAAACTGCGGTCGTTCTGGCCTTCAGTAAAAAGCATCTTAAGCCAAGCAGTCGACTTAAGTTGTTAAATGGCGACGAAAAAACGGAGGGATTAATTGCGGCAGCAAAACGGGCCGGGATTGAGCAGTTTCTTGTAGACCCTGGTGTGCTGGACGTGGCCAGCAACAGTTGGACTACCAAGGCCATCTATGAAGTAAAGGAACAATTAGGTTACCCAGGAGGCTGCGCCCCGTCTAATGCATTATATTTGTGGAAAAAGATGCGATCTAAAGGATCGCCTTACTTTGAAGCAGCAGGTACTGCAGTATTTACCTATCCTGTCACTCAGGGGGCTGATTTTCTTCTTTATGGTCCTATTGCAAATGCGCCTTGGGTTTATAGGGGAATTGCTACAACTGATGCAATGATGGGCTATAGCACCAAAATTACCGGTACCAAGCTGGGTACTTCTGAGCATCCGTTATTAAAGCTGTTTTAACCGTGGATCCTAGCTCCCGGTAGACATAATTAAAATAATAAATAAGAGGTGTTGGCAATGATTCCAAAGTTTGATGTATTAACACCTGAACAGGTGAAGCAAGTTCATGAGCAGAGTATGAAAATCTTAAATGAAATTGGTGTAGAATTTTCATACCAACCAGCCCTGGATGTCTTGAAAGCTAAGGGGCAAAAGGTAGAAGGTCAGCGGGTTTATTTCCAAAGACAGTTTGTGGAAGAACAAGTGGCTACCGCGCCTGCCGAATTTACTCTTCATGCCCGTAATCCGCAAAACAACCTAGTAGTTGGTGGCGAGAATATCATCTTTATGCCTGGCTATGGCTCACCATTTATTCATGAAGTAGATGGCACACGCCGCAACTCAAATATGAATGACTTTGACAACTTTGTTAAGTTAGCGCAAATGAGTCCTAATATGCATATGACTGGCGGCAATGTTGCCGAACCAAATGATGTGCCGGATTCAATCAGACATTTAAAAATGGTTTACAGTGCCATAAAACATTCTGATAAATGTTTTATGGGCAGTGCCTCCGGTTATGACAAAGCCAAAGATACTATCGAAATGACCGCCATTCTCTTCGGCGGGAAAGATGTCATTAAGAAAAATCCAGCTTTAATATGCCTCGTCAACTCAGTTACTCCATTAAAATACGATGACCGTATGCTCGGAGGCTTGATGGCCTATGCAGAAACTGGTCAGGCTATGGTAATCGCATCCTTAGTCATGGCCGGCTCGACAGGACCGGCAACAATGGCTGGCGCTTTAGCCTTGCAGAACGCGGAAGTATTGGCTGGTATCGCCTTAGCTCAAAGCATTAATCCCGGAACTCCCGTGGTTTATGGTTCAACATCGGCCATTACTGACATGCAGACAGGTTCACTGTCTATCGGTAATCCCGAAGGAGCGCTATTTACTTCTGCCAGTGCTCAGCTGGCAAGGTTCTATGATGTTCCGAGTAGAGGCGGCGGCGGCTTAAACGATGCCAAGATTGTCGATGCACAGGCTGGTTACGAATCCATGATGACGCTGATGGCCGCCAGCGTGACCGGGATCAACTTTGTATTGCATACAGCAGGTATACTTCAATATTTTATGGCCATGTCGTATGAAAAATTTATCGTAGATGATGAGATTGCTGGTATGCTTCTACGATATCTGAAAGGCATTGAGTTCTCGGATGATAATTTTGCCTTTGACGTCATTAAAAAGGTTGGTCCAGGAGGACATTTCCTTACTCAGAAACATACCCGGAAAAATCATGCCACAGAGCTGAGGCAGGCTACGCTTAGTGACCGATTGTCTTATGACGGTTGGGGTAAGGAGAGTCTGGATACTAACAAGCGGGCAGAGCGGAAATGGAAAGCAATGTTGGCTGAATACCAAGCGCCGGAACTGGATAGCAAAGTCAACCAAACTCTTCAATCTTTCATAGAGAAGAGAACATCTGAACTGAAAGGCTAGTATTAGTTTCCTTACGACAGTGCTTAATAATACAAATCAAAAATTAACGGAGGTATAATGATATGAGTGATATTTTTGAAAACTTGAAGCAAGCTATTCTCGATGGTGATGAAGATCTGGTGGTTGAATATGCTCAGCAAGTTATTGATGAAAAGATTGATCCGACTGTGGCAATACAACAAGGGCTCATTAAGGGTATTGAAGAGCTCGGCGCAAAATGGAAAGTAGGCGAGGCGTTCTTACCTGATGTCATGATGGGAGCAGATGCTCTTAAAGCTGGCCTTGATATGTTGGAACCAGTTATTGCCGCATCAGGCAAAACTGTTAGTGAGTCTAAAGGGAAGATTATTGTGGGTCAAGTTGCCGGCGATATTCACGATATCGGCAAAAATATCGTTGGTGCGCTGATGACGGCCGCCGGATACAAAGTGTATGATATCGGTATTGACCAACCGTCAGAAAACTTCTTGGCGAAAGCCGAAGAAGTAGGCGCTAGCATCATTGCCGCTGGGGCCTTGCTGACCACTACTATGGCCGCCCAAAAGAATATTATCGAATATCTTAAAACTAAGAATGTGCGTGAAAAATATAAGGTCATGATTGGTGGCGGTCCAACCAGCCAAGCCTTCGCTGATGAGATTGGTGCTGACGCTTGGGCCGAGACTGCTGACGAAGCAGTTAGTCTTTGCCGAAAGCTTATTGCAGGCTGAGCATAGCAAGCAACTGACTTTCGAGTTAACTTGTTAGATCGGGATTTTAAGAAAGCAGCCTCAGGCCCTAGCAAAAGTTAGGCAGAGGCTGCTTTTGTACATAAAGAATAAGAGCGGTATGGAAATCCAGAATAACGTTGCATGCTGGGAGTGAAAGTATGGCTGGAATAAAGAAAAGAACTAACGCAAAAGTGATTGTTGACTTTGAACCGATTGGCAGGCGGGTCTATGCCAATATCGGTCAGACTATTTTAGCAGTGGCCAAGGGAATGGATTTGTTTGAACATGGCATCAGCGCTCCTTGCGGCGGCAAAGGATTGTGCGGTCGGTGTCTAATACGTCTAATAACAGGACAAGTATCCTCACCCTCACTTACCGAAGAAAATATACTTACTCCGGAACGTCTCAGTCAAGGCTACCGGTTGGCATGCCAGGCAAGAATTGTCGGTCCCTGCAAAATTGAGATTCCGGTAACATCGCTGATTGGTCGCCAACAACTGCAAGTAGATGGTTGCTCGCAAGTAGTTGAAGTTGATTATTTACTTAAAAGGTATATGGTGCCAGGTATGATAAAAACAAGCAGTCAGCACCCTTACACTTTATGGCACCATCTGGAGGAGTTTTTTAAGAATAAGCATGACATAACTGGGCTTAAAGTGAGTTTGGATTTGCTTCGGCGCGTAGACCCTATGGCTACTAATAGCAATGTAATGGTAGCTGTTCATAGTAACCAAATTGTGGCTGTGGCTACTCCGGAGACTAACTATGAGCCGTTAGGACTAGCCATCGATTTAGGGACAACCAAGATTGCCGCCTTTCTTATCAGGCTGACTACCGGAGAAATGGTGGTGGCAGAAGGTATTTTAAATCCACAAATTGCTTACGGCGAGGACTTAATGAGTAGACTGGCGTATGCCTTGGAAGATGAGGCAAATGCTCAGCAGATAGTAAATGCTGCTGTCAGTGGAATTAATGAATTGGCCAAACGCTTAACTTTGCAACAGGGTTTGGATGTCCAACAAATTAGTCAGGCAGTTATTGTAGCTAATACGGCCATGCATCATTTGCTACTTGGTTTACCCATAAGGCAACTTGCCACATCGCCTTATGTTCCTGCCACGACTAGCCCAATTGAGATTGCTGCAGAAACTATCGGTCTTACGTTAGGGCCTCAAGCCCAAGTATATTTTACACCACCTATTGGCGGGTTTGTTGGCGGCGATCATGTTGCCATGATCCAAGCAACCGGAATTGATAAAGGGAAAGGTATAGTTTTAGGGATTGATATTGGAACAAATACCGAAATTGCCCTGTCGGTTAATGGAGAAAGGATTTCTTGTTGTTCCTGTGCCTCTGGCCCTGCTTTTGAAGGCGCACATATTTCGCAGGGAATGCGCGCAGTTAACGGCGCTATCAGCGAGGTAACGCTTGTTCATCAAGGCAAGGAAGTACTTTGGCAGACAATTGGCGGTCAGAAGCCTATTGGTCTATGCGGTTCTGGCATTATTGATCTAATTGCCGAACTAAATAAGGGAGGAATCATAAGCGCAAATGGTAGGCTGAATCCGAACAATACCCGGGTTAGAATTAAACCGGGTAAAGCTCCTGAATTCATCATCGTCTCAATAGAAGACAGCGGTTGTGGTAGTGATATTGTTATAACTCAGAATGATATTAGTGAGATACAATTAGCTAAAGCAGCTATTGCTAGCGGGATTAGTAGTTTATTAAATGCCCTCAATATTAAGGTGGAGGACGTTGACCGAATCGTTATTGCCGGTGCCTTCGGCTCTTTCCTGCGACTTGAGAGCGCGATTGCCATCGGTATGCTGCCGGATTTGCCACTGGAGCGGTTTGAACAGGTCGGTAATGCGGCTGGTGCTGGTGCATGTATGAGTTTGGTATCTTCGAAAGAACGTCGCCGGGCTGAAGCTATGACTGCTTCTATTGAACATTTGGATTTAGCGTTGCAGCCGAATTTTAAGAGAGAGTTTGCTAAGGCGTTAAAATTTCCGCGGTATATACTTCACTAAAAGTAATAAACAGGCCTGGCAAGACCGACCCTACGTCAAACTAAAATCAATAAAGCCTCCCAAGCAAAAAACCTGGAAGGCTAGGTCAACTATAGCTTTATTCTCGAACCTTGCGGTAATCTATCAAATCATCCACTGTAACCACCGGCATATTGTTCTTTTGCGCAAAAGCCACTATTTCAGGCAATCGCGCCATGGTTCCGTTGGGGTTTGTCAGTTCGCACAGTACACCATATGGTTTGAGACCGGCAAGCCGCATTAAGTCAACATTGGCTTCGGTATGGCCCGGCCGTTCTAAAACACCACCTGGTTTAGCTTTTAAAGGAAAAA
>Ga0316604_10003075_pt1 | contig 12018 bp, 14 predicted proteins | sample OWC_soil_day20_C_FD_207650 | JGI IMG/M metagenome (GOLD analysis project Ga0316604, IMG submission 207650) | Wetland soil microbial communities from Old Woman Creek delta, Ohio, United States - OWC_soil_day20_CT | ecosystem: Environmental > Terrestrial > Soil > Wetlands | place: USA: Ohio... | reverse complement strand
AGCCAGTAGCAAAATGGTCAGCTGCTTCTGTTATGCGTATTTTAAAGAATGAAATTTATACAGGCACTATGATACAGGGAAAGGAAAGCAGCCCCAATTATAAAGTGAAAAAACGATTTAAAAAACCACAGACGGAGTGGATCAAAGTGGCTGATACCCACGAGGCAATTATTTCAAAAGACGATTTTTTTCTGGTAAAACGGCTGCTGGCTGCAGATACCAGAACTTCACCAGACAACGATGATCTCCATCTGTTTTCCGGATTGTTAAAGTGCGCAGGCTGCAATCATGGAATGGTAAGAAGACCTGTCAAATCAGGCAAAAAGACCTATGTTTATTACATGTGCAGAACACAAAAAGAGGATAAAAACAAGTGCAGCGGGAAATGCCGGATTGGTGAAATCCGACTGACCGCTTATGTCCTTAAGATCCTGCAAAAACAGATACAAACTTCCTGTGACATGAATGAGATCATGGATTATATCAATTCATTACCATTAAAACAGGAGGAAGTGAAAAAGACAGATTTACGAATTGAAAAGAAACAGGAGGAGTACTCCCGTTGTCAAAAACTTATGATTGAACTTTATGAGGATTATAAAAAGGGAATTATAAACAGGGAAAATTACGTTGCATGGAAATCAAATTACGAAGAAAACTGCCGTCAGATAGAAGACGCCGTTCAAATATTAAATCAGGAGAGATGGGACCTGATAAATAATTATGAATTGCAAAACAGGTGGATTGAAGAATTCAAAAAAAATAAAAATATTAAGGAACTGTCACGGCCGGTGTTAGCATCACTGATAGAGAAAATTGATGTGATTGACAAACATACCATAAAAGTATATTTTACGTTTCAACCGGAGTATGAAAAGACTTACAGGAGGTGATTTCACTGCCAAGACCAAATAGAAACAACCGTGATTTGATGGATTCCAAAACTTTGCGTACAACCTCACTATCTACGTATCAAACCGCCATTTATGCCAGACTTTCCATTGAAGACAATGGCTGCGGCAGTGACTCTATTGAAAGCCAGATTGAATTGTTGAAAAAGTACATAGAAGAGAAACAGGATCTGACTCTGAAGCTTGTCTTTTATGATAACGGTATGACAGGTACTAATTTTGACAGACCGGGATTTATGGCTATGCTTGATGAAATGAAGAAGGGTAATATTAATTGTATAGCAGTCAAAGACCTTTCCCGCTTTGGAAGAAACTATGTGGAAGCGGGTTATTATTTAGAAAGAATATTTCCATTCCTGGGTGTGCGGTTTATTTCTGTCAATGATAATTATGACAGTATCTCTGTTACATCCAATGAGGAACTGGCACTTTCCCTGAAAAACATCTGTCACCATATTTATGCAAAGGATATTTCCCGCAAAATATGTACTGTATTTGAAGCAAAAAAGAAACAGGGATTATTTATGGGCAGATTTGCTCCTTACGGATATAAAAAATGTGAAAACAACAAATACAAACTGGAAATTGAAGAAGAGACAGCCGGAGTTGTACAAAATATTTTCAAGCTGCGTCTTAATGGGATGAGTGCCTTTGGAATTGCCCGATTTTTAAATAGCCAGGGAATTCCTTCCCAGAGTAAACGGTTGTATGAAAAAGGTATGATTAAGGGCACAAAGGGAGAAGGCACATCAAACTGGTCCAGCGGTTCCGTTCTTGGTATTTTGAAAAATCCTGTTTACTGCGGTTGTATTGTGGAGCGAAAAACCGATTCTGCTTATTATAAAGGCGGACAAAAGGCTGAAATTCCAAGGTCAGAATGGAGATACATTGAACACACACACGAAGCAATTATTGATAAGGAAACCTTTAATCGGGTTAACACAGGGTTCATGCTATGAGCAGGCAATACAAAATAGCGCTATATATGCGCGTATCAGATGAGGATGTAAATCCAGATCATGGGTTGGAGAGTGAAAGCATTTTAAGCCAGCGGCTTCTGCTCAATGATTTTGTTAACGGACATGGGGAGCTTTCCTGTGGCAGAACCATAGAATTTATGGATGATGGTTTCAGCGGTACCAATTTTGAACGGCCCGGAGTGAAAAAATTACTGGATATGGCAAAGGAACACCAGATCGATTGTATCGTGGTTAAGGACTTTTCCAGATTCGGACGGAATTATCTTGAAGTCGGGAATTACTTGGAACAGATCTTTCCGTTTCTTGCTATCCGTTTTTTTTCAGTCAATGACCATTTTGACAGCTTTGAAAATATTGGAGCAGCCGGTGCCATCGAAGTAGGATTTAAGAATATCATTCACGAGGCATATAGTAAGGATCTTTCGGAGAAGATAAAAAGTGTTCGCCGGATGAAAGCAGAACAGGGGAAGTTTGTTACAGCTTTTGCACCCTATGGTTATAAAAAGGCAGAAATCAGCAAAAACCAGCTGATTATCGATGAAGAATGTGCCGTTATTGTCAGACGTATTTTTAGTTTATTCTTAGGCGGAACAGGAAAGACTTCCATTGCCTGTTTATTGAATGAGGAAGGAATTCCATCTCCGTACATGGTGCGCAGACAGAGAAATGAAAGATTTCATTCCATTGGGGGGAAGAATGAAACCTACTGGACTGCAGGAACGGTTTCCAGAATATTATCTGACCAGAGGTATACTGGCGATGCAATTTATGGAAAGGTCAGGCCGGAAACCATTGGAAGTAATAAAGATGTCTCAGTTCCGAAAGAAGACTGGATCGTTGTACCAGATGCACACCCGTTGATTGTGGAACGGGAGATATTTGAAGCTGTGAGGTCAGGCAAAAAAAAGTACACCCCCCATCGAATCAGAAATAAAACCAATTGTGCTCCAGGTTCTGCATCAGAGCTGCAAGTGAGAAAAGGAATTTTAACCTGCTTAAAATTCCTGGCATCATTAGTGGAAAATGATGCAGGTACAAAAGAAAGTGAAAAATTTAAACTGTACAGACAGTTTAAAGCAGGAATCATAACAGAGGATGTTTTTGTAAGAAAAATTGCAGATTTGGACACAGTGCATTCCGGCTTGCAATTGATTGCTTTCCCTCAGGGAATAACAGAAGGATTTATTAACTCTTTCCATGAAACAGCAGATGGGAGAACTGTCGTAACATGGAACTTCAGAGATCTTTATGGGTTGTAATTTGCCCCTACCCAGACAGCCGAATATGTATCAAGACTGGAAAAAAAGGCACTGGAAAGGCTGAGGACAGAATTAAAAAGAAATGGGATATAAACCGTTGATTCTGCCCTGTTCATTTGATACAATAATAAAAAACAGTCAAAGGAAAAAATATGAGCGTAAAAAAGGACAGTAAAGTGGAAGAGCCTCTTAACTGGAAGAGGGAGCTGTTTGAATGGCTGAAGATTATTGTCATTGCGGCAGCGATTGCATTTTTTATTAATACGTTTCTTATCGCTAACAGCAAAGTGCCAAGCGGATCCATGGAGACCACAATTATGACAGGTGACCGGTTAATTGGATCAAGGCTGGCTTACCGGTTTGGCGGAGAACCCAAACGGGGTGATATCATTATATTTGATCACATGACCGGGCCTGGAAATGAAGAGATTCATCTGGTTAAGCGGATTATCGGGCTGCCGGGAGAGACTGTAGACATAAAGAATAACCAGGTTTATATCAATCAGTCCCAGACCCCTCTTGAAGAACCATACTTAAGGGAACCCATGGAATCAGAGGATTATCACTTCACCGTGCCGTCAGGTTGTTATCTGATGCTGGGGGATAACCGGAATAATTCTGCCGACGCCAGATACTGGAGTGATCCCTATGTACCGGAAGATAAGATACTTGCAAAAGTTTTGTTCCGCTATTATCCAGGAATAAAAAAGATCAGTTAGTAATTATAAGGTGCCAAACCAAAAGCCTGTGAATATATTAAAATAAAAAGGGTAGTTCGATAAAATATGCGTAATATTTTCATTTTGGTTCTGGCGCTGAGTACAGATACATTTGTTGCCAGTATTGCCTATGGTGCAAACAGGGTAGGCATTTCATGGATAAAGGTAATTGCGGCTAATGCAATCTGCAGCGGCTGTCTGGGGGCAGCCCTGTTATTCGGCAACGTGATCGATAATTTTGTGCCGGAAGTATTCGCAAAAGGAGTGGGGTTTTCCTGCTTATTCTTTTTGGGAGTCATGAAGCTGCTGGACTATACCATAAAAAAATACATTAACAATCATGTTCATGTTCACAAAGACCTGACTTTTTCTATTTCGGGGCTTAGCATTATTATTAACATATACGGGAATCCTATGGCAGCCGACTGGGATGATTCAAAAACGCTGTCATGGAAAGAAATGGTTATGTTCTCATTTGCCATGTCCATTGACAGTCTGGTGGCTGGCGCTCTGTCCGGTTTTCTTATGATTAATCCGGGGTATGCAGCTCTGGCAGCGCTTTTAGTGGGAATTGCCGTGATGTATGCCGGACTTTTTCTGGGAAAAAGGCTTGCTGCATTAAAAGGCTGGGATTTATCCTGGCTCAGCGGCGTACTGTTTTTATTTCTTGCTTTTAGTAAGCTTTAAACATATTGACATTTAAATGAAAATTTGCTATAGTTATGGAAATGAATATTAATTCGGATTGTTACTGGAAAGCAGGCAAAACCAATTTTGATTAAGAAAATAACATGTTATTTTCATAGTCAAAGTTGGTTTTTTTATTGATAAGAGGTAATTTATGAATATTGATAAAATCATTAATAACAATATTGTAACTGCAATTGAGCCGGATGGTAAGGAAGTCGTCATCATGGGCAGAGGAATTGGTTTTGGCACAAAGGCGGGACGCCCGATTGCAGAGAACAAAATTGAGAAAACCTTCCGGTTAGACAGCCAGAACAGTCTGGATCAGTTTAAAGAGCTGCTAGTGAAGCTTCCTCTTGAACACTTAAAGGCATCGGCAGAAATCATCGCCTACGCAAAAAGTGTACTTAACAGAACATTGAATCAGAATATCTATATCACACTGACGGATCATATTAATTTCGCCATCCATCGCTTTAAGGAGAATATGGTTTTTTCAAATCCCATTCTTAGCGAGATTAAGACATTTTATAAAGAAGAGTACTTGGTGGGTGAATATGCGGTTGCACTGATTGAGAGAAGTGTGGGAGTACGGCTTCCTGTAGATGAGGCTGGATTTATAGCAATGCATATTGTAAATGCAGAACTCAATACAGCTATGAATAAGACGATGGATATGACAAAGCTGATTCAGAATGGAGTCAATATAGTAAAAGAATTCTTTTCCATGGAACCGGACGAGGGATCTTTAAATTATCAGAGGTTTATCACCCACCTGCGGTTTCTTGCCCAGCGCATTCTGACGGGAGAGTTGTTAAACAGCGGAAATACAGAATTCAGTAATATTATAGCAGGAATGTATCCTAAAGAGTATGAGTGCAGTTTAAAAATTAAGGAATTTATTTTTGAATCATATCATCATGATGTAACAGAAGAAGAGACTGCATATCTGGCAGTCCATATCAAAAGAATGAGGCTTTAGAAGAAAGGGGTACCTGTCGGCATGTTTGAAGCGTGGAAGAAGCATTTAAAAAGAGGGGGCGGTAAAAAGGAGGAAATTCTGGCGCCTGTGGAAGGATTGGCAGTTCCGTTAAGTGAAGTTAAGGATCCTGCGTTCAGTCAGGAAATTCTGGGAAAAGGAATGGCTATCATTCCATCAAAAGGCAGAATTGTGGCACCGGTAAGCGGAGTGCTGTCAGTGATGTTTGAGACAATGCATGCAGTCAGTATTACGGCAGATAACGGAGCGGAAGTAATGATTCATGTAGGTCTTGATACGGTTCAATTAAAAGGAGAAGGGTTTCAATCCTTTAAAAAACAGGGGGAACGGGTAAAAGAAGGAGAACTTCTGCTGAAATTTGATTTGGAAGGGATTAAGGCAAAGGGATATGACCTGGTTACTCCGGTCATTATTTTAAATACGATGGAGTATCCCAATATGAAAAGTCATGTTGGAAAGCAGATTATGGAGCTGGAACCAATCATTGAATTGTAGGTGGCTGAATGAAAGAGTATCGATATGTAGTGGATGATCCAATGGGTCTACACGCCAGACCCGCTTCCGTGATTTTTATAGAAGCAGGGAAATACATGTGTTCTATAGAAGCTGATTGGAATTTACAAAAAGCTGATTGCAAAAGTCTTCTGGCCATCATGGGACTTGGAGCAAAAAAAGGGGATGAAGTCATCTTCCGCTTTGAGGGAGAGGATGAAGATGCTGCATACTACGCAATACGGTCTGTTTTAGATAAAAAGTGATCGTAACCTGCTTACCTGCAGGTGAGGATAAATATGTCCGGCAGGACAAAAAAGAAAGGGGTTTCTTTTTATGATGAAGTATTTGCAAAAACTAGGTAAGTCGTTGATGCTTCCGGTAGCATGTCTGCCGGCAGCAGGGATCCTGATGGGAATTGGTTACTGGATTGACCCAACGGGATGGGGGGCAAACAGCGCCATTGCTGCTTTTCTGATTAAGGCAGGCGGAGCCATTATTGATAATATGGCTATTCTGTTTGCCATCGGTGTTGGCGTTGGTATGTCAGACGATCATGAAGGCACTTCCGCTCTGGCAGCTCTGGTATCATGGCTGATGATTCAGACAATTCTTTCTCCAGCAGTAGTTGCAATGTTAAAAGGCATTGATGTCAGTGCTGTGAATCCGGCATTTGGAAAAATCAATAACCAGTTTATTGGTATTGTTTCCGGTTTAATTGGTTCCAGCTGTTATAACCGTTTTAAGAACACAATGCTTCCAGATGCACTGGCTTTTTTCAGTGGAAAACGTTCCGTTGCCATAGTTACGGCATTGTTTTCCCTTGTTGCCTGCCTGGTACTGTTTTTTGTATGGCCGGTAATTTATACCGCATTGGTAATATTTGGTAAGGGAATCCTGGGTCTTGGCGCTGCAGGCGCAGGTATCTATGGCTTCTTTAACCGTCTTCTTATACCATTTGGTCTTCACCATGCCTTAAACTCAGTTTTCTGGTTTGACGTTGCCGGAGTAAATGACCTTGGAAACTTCTGGACCGGAAAAGGCGTATTGGGTCAGACTGGTCAGTACATGACAGGCTTCTTCCCAGTTATGATGTTTGGTCTTCCGGCTGCAGCCCTTGCCATGTATCATACGGCGAAACCGGGAAGGAAAAAACAGGCTTATGGTCTTTTACTGGCAGCAGCAGTCTGTTCATTTTTCACAGGTGTTACAGAGCCGCTTGAATTTGCATTCATGTTTCTTGCACCCGGATTATATTTAATCCATGCAATACTGACTGGAATATCCTTAACTATCTGTGCAATGCTTCCTGTACGTGCCGGATTCAATTTCAGCGCAGGATTTGTAGACTGGTTTCTTAGTTTTAAGGCACCTATGGCTGTTAATCCTCTGTATATTATTCCTATTGGTCTTATATATGGTGGAATCTACTATGCAGTGTTCCGCTTTGCTATTGTGAAATTTAATTTTAAAACACCAGGACGGGAAGATGATGATCTGGATGAGTCTGCTGCTGTATTAAAGAACAACGATTTTACATACGTTGCTTCTGTTATCCTGGAAGGAATCGGCGGCAAAGAAAATGTTGTAAGCATTGATAACTGCATTACCAGACTCAGACTGGAAGTAAAGGATTATACCCTGGTAAATGAAAAGAAGATAAAGTCAGCAGGTGTAGCCGGAGTAATCAGACCTGGAAAAACCAGTGTGCAGGTTGTGGTTGGAACTCAGGTACAGTTTGTTGCGGAAGAATTTCAGAAACTATGTAAATAAATCGGGTAGGAGGTAGATAAAATAATTATCTACCTCCTACCCGATTCGGCCAATTTATGGCAGTTATTGCTTCGTATCATCTTCTGTATCAGGGAAAGAACCATGGAAAACGGTCTGTGAAAGATCCAGACGCTCATAATGTAATTTGTTGGGTTCTGCATCATCTGCCGGATGTCCCATCAGCAGTATTGAAACAGGCACAATGTGTTCTGGTATGTGATATGTTTTTTTAACTTTTTCCGGATCAAAATATCCAACCCATGTAGAGCCTATTCCCAATTCAGATGCCTGCAGCATCATATGGGTTGTGACAATGGCGGCATCGATTTCCCCCTCATCTTTCCCATCAAATTTTCGTTTCCAGCTTACGTTTTTATCGTAACAGGTGAGAAGCGCCAACTGATGGTTAAATTTAAAAGGCATACAAAGACTGAGCCCGGACAAATCAGTTTCGTTATCAAGCACAAGGATTCTCTGTGGCTGGTAATTGCAGGCGGTAGGTGCTGTACGACCTGCCTCCAGGATGAGATCCAACTTCTCTTTTTCTACTTTCTTATCGGTAAACATTCTGACAGAGTAGCGATCCTTTGCCAATTCTATAAATTTCATTCCAAACCTCCAATGACTGATATTTGACTTTTACATGAAAAGTATATATGATTATATTACATACTTCAAGTATGAACATTTTTGTTATATACTAAACAAATGGTTAGTATTGAGGAGAAGACATGGATTTTAATAATAAGTTTGGAAATTGTCCGATCTATTATACAATTTCAAAAATTGAAGGAAAATGGAAGTGGGTTATCTTATATAAACTTTGTAAATTCAGCATACTAAGATACAACCGTTTATGGGAAGAATTACAACCCATCGCCCATAGAACCTTAAGCAAGCAGCTTAAGGAATTAGAAGCAGATGGATTAGTCCATCGGGAGCAATATAATGAAGTTCCCCCCAGAGTAGAATATTCCCTTACGAAAGATGGGGAAACCCTTGGCCCCATTCTTAATATGATGTCGGAATGGGGAGCGCAGCGCATCAATCAGGAAATTACGGGATTGGAGTAGATCATGCAGTTTACAATACCACACTATTATCCCGGTTTCCGGTGTATCGCAGCCGAATGCAGCGACACCTGCTGCGCAGGCTGGGCAATTATGATAGATGATCAATCTATGAAAAAATACAGGGCTCAATCCGATGCTCTGGGCGAAAAGCTTTTAAATGGAGTTGATTGGAAGAAGGGCTGTTTTAAACAGAAACTAGGCAGATGTGCTTTTTTAAACGAAGCAAATCTTTGCGATATTTACACAGATGCAGGACCTTCCATGTTATGCAAGACCTGTAGGGAATATCCCAGGCATACAGAAGAATACGAAGGGGTACGGGAACTTTCTTTGTCAATGTCCTGTGAAGAAGCGGCAAAGATGATTCTGGGGCTGAAAGAGCCGGTCCGTTTTCTTACAAAGGAAGATGAAAGAGAAGAGACGTATCCTGAGTTTGATTTCTTCCTTTTTTCAAAGCTTATGGATGTGAGAGAGGAGGTCTTTTCTCTTTTACAGAACCGAAGCAGGGACATCCAGTTAAGGGCGTCCATGGTTTTGGGACTGGTCCATGATTTACAAAGAAGGATCAGGGAAGGGACGCTGTATCAGACGGAGGAATTGATTGTCAGATACAGGAATACACAGTGTGAACAATTTTTTCGCTCAAAAAAGCGGGAATATAAGGTATCTGACAGGGAACGCTATGAAATAATGGGAAACTGGTTTCCTCTGTTAGACAAGCTGGAGGTTTTAAACCGGGAATGGCCGGTTACCATTGGGGAGTTAAAAGCCTTGCTTTTTGAAAAGGGGCCAGACCATTATGGAAAAGCAAGAGAAAATTTTTATGAATATCTGGATTCTGAGCCAGAAAGAAAGAGAGAGTGGAATCAGTGGCTGGAGCAGCTTTTGGTTTACTTTATTTACACGTATTTTTGCGGAGCTGTTTACGATGAACAGCCCTATGTGAAAGCGAAGATGGCTGTTATCTGTACCATATTCATAGCAGAACTGGCTCAGGCAGTTTATATCCGCAATGGAGGCATTCTTACTTTTAACGAGTTTGTACGGCTGGTTCATAGATTTTCCAGAGAGATAGAGCATTCAGATCAAAATCTTAATACACTGGAGAACGCGTTTCGAACAGAAAAAACGTATGGGCTGAAAGAAATACTCAAGGTATTATAAGAATTCGCCCAGTCCGCGAAAAGTACATGGACAATGCATCTTCTTGCAGCGGGCGATTTAACTTTAGTTGCATAGTTAGATAAAATTTGCAAAAATAGAAGCGAATACAACCGTACAAAGCCCGGAAGTGGCGATTGCGAGACTGCTCATAGCACCTTCAATTTCACCAATCTCCATTGCTTTTGTGGTGCCTACCGCATGGGATGCAGATCCGATGGCAATGCCTACTGCAACCGGATCTGTGATTTTAAATATCCGGCATACCGATTCTGCGATAATGCTGCCTAAAATACCGGTAACAATAATACTGGCAACCGTGATTGTCACAAACCCTTTCATCTCCTCTGAGATTCCCATTGCAATGGCAGTAGTTATGGATTTTGGTAAAAAGGTTACATATTCCTGATGATTTAAGCCAAACACTAATGCAAGAAGCAATACGGTACACATAGTGGTGAGTACGCCTGTCAGCGTTCCTGCAATAATGGCTTTGGAATGCTTTTTTAACAGGTTTAACTGACGGTATAATGGCACAGCCAGGCATACGGTTGCGGGAGTTAACAGATAACTGATGTATTTTGCACTCTCATTATAGACCGTATAATTAATCTTAAAGACGGACAGGAATGCCATTACAATTAGAATTGAGATTAACAGGGGATTAAAGATGGCCAGTTTAAATCGTTTCTTAAGCTGAACCCCCATTTCATAGCTGACAAGGCTTAAAACCGAGCCGAAAAATAAAAAATCACCGATTGCCTGATTCATGATCCGTTCCTTTCTTCTTTTTATCGGTTTCAATAAAAAACTGAGTTACTTTTCCTGTCATTATCATAACAATAACTGTGGAGAAAAGTGTTATAACCAGAAAAGGGATGAGAATTGGCCGAAGGGAGCCCCACGAATCCAAAAGTCCGACTGCTGCAGGTATAAAAAGCATGGGCATAATTTCCAGTAAAAAATCACTGACGTCCTCAACTGCTTCAAGGGGAATCACCCCGGTTTTTAATCCTAAAAGCATAAGAATAAGACCATAGATACTGGCAGGTACGGGAAGTGGTATAAACAGACGGATCACTTCTCCTGCAAGTGAGATAAATAAAATAATGCCGAATTGTCTTATGTGTTTCATGACAAAGCCTCCTGTATTTCCTGTCGAAAATTCAACTATGCTTAATCCTATACGCAAATCTTTCCGTTGTCAAATGATTTAAGAAAAATTAAGATTATAAATAAATGTGGTAATTTCCATAACAAAGGAGTATGAAACGATGATATATCAAATAGAATTTGCTGTTCTATATGCACTGCAATCTCTGCATAATCCATGGCTTGATCTGGTCATGACCCGCATTACAAGTCTGGGAGACCATGGGTTTATCTGGATTTTAATTGGTGTGGTGCTGTTTTGTATTCCCAAAACCAGAAAAATGGGAATCGGTGTATTGCTAAGTCTGGGAGTGGGACTTCTTCTTGGTAATATGATACTGAAAAACCTTGTAGAAAGACCCAGACCCTGCTGGATTGATACCTCGATCCCTCTTTTAATTCAGAATCCCAGGGACTTTTCCTTTCCATCCGGTCATACGCTGGCTTCCTTTGAAGGAGCAATCAGCATCTGGCTCTATAATAAAAAGCTTGGTATTCCCTTTCTGATCCTGGCTGTACTGATTGCATTTTCCAGATTGTATTTATTTGTTCACTTTCCAACCGATGTGCTTGGAGGCGCTATTCTTGGGATTTGTATTGCTTTATTGGTACACCGCTTAATAGAAAGAAACAGTTTTGTTGAAAAAAACACTTGATTTCTTAAGAATGTATGTTATACTGATTGCGATACAAAACTAAATAAAAGTCGCAGAGTAGACTTGTGTGCGTTAAGTGCCAGCTGAACAGGGAGTTGTCAGCAGGACGAAAAGATTTTCTTGCGGTACACGAGTCGCATCCCGCTGCACCAGAA
>Ga0316604_10003074_pt1 | contig 12019 bp, 9 predicted proteins | sample OWC_soil_day20_C_FD_207650 | JGI IMG/M metagenome (GOLD analysis project Ga0316604, IMG submission 207650) | Wetland soil microbial communities from Old Woman Creek delta, Ohio, United States - OWC_soil_day20_CT | ecosystem: Environmental > Terrestrial > Soil > Wetlands | place: USA: Ohio... | reverse complement strand
AAGATGGCGGGAACGGTGGTCATCCGCCGGAAGAAAACGCACGCCCCGGAGGCCTGAGCGGCGTCACGGGCGGGGGTCTGCCACTTCCTGACTCAGCCGATAGCCGCGGTGCGACTGCCAGCTGGCATAGCCGGCAATACAGCCGACGCCGAGAAACACCGGCACCGCGCCGAACAGGCCGGATATCGCACCATAGATGGAGGGCGCGGTAAGCCCCATGGAGTTGCCCATCATCGAACGCAGACCGGCGCCTTCACCGGCTTTGCCATCAGGCATGGCGCGGTAGATCAGGCTGAGGATGTTGGGCTGGCCCGCCCCCGCCGCGAGGCCGAACACGAAGCCTAGCGCGGCATGCAGATAGCCGTTGGAAATCAGTGGCAGCAGGCAGAACACGCCGCAGGTGATCGCAAAGGCCAGAGCCATCATGCGCCACTCGCTCAGGCGACGTGACATCCAGGGCAGCAACGCGCGGATCGCGAAGGAACCGACTGCGAAGCTGGACATGATCATGCCGATGGTGGTCGCCGAGAAACCGCGCTCGTGGCCCAACACCGGCGTCATGAAGGCAAAGCCGTCGTAGGACATCGAGACGACCATTGCCAGCAGGTAGATGCGCAAGAGCCGCGGATTGGTGAACACCATCCGCACCACACTGGCGCCGCCGCTGGCAACTTTGCGCCGCCCGCCCGCGCCACCCGGCACATCCACACAGAAAGAGACGACCAGACTGGCACAGACAATCGCGCCCATCGTGGCGTAGGCCGCCGCAAAACCGCCATGATCGATCACGAAGCCAGCGACCGCCGGACCACCGACTGCCGCCACCGAATTGCCCATGGCCAGCCAGCCGAGCATGCCGACGCGATCACCTTCCTGCTCGAAGGGCATCACGCTGACCGCCACGTTGGCCGCCAGCATGTAGCTGGCAAAGCCAAAGCCGCAAACCACCGCAGCACCGAGCACGGTAACCAGACTGGGCCACACCGAGGGCGCAATCAGGCCGAGGATCATGATGACCTGACTGGTGCGCATTACCTGGCGCGCACCAACCTTGTCGATCCACCTCCCCATGTACAGCGACAGCAAGGCCGGCAGCAGGCTGTAGCCACTGTAGGCAATCCCGGCCATGGCTTCCGTATGCCCGTTGCGCAACATGTACAGCGAGGCCGCAATGCGCCCGCCGCCCAGCGTGATGTTGGCGAGCATCGAAACCGCGATGAGGGAGAACAGCTGGATCTGGTTGCGCGTGAATTGCATGCACTGATTCTAACATTGTCAGACAACTTTCCTGCGGCGATTGCGCCCACCGAGGAAGCCGGCTCCGGCACGAACAGTTTGAGGCGTATTCAGCCCAATCCCTGCCGTACCGGATCGGCCGTTGGTTCGTCAGGCGGTGCCGGTGGAAGCTTCTTCTGCCAGCACTTTCTGGATGACAGGATCTTCCGCCATGCGCTGCTGGAGCGCGGCCGCCTTGGGGAAGCGCTGCAGATCCACGCCGTCACCTTCCAGCCACTGGGCGATGGTGAACAGATAGATGTCGCTGATGCTGTAGGTGTCGCCGAGCACCCAGGGCCCCTTGAGCAGGCTGGATTCGATCAGTTCGAAACACGCCGCCATGTTCTGCGGCACTTTCTTCTGCATCGCCGCAATGGCTTCCGGTTCGTCCGCCCAGCGCTGGCCACGAAAACGATGGGCATGGGCGACATGCACGGTCGAGCACAGGTAGCTGTTGAAAGACTGCACCTGCGCCAGCGCAAAGGGGTCATCCAGCGGAGCCAGCCGGGCGGCCGGAAAACACTGCGCGACATACATCAGCAAGGCAGGGGTTTCTGTCAGGATGCCGCGATCCGTCGCCAGTGCCGGTACCCGGCCATTGGGATTGATCTGCAGAAATTCGGGCGAGCGTTGTTCGCTCCTGGAAAAATCGACGCGCCGGGTTGCGTAGTCCGCACCGGCTTGCGCCAGCGCGATATGGGTGGCCAGGGCACAGGTACGTGGGGCGTAGTACAAGGTGAGCATGGTTTTCTCTCTTCAGTCAGGGTTAACAGGCTAGGCATCAAAATCCCGCAGTCTGGCCACATCCGGTACGCGGATGGTTTTGCCATCAACGGCAATCAAGCCGGCACTGCTGAGTGAATGCAGGATGCGCGAAAAAGTCTCCGGTGTCACCGACAGGCGTGAGGCCAGCACCAGCTTGCTGGTGGGCAGATCGATCTCGAGCGCGCCCTGGGCAAGGCCGCCATCGCCGGCTTCGCGCAGCAGGTAACCGATCAGGCGCTGGGTGGACGAGCGCAGCGCATAGCCTTCCACGTCCTGGACCAGTGAATGCAGGCGTAGCGACAGGCCGGCCAGCATCTTGCGGGCAAAAAGCTTGTCGGTGTCGATCAATTCCTGCACCGGCTCGCGCGGGATGCCCAGCACCAGTGAATCGCTCAGGGCTTCGGCCGTGACCGGGAAGGGGCGGCCGAGGAACATCACCGCCTCACCGAAACTCATGTGCGCGGAAATGATCTCCAGCACTTTCTCGTTGCCATTCGGCGCACTCACCGCCAGCTTGATCTGGCCATGCACGACCAGATAGAAGCCGGTACACGGGTCATTCTGGCGGAACAGCACCTCCCCGCGGATCAGGCGATGCTCGCTGACGGTATCGGCAATGCGATCCAGCGCAGCCCCATCCACTGCGGCAAAGAGGGGCAAACGACCAAGCAGACCACGCACATCGGCTTTGAGAGATTTATCCATGGTTCTGTTTTGCTGGGACAATGTCGGGGAAGCCACATTCTGCTCAATCCCTTCATGCCCGTCACGCGCTGCGACATCTTCTGCAAGGTTATCGACAACTACGGCGACATCGGCGTGTGCTGGCGTCTGGCTCGCCAGCTGGTCAGGCAGCACGGTCTGGCCGTGCGCCTGTGGGTGGACGATCTGGCCAGTTTCCAGCGCCTGGCGCCGGCCGTCGATGCCACGGCGGCAACGCAGACCGTACAGGATGTCTCCGTGTGGCGTTGGGATGAGGCCGCAGCGATGGCAGAACCTGCCGATATCGTGATCGAGGCTTTCGCCTGCGATCCGCCCGAGGCTTATGTCGCAGTCATGGCCGCGCGCGTCCGCAAACCGGCGTGGATCAATCTCGAATACCTCACTGCCGAAGCCTGGGCCGCAGGGAGTCACGGCCTGCCTTCGCCCCATCCGCGCCTGCCGCTGACCAAATATTTCTTTTTCCCGGGGTTCACGCCAGACACCGGTGGGCTGATCCGCGAAGCCGCGCTGACCGGGAGATCGCCGACACTCCCACACGACAAAGACACCCAGCAAACCTTCTGGGCCCGTGTGGAAGTCCCGCCGCCACCGCCAGCAGCATTGAAAGTCTCCCTGTTTGCCTACGAAAACGCCGCCATCCCCGGCCTGCTCGACGCCTGGGCAAACGGTGATCGTGCGATTTTCTGCGCCGTTACCGCCGGACGGCATGTGCCGCAGGTGCAGGCCTGGCTGAACGCCGTTGGAACGGACGTGGGCCGCGAAGCCCTGACTCACGACCCACATCCGCCCCAACAGGTCGGCCGCCTGCACCTGGCCTTTCTGCCCTTCCTGCCCCAGCCGGATTACGACGGCCTGCTGGCCGCCTGCGATCTGAACTTCGTGCGTGGAGAGGATTCCTTCGTACGCGCCCAGTGGACCGGACATCCTTTCATCTGGCACATCTATCCGCAGGAAGAAAACGCCCATCAGCCCAAACTGGCGGCTTTCCTGGAGCTGTACAGCGCCGGGCTCGGCACGGCGGAATGCAGTGCCTTGCGCAATTTCTGGCAAGCCTGGAGTGACGAAAGCGATGCCGGCACACGCTGGCCGGCCCTGCTCGCGGCCTTGCCCGCACTGCAGCAACATACGGAAAAATGGACATCAAATCTTGTTTCGCAGACCGATCTTGCGGCCAAGCTGCTGATTTTCTGCAAAAACTTGCTAGAATGTCCGGCTTTGTAAATCTCTTCAGGCGCACTTGTGGGCGCCGCTCTAAGGTGTCCCTATGAAAACCGCTCAAGAACTCCGCGTCGGCAACGTCGTGATGGTTGGCGCCGACGCACTGGTCGTGCAACGCGCTGAATACTCCAAAGGTGGCCGCAACGCTGCCCAGGTCAAGATGAAATTCAAGAACCTGCTGACCGACGCCGGCTCTGAATTCGTCTACAAGGCGGATGACAAGTTTGAAGTCGTCACGCTGGACCGCAAGGAAGTGACCTATTCCTACTTCGCCGATCCGATGTACGTGTTCATGGACGATGAGTACAACCAGTACGAAATCGAAGCCGACAACATGACCGACGCGTTGAAGTATCTGGAAGACGGCCTGAAGTGCGAAGTCGTGTTCTACAACGAGAAGGCCATCTCGGTCGAACTGCCGACCTCCGTGGTTCGTGAAGTGATCTACACCGAACCCGCCGTCAAGGGCGACACTTCGGGCAAGGTGCTGAAGCCCGCCCGCCTGGCGACCGGCTTCGAGCTGCAAGTGCCGGCTTTCGTGAACATCGGCGACAAGATCGAAATCGATACCCGCACGGATGAGTACAAGAACCGCGTGAAGTAAGCACACGGCTTCACTCACTGCTGCGGATATGAAAAGGGACCTTCGCGGTCCCTTTTTCTTGGCCGTTCCGCCCGAGCCGACTCAGTACCGCATCTCGATCCGGAGGGGCTGTGTGCCTTCGCGTTTCACTTCAAACGCACTGTCCTCGAACTTCGGTGGCCCGATGACCTTCGGGTTCTGCGACAAGCCATAGCCTTCGGTCGGAAACATTCCGAAGCGCAGATCAAGCTTCTGGTTGGCGTTCTCGTCGTGATAGACCATCACCGCATAACGCCCGGGCTCCAGACCTTCGACATGAAACTGCAAGGCGCCTTGCTGCGCCGGTAACTCGATCACGCGCACGGCCTGGGCTTCCTTGCGGAAAGTCGCGGCATCCCGGTAGAGGCTCAGCCTCACCGCGCCTTGCGCCGAATGCACAGGTGCCACCATGATGTCCAGTGCGCCTCCCGGTTGTGCCGCCACCCACGGGGTCAGCAGCGCCAGCACGCCGGCGGCGAGGCTGAATTTCCAACTGAAACAAGGGCTCATCAAAACTTCCTCAAGCGTGAAACACCTGCCACGCCGGCAGGTCTGGCCACATTCAACCATGTTCCAGCGCGGTTTGTCGCACCGGGCTCGACACGCCAGCATCCCGAAGGCAACTTGTGCCAGCCGGACTTGTCTTATCCTCCATACACCGTTCTTCCGGAGTACCCAGCATGCAAAAAATCCTGATCCCCGCCCTCTGTGTCGTGCTCGCTGCCTGCACGCCGCAAATCAAGGAAGACAGCCAGAATGCCGGCCACGAAGTCGCCAAAGGTGCAAAAGCCGTCGCCAATGGTGCTGTGGATGCCGCGAAAGTGGTGAAAGACACCGCGGTCGAGGTCTATCAAGGCACCAAGGAAACCGGGAAGAAAATCGGTTCGGAGGCCGCTGAAGTGGGCCGCGAAGTCGGCAAAAAGGCCCAGGAAACCTTTGCCAAGTAAGGCACATCAATCGAACAGCTCGGCCTCCAGCCTGCCCAGTTCGTCGTCGACACTGCCCCGCAGTACAAAATTGCGGCCGGCCTTGGCGTACCAATATCCGGCATTGGCCAGATCACCTTCCTGGATGTGCAGGATGCCATGCAGCCAGAAACCCAGCATCGAATCATCGGCTTGCGCCATCTCGTGAGCCTTGGCCCAGTCACCACTGCGCGCATGTTTGACTGCGTGACGAAGATTGATCATTGCAAGGTACCCCTGGCCGAGTGATCCTGCGACAATTCTGGCACACGTAGAAATAATTGCCGGACTTCCCCAGCCATGTCTCAGCATCCGTATATCCGCATCCGCGGCGCCCGCCAGAACAACCTCAAGAACATCAGCCTCGACATCCCGCTCGGTGAGCTGGTGGTGGTGACCGGCCCCTCCGGCTCGGGCAAGAGTTCGCTGGTCTTCGACACGCTCTACGCAGAGGGTCAGCGTCGCTACGTCGAGACCTTCTCGCCCTACGCGCGGCAGTTCCTCGACCGCATGGACAAGCCGCAGGTTGACGCCATCGAGGGCGTGCCGCCCGCAATCGCCATCGACCAAAGCAATCAGGTGCGCACCTCGCGCTCCACGGTCGGCACCATGACCGAGCTGGCCGATTACCTGAAGCTGCTCTACGCCCGCGCCAGCCATCTGTATTGCAAGGGTTGCGGCGCAGAAGTGGTGAAGGAAACGCCGCAAACCATCCTCGCCACGCTGGCCGAACGCAGCCCGCTGCACGATGATCCGCGGCTGGCCATCATCGCGCCCCTGCCGGTTCCCGAGAATTTCACGATCGAAGAAATGCGCGGTCATCTCGAACGCCAGGGCTTCACGCGCATCACTGAGGATGACAAAAGAATTCTGGTGACGGTGGATCGCTTCCGCTTCGGCAATGCCGAGCCCGCACGCGTCAGCGAAGCGCTGGAGGCCGCGCTGAAGCTCGGCAATGGCAGGCTGGAAGTGCATCTGGGCGGCGAAGCCCTGATCGACGCAGCTGCCGGGCAGGTCTGGAAGTTCTCCGCCGACCTGCACTGCGCCGAGTGCGACATCCACTACAGCGCGCCCACTTCGGCCAACTTCTCCTTCAACTCCGCCGTCGGCGCCTGCGAAACCTGCAAGGGTTTCGGCCGCGTAATCGGCATTGATCCCGGCCTGATCGTGCCGGACGAATCGAAGACGCTCGCCGGCGGCGCGGTGAAGCCCTGGCAGAGCGAGAGCTATCACGAATGCCAGGACGATCTGATGAAGATGTGCCGCCTGCGCGGCGTAGCCACCGACATTGCCTGGCGCGATCTGCCCGCAGAACATCGTCATTGGGTGATGGAAGGCGAGCCGGAGTTCAAGAGCTGGCAACGCTCCTGGCCGAAATACTGGTACGGCGTGCGCAGTTTCTTCGACTGGCTGGAAACCAAGGCCTACAAGATGCACATCCGCGTGCTGCTCAGCCGCTACCGTGCCTACACCGACTGCCCGGCCTGCGCGGGGGCACGGCTAAAGACCGATTCGCTGCTGTGGCGCGTGGGCTCAAAAGAACAAGCCGATGCCGCGCTCGGCACGCAACGGCGGCGCTTCCGCCCCAAGGGCATGCGCCTGGCCGACGAGCAGTTGCAAGCCCTGCCCGGCCTCTCGCTGCACGACGCGATGAGCCTGCCAATCGAGCGTGCGCGCGACTTCTTCCGCGCGCTGAAGATCGAAGGCAGCGCGGGCGATGCGGTCGATCTGGTGATGAACGAGATTCGCGGGCGACTCAGCTACCTGTGTGAGGTCGGCCTCGGCTATCTCACGCTGGATCGCCAGAGCCGCACGCTCTCCGGCGGCGAGGTGCAGCGCATCAACCTGACCACCGCGCTGGGCACCTCGCTGGTGAATACGCTCTTCGTGCTCGACGAGCCCTCCATCGGCCTGCACCCACGCGACATCGACCGTATAAACGGCGTGATGCGCCGCCTGCGCGATGCGGGCAACTCGCTGGTGGTAGTGGAGCACGATCCGGCCGTGATGCTCAATGCTGATCGCATTGTCGATATCGGCCCCGGGCCGGGTGCTGCCGGTGGCAACATCGTGTTTAACGGCACGCCGGACGAGCTACGCGCCCGCACGGATACCCTCACAGCCCAGTACCTCGGCGGCCACAAGCAGGTCGACGCCGGTCTGGTGCGCCAGAAGGTTGAAGTCAAAACCCCGTGCCTGAAGCTGCTCGGCGCCACGGCCAATAACCTGAAAAATGTGGATCTCTCCATCCCGCTGGGGCGGCTGGTCTGCGTCACCGGCGTGTCCGGCTCGGGCAAGTCCACGCTGATTCAGGATGTGCTGTGGCCCGCACTGAAGAAGGCCAAGGGCGAAGCCACCGAAGCGCCGGGCGCGTTTGCGAAGCTCGTCGGCGAAGACCTGATCGAAGCCATTGTCATGGTCGATCAGAGCCAGATCGGCAAGACCACACGCTCCAATCCGGCCAGCTACGTCGGCGCCTTCGACGTGATCCGCAAGCGCTTCGCGGCCCTGCCCGACGCGGAGCAACGCGGCTACACCGCCGGCACCTTCTCCTTCAACTCGGGCGATGGCCGCTGCCCGACTTGTGGCGGAAACGGCTTCGAGCATGTCGAGATGCAGTTCCTCTCCGACGTATATCTGCGCTGCCCGGACTGCGACGGCAAACGCTATCGCCCGGAGATTCTGGAACTGCAACTGCAGGGCAAGAACATCGCCGAGGTGCTGGAACTCACCTGCGCCGATGCACTGAACTTCTTTGCTGGCGACAAGGACCTGGTACGCGCGATCCAGCCGCTGGTCGATGTCGGCCTCGATTACCTGACCCTCGGCCAACCGGTACCCACGCTCTCCGGCGGCGAGGCCCAGCGCCTCAAGCTCGCTGGGCATCTGGCGGAATACGCGGCGAAATCGTCGAAGAAGAAAGCCTCGACCAAGGGGTCGCTCTTTTTGTTCGACGAACCCACCACCGGCCTGCATTTCGGCGATATCGAGAAGCTGCTGCGTGCCTTGCGCGCGCTGGTGGATGCCGGCAACACCGTGCTGGTCGTCGAGCACAATCTGGATGTCATGCGCACATCCGACTGGCTGATCGACCTCGGCCCGGAAGGTGGCGATGCGGGCGGCGAGATTCTCGTCGCCGGCACGATTGAAGACCTGATCGCCGAGCCGCGCTCGCATACCGGCCGCGCGCTGGCGAAATACCGGCTCGATGCTGCGCCGCTCAAGGCCGCCGAGCCGCGCGTGCGTTATCTGCCGGTGCAGGCGCCCAACACCATCCAGATCACCCACGCCCGCGAGCACAACCTCAAGAACGTCTCACTGGCGATCCAGCACAACAAGTTCACCGTGGTCACTGGCGTGTCCGGCTCGGGCAAATCCACGCTTGCGTTTGACATATTGTTTGCCGAAGGCCAGCGTCGCTATCTCGAATCGCTGAACGCCTACGCGCGTCAGTTCGTGCAGCCGGCAAGCAAGCCGGATGTCGATGCGATCCACGGCATTCCGCCTACGGTGGCCATCGAGCAGCGCACCAGCCGCGGCGGGCGCAAGAGCACGGTCGGCACGCTCACCGAAGTACATCACTTCCTGCGCCTGCTCTTCGTGAAGCTCGGCACCCAGCACTGCCCGGATTGCGGCTGCGCGATCGAACCGCAGAGTCAGGACGCCATCGCCGCCCGCCTGCTGCGCGACTATCGCGGCCAGAAGATCGGCCTGCTCGCGCCGCTGGTGGTCAATCGCAAAGGCCTGTACACCGAGCTGGCACGCTGGGCCAAGAACAAGGGCTACACCCATCTGCGCGTCGATGGCGAGTTTCTGCCGGTCTCACCCTGGCCGCGTCTGGACCGCTTCAAGGAACACAACATCGAACTGCCGGTATGCGATGTGGATGTGCATGCCAATCACGAGGCCGAGCTGCGCGAGAAGCTCGCCGACGCGCTGGGTATCGGCAAGGGCACGATCCGCGTAATCACACCGGCAGGCGGCGACGCCGTGTTCTCCACCCTGCGCGCGTGCCCCTCCTGCGGCACCAGCTTCCCGGAACTGGACCCGCGCCTCTTCTCCTACAACTCCAAGCACGGCTGGTGCGAGAGCTGCTGCGGCACCGGCGTGGAGATTCCGAAATGGATGAAGGACCCCGAGGTCGACGTCGCCGAAATGGAATTCGCCGGGCTCGATGACGAAGACGGCGCGGAAGTGGAATGCCGCAGCTGCCACGGCGAACGCCTCAACCCGGTAGCGCGCGCAGTGCGCTATCGCGACGTGTCGATCACCGGCTACAGCAAACGCTCGGTGAACGCGCTGGGCGAATGGGTGAATGGCCTGCAGCTCGAAGGCCGCGAAGCCGGCATCGGCCGCGACATCATCAGCGAACTCAAGCACCGCCTCGCCTTCCTGCGCGACGTGGGCCTCGGCTACCTCGCGCTGGATCGTGGCGCGCCCACGCTCTCCGGCGGAGAAGCCCAACGTATCCGATTGGCATCCCAGCTCGGCAGCAATCTGCGCGGGGTGTGCTACGTGCTCGACGAACCTTCGATCGGCCTGCACCCGCGCGACAACGGCGTGCTGCTGGACATGCTCGAAGCCTTGCGCGCCAAGGGCAACACGGTGGTGGTGGTGGAGCACGACGAAGAAACCATCCGCCGTGCCGACGAAGTGCTGGACCTCGGCCCCGGCGCCGGCACCCGCGGTGGTCGCCTGATCGCCCAGGGCACAGCCGCGCAGCTGATTGCCTCGCCCGATTCGGTCACCGGCCAATGCCTGCGCGAGCCGCTGCAGCACCCGCTGCACAGCCGCGCAGCGCCTGGGTCTGCAGACCCCTTCATCGTCCTGACAGGGGGAAAACAGCACAATCTGCAGGACGTAAATGTGCGTGTGCCGCTAAACCGCCTGACCGTGGTCACCGGCGTGTCCGGCTCCGGCAAATCCACACTGGCGCGTGATGTGCTGCACGCCAACCTGAAGCGCCTGATCGGCGGCAACGAAGACGAGAAAGCCAAGCCCGCCGGGCGCAAATCCGCCAAACCGATGCCGCGTACAGAAAAACTTGCCAGCGGCATACAGGGCTGCGCATCGATCACCGGCTGGCAGCCAGTCGGCCGCGTGCTCGAAGTGGACCAGACGCCGATCGGCAAGACCCCGCGCAGTTGTCCTGCCACCTACGTCGGCTTCTGGGACGAAATCCGCAAGCTCTTCGCCAACACAGAAACCGCCAAGCTGCGTGGCTGGCAAGCTGCACGCTTCTCCTTCAACACCGGCGACGGGCGTTGTCCGAGCTGCGAAGGCGCGGGCGTGCAGACCGTGGCGATGAGCTTCCTGCCGGACGTGAAAGTGCATTGCGAAGTCTGCGACGGCGCACGTTTCAACGCCGACACGCTCACCGCCCTGTGGCGCGAGAAGAGCATCGCGCAGGTGCTGGCGATGGAGGTCGACGAAGCCGTCGAGTTCTTCGCCGCACACCCCAAGGTGTCGCATCCATTACGGCTGTTGCAGGATGTAGGCCTCGGCTACCTCACGCTGGGCCAGGCCTCACCCACGCTTTCCGGTGGCGAGGCGCAGCGCATCAAGCTCGTCACCGAGCTGGCCAAAGTGAAAACCGACCCGGCCGCGCGCGCCTCGAAGTTCAAAAGCCCGCACACGCTCTACGTGCTGGATGAACCTACAGTCGGATTGCATATGGCCGACGTAGCCAAGCTGATCACTGCGCTGCATCGCCTGGTCGAAGCGGGCAACACTGCACTGGTCATCGAACACGATCTGGATGTGATGGCCGAGGCCGACTGGCTGATCGACATGGGACCGGAAGGCGGCGATGAGGGCGGCCGCGTGGTGTATGAAGGCCCGTTGCAGGGCGTGCTCAAGGCCAAGACCCACACCGGCAAGGCGCTGCGGGATTTCCTCAAGCGCACGCAAGGCGTGAAATGAATAGCGAAAGCGGACTACGTCGCACAGCAGGTTTTCGCGACGTGGTCGTCGCTCCCGCATCCCGCGTGCCTTACATCTCCAGCACCATGCCGACGTACACCATCGGCGAAACGACATTTGCCGGGACACTGCCACGCAAGCTTTGTTGCGAACGATCAGCGATTTCCTGGTGGTGCTCACCGAGATTGATGGCATTCAAGGAGTACTCGACCTTTTTGCCGTTGACAGAGCGGCGGGTATAGGCGATGCGCGCATCAAAGCTGTTGTAAGCCGGGGCAACATAGGAGTAGATCGGCACGATGCCATCGCCCCCCGCCATCGGCCCCATGCGCAAACCGGTGATCATCGAGGACCACCCCGCGCCCCAGTTCTGCTGCCAGCTCAGGCTTAGCGTATAGGGCGCGACCCGACGCTGGATGTCTTCATCTATCGACTTGGTATTGATCACGGCGTGATTGAAGAGCCAGTTGCCACCATGCCAGGGCGAGAACTTGAGCTGGTATTCAACGCCGGTGAGCATGACCGGATT
>Ga0316604_10003073_pt1 | contig 12023 bp, 8 predicted proteins | sample OWC_soil_day20_C_FD_207650 | JGI IMG/M metagenome (GOLD analysis project Ga0316604, IMG submission 207650) | Wetland soil microbial communities from Old Woman Creek delta, Ohio, United States - OWC_soil_day20_CT | ecosystem: Environmental > Terrestrial > Soil > Wetlands | place: USA: Ohio... | reverse complement strand
TATCATGTCCAAATTATAGTTAGCGGTTTATTTCTACGTACCCGTAGTATCACAGAAAAACAGCCCGCCATTCGTAGCTCTTCACAACGTCAGTTCTACCCATGAAATTATTATCACACCTTATTCAACGATCTAAACCGCCATCCCGAGCGAGTAGACTTTGGTTGATACGAGTCGTTTCCCAGCCGCGTAGTGAGCGCGCCGCTCAGGATCAACCGCGCGCAGCCGCCCAAGTCGCCTTCTCCACCCGCTCGCGCTCGGCACATTCGGGATCGAGCGTACGGTAGAGCGAAACGCTGTTCGTCGGCAGATAGCCGAGCGCCGCATAGAAGGCGAGGACGGCCTGGTTCTCGTTGCGAACGAGAAGATTGACCTTTGGCGCGCCACGGGACCGGCACCAAACCTCGGCGGCCCGCACCAGCGACCGGCCAATGCCACCGCGCCGGGTGTCGGGGTCGACGCCGAGATAGTAGAGGGCACCGCGATGCCCGTCGTGCCCGGTCATCGCCGCGCCGACAACACGTCCCCCAGCCCGGGCCACCAAGACGGCGGCGGTGTCGGTCGCCGTGGCCAGCGTGATGTCCGCCTCAGGATCATTCCACGGCCGCGTCAGGCCGCAGCGCGTCCACAGTGCGATGACCGAGTCGCGTTCACCGCTGGTCATCTCACCAATTACAACGTCCGCATCCAAGATCACATCTCCTCTCCGAAGCCGGCGCCATCGACTCGAAAAGCCGGGCCGGCCGCTGCGCAAGGGGCGACTTTAGATATAGCCGATCCCAACGACCGATGCAGGCCGGCTGTCGTGCACCCCGCCGCACCTCGGAGCGAGGTTTGCCAACTTCGTCATAGAAAACAATTATATTTCATACGGTTAAATGATTTGATAGCCGAAGCCGGACCGTCACGAGGCGTGAAATTTTCCCGTTCGTGCACCTATGTCAAATTTCGCCCTTGATATTCGCATCAGTTTAGATATATCTAATTGCATCATGAACCAACAGGAACAAGACATGCATCACAAATTCCATTTTCACCCCGACTGCCATGATCATGACGACCAGCGCGCTGCCGGCAGCCGTGGTCCGTTCGGCCGCCCGCTGTGGGGCGAACGCGGCGAGCGACCCGAACGCCACGGTCCCGGTCATCGCGGCGGCCCGTTCGGCCGCGGCCGCTTCTTCGACAACGGCGTGCTGCGCCTCGTCGTGCTGGCGTTGATCGCCGAGCAACCCCGCCATGGCTACGAGATCATCAAGGAGATCGAAGAGCGTACCGGCGGCGCCTACGCGCCGAGTGCCGGCGTCATCTACCCGACGCTGACGCTGCTCGAAGAGACCGGCCTGATCGAAGTCCAGAGTTCGGAGGGCAACAAGAAGCTCTATGCCGCCACCGAGGCTGGCCGCGCCACCGTGGAGGAGAACCGCGCCGCCATCGACGCCGTGCTCGCCCGCTTCGCCGAGGCAGGCTCGGATCGCCGCCCCGAGCGCGATCCGCGCCTCATCCGCGCCGTCGAGAACATGCGCCTTGCCCTTCGCCTGAAGACGCAGGCCGCCACGCTGACACCGGAGCAGATCGACGCGCTGGCAGCGATCCTCGACGAGACCGCCCGCAAGATCGAGCAGATCTGAAGATCTCGGTCTCGCCAAAGAAAAACGCCCGCCCGAGCCATGCTCGGACGGGCGAAATCGTTCGGGCAATGCAGGCGGCTCAGCCGCCCAATGCCGTCCTGATGGCGGCCAGCGCGTCCGCCGCCTTGGCGCCATCCGGTCCGCCGGCCTGAGCCATGTCCGGGCGGCCACCGCCGCCCTTGCCGCCCAGCGCCTCGGACGCCACGCGCACCAGATCGACAGCCGAGAAGCGCTGGGTGAGATCCGCCGTCACGCCGACCACCACACCCGCCTTGCCATCCTCGGCGACACCGACCAGCGCCACCACGCCCGAGCCGAGCTTGGCCTTGCCCTCGTCGACGAGGCTTTTCAGGTCCTTCGGACTGACGCCTTCGGCCACCTTGCCGAGGAATTTGACGCCCGCGATATCCGTCACCTCGTCAGCGGCCGCGCCGCCGCCCATGGCGAGCTTGCGCCTGACATCGGCGAGTTCGCGTTCCAGCTTGCGCCGCTCCTCGACCAGGGCCGCCACGCGGTCGACGACATCGCCAACCGGCACCTTCAGCTCGCGGGCAACGGTACGGATCGTCTTTTCCTGATCCTCGAAATAGGCACGCGCGCCCTCGCCGGTCAGTGCTTCGATACGGCGCACGCCGGCCGCCACCGCGCTTTCGGACACCACGTGGACAAGGCCGATTTCGCCGGTACGCGACACATGCGTGCCGCCGCAGAGCTCGGTCGAATAGGTTTTGCCGGCCGTCTCGCCCTCAAGCGCCGTGCCCATGGTGACGACCCGCACCTCGTCGCCATACTTCTCGCCGAACAGCGCCATTGCGCCCTCGGCGATCGCCTCTTCCTGGCCCATCAGGCGCGTGGCCACCGGTCCATCCTGCAGCACGATGGCGTTGGCAAGGCGGCTGATCTCGGCGATCTCCCGCTCATCCATCGGCTTTGGATGCGAAAAATCGAAGCGCAGCCGATCGGGCGTTACCAGCGAGCCCTTCTGCGCCGCGTGCTTGCCGAGCACCGTGCGCAGCGCCGCGTGCAGGAGATGGGTCGCCGAATGGTTGGCGCGGATGCGCGCCCGACGGGCGTGATCGACCACCAGCTCGACCGGCTCGCCGACCTTCACCGCGCCGTCAACGACCATCACCTGATGCACGAACAGGCCATCGGCCTTCTTGGCAACGTCGGTCACCGTGAGCCGGAAGCCGGCGCCGGAAATGCTGCCGACATCGCCCACCTGACCACCCGACTCGCCATAGAACGGCGTCTGGTTGACGATGAGCGATCCCGTCTCGCCGGCCTTGAGCTCGGAGACTTCCTTGCCATCGAGGACCAATGCCACCACGACACCCTCGGCCTTTTCGGTATCGTAGCCAAGGAACTCGGTGGCACCGACCTTTTCCCTGAGGCCGAACCAGACGACCTCGGTCGCCGCCTCGCCCGAACCGGCCCAATTGGCGCGCGCTTCGGCCTTCTGCCGTTCCATGGCGGCGGCGAAACCGTCGGTATCGACGGCAATGCCGCGCGCCTTCAGGGCATCCTGCGTCAGGTCGAGCGGGAAACCGTAGGTGTCATAGAGCTTGAACGCCGTCTCGCCGTCGAGGCTGGCTCCGGTGTCAAAGCCGCTGGTCGCCTCGTCGAGCAGACCGAGGCCGCGCGCCAGCGTGCGGCGGAAGCGGCTCTCCTCGAGCTTCAGCGTCTCGGTGATCAGCGCTTCGGCGCGCACCAGTTCCGGATAGGCCTGGCCCATCTCGCGCACCAGCACCGAAACAAGGCGATGCAGCAACGGCTGTTCGGAGCCAAGCAGATGGGCGTGGCGCATGGCGCGGCGCATGATGCGCCGAAGCACATAGCCGCGACCCTCGTTGGACGGCAGCACGCCATCGGCCACCAGGAAGCTCGAGGCGCGCAGATGGTCGGCGATGATGCGATGCGAGGCGAGGTGTTCGCCCTCGGCGGCAACGCCCGTCGCCTCGACCGAGGCGCGGATCAACGCCTGGAACAGGTCGATGTCATAGTTGTTGTGGACGCCCTGCAACACGGCCGCAACGCGCTCGAGACCCATGCCGGTGTCGATCGACGGCCGCGGCAGAGCGACGCGCTCGGTCTTCGACAGCTGCTCGAACTGCATGAACACGAGGTTCCAGATCTCGATGAAGCGGTCGCCGTCCTGATCGGCCGAGCCCGGGGGACCGCCCCAGATATGGTCGCCATGATCGAAGAAGATCTCCGAACACGGGCCACAAGGGCCGGTATCACCCATCGCCCAGAAATTGTCGGAGGTGGAGATGCGGATGATGCGGTCGTCGGACAGGCCGGCAATCTTCTTCCACCAGGTCGCGGCCTCCTCGTCCTCGGAATAGACGGTGACCAGCAGCCGGTCCTTCGGCAGCCCGAATTCCTTGGTGACGAGGCCCCAGGCCAGTTCGATCGCCCGATCCTTGAAATAGTCGCCGAAGGAAAAGTTACCGAGCATCTCGAAGAAGGTGTGATGGCGGGCGGTATAGCCGACGTTGTCGAGGTCGTTGTGCTTGCCGCCGGCCCGGACGCATTTCTGCGAAGTCGTGGCGCGGCTGTAGGGGCGCTTCTCGAGGCCGGTGAAGACGTTCTTGAACTGCACCATGCCGGCGTTGGTGAACATCAGCGTCGGGTCGTTGCGCGGCACCAGCGGGCTCGACGACACCACCTCGTGACCGTTCCTGCCGAAATAGTCGACGAAGGTCTTCCTGATCTCGTTCACACCACTCATGACGATCCGCCTGCCTGCGCTGGGACGGCGCCGTGCGTTCACCGCCCGGCCGATCCGCCCGAACTCCATTTCCCGCGAGCCGCTCGCACGCTCCCGCAACCCAGAGCCCTGCAGCGAACAAACGGCGAAACAGGGCACCGGCCGGCGGGGTTCGTCTCGGCAATCCAGGTGGCGCCTTGCAGGGCAACCTCCGGAGGGAAGGACGCGCAGGCCAGACCGGCTCCGACGACATCGGTTCCAAGCAAGGCAAAGCGTTATTTAGCCGCCGGCCATGCGCCTGTCCAGCGGCGGCGGCCCGATCAGCGACACGCGCCGAGGCGACATTGCCGCTTTTGCCGCGCCGGACGTCTCAGCTCGCCACCGGGGTCTCGCGCGCCGCCCAGGCGTCAATCTCCACCTTCAGGGCGGGCGAGGCCAGCGCCGACACATAAAGCAGCGTCATGCAGGGCCGATGCTCACCGAAGACTGCATCGAACGCCAGCCGCCGACGATCCGCGTCGACATCGCCAACGAGATAAATCGTCAGTTTGACGACGTCACCGATCGCCATGCCGGCCGCCTCAAGGTTGCGGCGAAGATTGTCGAGCGCGCCCTCGATCTGGTCCACCGGGTCGGCCGGCAGGACGCCGTCGGGCCGCAGCCCGATCTGCCCCGACAGCACCAGCCATCGGGCGCCCGCTGTCACGTCGACCTGATGACTATAAGCGGCGACCGGCGCATGCACGCCGGCCGGATTGCGAAACTGCATGCCTGTTCCTATCGCGCCAGCGCAGGACGACGCCGGTTGCCAGCCCACCGCAATGGATGGCTGATTTCCGGCTGCCCCCCACAAGCCTCATTCGGCCTCACTCAGCGTCAGGCGGTGTTCCCTCAGCGTCATCCTCGGGCGCGCCCTTCAGGATGGAGTCGGCGATGACACCGGCATTCTGTCGGATGGCCGCTTCGATCTCGTTGGCAAGCGCCTCGTTGTCCCGCAGGAACTGCTTGGAGTTCTCGCGGCCCTGCCCGAGACGCTGGCTGTTGTAGGAGAACCAGGCGCCGGACTTCTCGACGATGCCGGCCTTGACGCCGAGGTCGATCAGTTCGCCCACCTTGGATACGCCCTCGCCATAGAGGATGTCGAATTCCACTTCCCGGAACGGCGGCGCCAGCTTGTTCTTGACCACCTTGACGCGGGTCTGGTTGCCGACGATCTCTTCGCGGTTCTTGAGCGCGCCGATGCGGCGGATGTCGAGGCGGATCGACGAGTAGAACTTGAGGGCGTTGCCGCCCGTCGTCGTCTCGGGGCTGCCAAACATCACGCCGATCTTCATGCGGATCTGGTTGATGAAGATCACCATGGTCTTGGACTTCGAGACCGAAGCCGTGAGCTTCCTGAGCGCCTGGCTCATCAGGCGAGCCTGCAGGCCCGGCAACTGATCGCCCATCTCGCCCTCGAGTTCGGCACGCGGCGTCAGCGCCGCCACCGAATCGATCACCAGCACGTCGATGGCACCGGAGCGCACCAGCGTGTCGGTGATCTCAAGCGCCTGCTCGCCGGTATCCGGCTGCGAGATCAGCAACTCGTCGAGGTTGACGCCGAGCTTGCGAGCATAGACCGGGTCGAGCGCGTGCTCGGCATCGATGAAAGCGCAGACGCCGCCGCGCTTTTGCGCCTCGGCCACGGTGTGCAGCGCCAGCGTCGTCTTGCCCGACGACTCCGGACCGTAGATCTCGACGACACGCCCCTTCGGCAGGCCGCCGATGCCGAGCGCAATGTCGAGACCGAGCGAGCCGGTCGGTATCGTCTCGATTTCCACCACCTGCCCCTTGCCGAGGCGCATGATGGACCCCTTGCCGAAAGCCCGCTCGATCTGCGACAACGCGGCGTCGAGCGCTTTGGTCTTGTCCATAGAGGTTCCTTCCACGAGGCGAAGTGAGTTCTGTGACACTGGCTTCGTTCCTTATTTCACGACCGTTCCGGGAATTCAAATTCCCGGCCAATGTACATGGTTTGTTCCTATTGGCAAGCGGCATATATGTCCTTGACGGGGAAATACAAGTTTGGTTTCGTTCTTGTCGTGTTCTAGTCTGGCCGAGAACGCTGTTAATGAGGGAGAAAAGCGCTGAGCGGGGGGAATCGAAGCAAGGGCTTGCGGCCGGTTTTGGTGGTCGGCGGCTGTCATCAGGACGTTCTCGGTCGAGCAGGCTTCACTTACGAGCCGGCAACGTCCTGCCCGGGCGTCGTGACGCGCCGTCCCGGCGGCGTGGCGCGCAACGTGGCGGTGCTGCTCGGACGGGCCGGCGTGCCTTGCCGCTTCATCTCCGTGGTGGGCGACGATGCGGCCGGTCACGAGCTCATGGCCGAACTCGGTGCCGCGGGCATCGACACCTCGGCCATGGTGTTGGATGCCGCAGGCCGAACCGGCACCTATCTCGCCATCCATGATGAGGCGGGCGAACTCGTCTCGGCCATTTCCGACCTCGGTCTCTATGACGGCTTCGTCCTGCCGCAAGCCGCGCTGGCCGCCAGCGGCGACCCGCTGGTGTTCGCCGATGCCAATCTCGCGGTTGGCGAACTCGGCCGGCTTGCCGCCGCCCATGGCGACCGGCTGGTGGTGGACGCCATATCGAGGGCCAAGGCGCCACGCCTGAGACCCCTCGTCGATTCGGGGGCGATGTTCATCTGCAACCTGCCGTCGGCGGAGTTGCTGGTCGGCCATTCGGTCAACCGGCCGGTTGAGGCGGCCGAACGGCTGGCGACGGCCGGCGCCCGGCGGGCGGTCGTCACCGGCGGGTCGAAGCCGCTGGCTATCCTAGAGAACGGGCGCATCACCGAGCTGGCGCCACAGCCGACCGAGGTGGTCGACGTCACCGGCGTCGGCGACGCCCAGACGGCTGGCCTTCTGCTGGCGCTGTCGGCAGGCGTCTCGCTGGTTGCCGCCGTCGGCGTCGGCATGGCGGCCGCCCGTGCCGCGCTCGCCACCGCTGGCGCGCTGCGCGAGCTGCCGGCCGGGGTGGTCGCGATGGCGATCGAGGCCAGCGTTGGCCAGACAACCGAGGCGTAGCCCGCGGGCCGCGCCAACCACCAGTTCCGCTTGTTTTCGCTGCGCTTTCGCCCCCCTCCCGGTCCCCGCCGAGACAGCATTCGTGCCGGGCGGGGAGATTGTCCGACCGTCGCGCAAAGGCGAGTCTTCCCTCTTTCACAAGCCACCCGTCTTGTCGTATAGAGCGTGGCTCGGAGATCCATCACCGCCGCCGACGTCGCGCGCCCGCTCCGTGGCCCTGTCGTGCGGCCACAATCGGAGTCATGATGGCATCCCTGCCAATCGTCTTTTCGCCTGAAGTCGAAGCCGCGCTCGCTGCCGGCAAGCCGGTCGTCGCGCTCGAATCCACCATCGTCACCCATGGCATGCCCTACCCGGACAACGTCGAGACGGCGCGTGCCGTCGAGGCCGAGATCCGCAGTCGCGGCGCCGTGCCCGCCACCATCGCCGTGCTGGAAGGCAAGATCCGCGTCGGCCTCGACGCCGACACGCTCGACCGGCTCGGCACCATGACCGGCGTCATGAAGCTGTCACGCGCCGACCTCGCCTTCGCGCTGTCCACCGGCCGGCCGGGCTCGACCACCGTCGCCGCCACCATGATCTGCGCCCGCCTCGCCGGCATCGACGTGTTCGCCACCGGCGGCATCGGCGGCGTGCACCAGGGCGCCGAGGAGAGCTTCGACATCTCCGCCGACCTCGAAGAACTCGGCCGCACGTCGGTGATCGTCGTCGCCGCTGGCGCCAAGGCCATCCTCGACCTGCCGAAGACGCTGGAAGTGCTGGAAACCAAGGGCGTGCCGGTGGTCGGCTACCGCACCGACGAGTTTCCGGCCTTCTGGTCGCGTGGCTCGGGCCTGAAGGCGCCGCTCCGGCTCGATTCGGCCGCCGAGATCGCCGCCTTCCAGAAGGCACGGCAAACGATCGGCATCGACGGCGGCATGCTGATCGCCAACCCGGTGCCGGAAACCGACGAAATCCCGGCGATCCGCATGCAGGGCTTCATCGCCGCATCGCTCGCCTCGGCCAAGGTCGCCGGCATTTCCGCCAAGGAAGTGACGCCCTATCTCCTCGCCGACATGTTCGAGCGCACCGCCGGCTCGTCGCTCAAGACCAACATCGCCCTGGTCATGAACAACGCCCGCCTGGCCGCTGACATCGCCACGGCGCTGAAGGCCTGATCGGCCGGCCGGGACGGGCTACCCGCTCCCGGCCGCCCTCTCGTCTTGGGGAGGAGGCAACGGTTCCGGCCCCTTGCACCAAGACCGGTCCGGCCGACGCCCGACCTATTCGGCCAGCGTCTCTTTCACCGTCGTCGCCAACTGCTTCAGCGAGAACGGCTTGGGCAGGAAGTTGAACTGTTCGTTCTCCGGCAGGTTCTTCTTGAAGGCGTCCTCGGCATAGCCCGAGACGAAGATGATCTTGAGGTCGGGTCGCGTCTTGCGCAGTTCCCTGAGCAGCGACGGCCCGTCCATCTCCGGCATCACCACGTCCGACACCACCAGATCGATCTTGCCGCCGACCTCGGCCATCACCTCCAGCGCCTCGGCGCCGGTCGATGCCTCGTGGACGGTATAGCCACGCGAGATCAGCGCCCGGGCGGCGAAGGCGCGCACGGCCTCCTCGTCCTCGACCAGCAGAATCGAGGCGGTGCCGGTCAGATCGGCCATCGGCGTCGCTTCGACGTTCTTTCTCGGCGCCGTTTCCAACGGCGCGTCGTGGCGCGGCAAGAAGATGTGGAAGGTGGTCCCGACCCCGAGTTCCGACACCGGATAGATATAGCCGCCGGTCTGCTTGACGATGCCGTAGACGGTGGAAAGGCCGAGGCCGGTCCCCTTGCCGACCTCCTTGGTCGAGAAGAACGGATCGAAGATCTTCTCCATGATCTCCGGCGTCATGCCCGAGCCATTGTCTTCCACCTCGATATGCACGTAGTCGGCAGCCGGCATGCCCTTGAAGCTATAGGTCGCGGCGCAGTGGGCGGCGGTGACGTTGGAGGTGCGGACCTCCACCTTGCCAGCCTTGGTCATGGCGTCGCGGGCGTTGACCGCAAGGTTGATGATCACCTGCTCGAACTGGTTGAGGTCGGCCATCACCGGCCAGAGGTCGCGGCCGTTGACCACCTTGAGCTGCACCTTCTCGCCGAGGAGCCGGCTCAACAGGTTGGACAGCTCGGCCAGCACGTCCGAGAGCACCAGCATCTGCGGCCGCAGCGTCTGGCGTCGCGAGAAGGCCAGGAGCTGCCGGACGAGGCCGGCGGCGCGGTTGGCGTTCTGCTTGATGTTCATGATGTCCTGGAAGGACGGGTCGGTCGGTCGGTGATTGTTGAGCAGCAGATCGGAAAAGCCGATGATGGCGGTCAGCACGTTGTTGAAGTCGTGCGCCACGCCACCGGCCAGCTGACCGACCGCCTGCATCTTCTGCCCTTGCGCAAACTGCGCCTCCAGCACTCGCTGCTCGGTGGTCTCGAGAGCGTAGACGATGGCCACCTCGCCATCGCCGGCCCCCTCCTCGACGGTCGACACGTAAAAGCGGGCCGAGCGGTCGCCGTCGCCGGGCAGCGACACGTCGATGCCGGAGATGTTGCCCTGCCCGTTCACCGCCGACACGATCGCCTCGGAAATCGCCTTCCGGTCGCGCTCGGCGACGACGTCGGCAAGGCGGCCGCGCGGAGCCGTGGCGTCCGGTCGGATCGAGGCCCCGAACAGGCGCATGAACGGCGCATTGTTGCGGCCGATGCGGCCTTCCTTGTCGATGGAGGCGATGGCAGCCGGCGTGTTGTTGAAGAAGCGCGTGAAGCGCACCTCGGCGGCGCGCAGCGATTCCGACACATCCTCGCCGGGCGAGCGATTGAGCACCAGCGTGCGGCTGTCGCCGACCGCCCCGTCGCCCCCCACCGGCACGCGGTGGATGATGCGGACCGGCAGGATCTGACCGTTACGCTTCATCATGTCGAGATCGACGATGCCGGTTTTCACCTCGCCCGAGGAGCCGCGGATGCCGTCGAGCAACGCCACGCCGTCGCCAGCGACGATTTCCTTCAGCGGCATGACGCCGGCCTCGAACTCGGCGAGGTCGTAGCCGAGCCAGTCGGTCAGCGTGGCGTTCATGTAGACGACGCGGCCGAGCGCGTTGGCCGACAGGAAGCCGGCCGGCGCGTGGTCGAGGAAGTTCACCGCCCGCTGCAGCGCCTGGAAGCTGTTTTCCTGCTCGTCGCGATCGCGGGTGATGTCGGCGACCTGCCAGACGTTGAGCGGCAGGGAAAGCCCCGGAAGTGGCCGCACGCGGATGCGGTACCAGCGGGCCGGACCATCGATGCGGCCGAGCGGATGGGCAACACGCAGCTCCTCCGTCGCCCGTCGCCCGTCGCGCGAGGCCTGCGCCAGACGGAAGATCACGTCGGCCGTGTCGGGGTCGCCGGAAAACACCCGTTCGACAGTGCGAACGTCGGCCGCCGCCTCGGCGCGAATCAACCGGCCGTAGGTGGCGTTGGCGTAGACGATGCGGCCGTCGCCGTCGGTGACGCAGACGCCATCGGTCATGGTGTCGAGGAAGCGCTTGGCGAGCTGTACCTGGCCGTCGTTGCGCGAGGACAGGCGGACGAGGCCGATGGCAATGGCAAACAGCGAGAACACGCCGATCACTGCCAACAGGCCGAGCAGGCCGAGCACGTAGGGCTCGGCGGCCGCCCGGTCGAGCACGGCGAACACGCCAGCGGCGGCCACCAGGGCCAGCGCCAGCGCGATCACCAGCCCGACGTTGCCGCCGCGCTCGGAGCGGTCGACGATCGGCGTTTCGATGGAGGGTGCCGACGGCTCGGTTTCGTTCATTCTACTGTTGCCCTGCCCGCCGGCACAGCGCGCGTGGGTCCGCTCGCCGTCCGGGAATCGTCTCTTCACGCATGATCTTTAGCAATCGCCAATCACGAGGCAAACGCTGACTTGCAGCTTTTCGCCGATCGGGGCCGATGATACCCGCTTTTGCGACCCGCTTGCGTCGCCGTGGGCGCTTTCAGGACCGCCAGTTCGCCTTTTTCTTGAGGTTCAGAACGTAGCCGACCACCTGCGCCACGGCCTTGTAGTGCTGCTCGGGGATTGTTTCGTCGAGATCGACGCTGGCGTAGAGCGCGCGGGCGAGCGGCGGGTTCTCGACGATGGGAACGTCGGCCGACTTGGCCATCTCGCGGATGCGCAGTGCCACTTCGTCAACACCCTTGGCGACGCAGATCGGCGCCGGTGTCGTCTCGTCATATTTGAGCGCCACCGCATAGTGGGTCGGGTTGGTCACCACCACCGTCGCCTCAGGCACCTTCTGCATCATGCGCTGTCGCGCCCGCTGCATGCGTAGCGAGCGGATGCGCCCCTTGATATGCGGGTCGCCTTCGGTCTGCTTGTGCTCGTCCTTGACTTCCTGCAGCGACATGCGCTGCCGGTGCATGTAGCGGAAGCGCGCCCACAAATAGTCGGCAGCGGCGATGAGAAACATCAGCGCCAGCATGAAGCCGAGCATGCGGAGCGCCATCGCTTTCGCCACCGAAAGCGTGCGGACGATGTCGATGGTGACCAGCGCGTCAAGCCGGTCGCGCTCCGGCCACAGCACGGCGGTCATCACCGCGCCAAGCGCCGCCACCTTCAAAAG
>Ga0316604_10003072_pt1 | contig 12025 bp, 9 predicted proteins | sample OWC_soil_day20_C_FD_207650 | JGI IMG/M metagenome (GOLD analysis project Ga0316604, IMG submission 207650) | Wetland soil microbial communities from Old Woman Creek delta, Ohio, United States - OWC_soil_day20_CT | ecosystem: Environmental > Terrestrial > Soil > Wetlands | place: USA: Ohio... | reverse complement strand
GGTAGGCCCTACCTGCACCGCACCAAAAGGCACGTTTGCACCTACAAATACGTGGCCGTGGCCGCCCGATCCGATGTAAGGATCTACATAATCTACTGGTTTGTAAACCTTAGTGCCTGTAACAACTGTCTTTTTAGACTGACCGTTTAATTGAATGCCGGAAGCGAGCAACGCCGCTGCCAGCATTGGGTAATGCATGAGTCCCAATTTCATATCTCGAAATCCTTTAGAACACCCAATATACGGTGCCAGCAGCAAAAAGTAAAGCCTGGTGAAAATGACATTAGTCAGGGGTAATATGTCACAATGAAATGCAGGAAGCATTTGATATTCAGCGTTTTTGTTAGTGCTACTTACTATTCCAATAAATTTAATATTCAGCTCTAATCCTTGACCATCAAACAATACCGTACCTGAATTCGGCCATTTTTGCATATCCTGATGGCAAAAGCATGCAAAAAAGACACTTTCTCCGAAAATTCTAAATTATTAACACTATCTTTACTATATTTAAGTTATTATATAATAATATATTTTAACTTGATATTATTTATATTTATAGCGCAGGCCAAATATCCTATGAGATGAAAGCAATTTTACTCATTTTACTTCTTCCTTTTTTAGTGTGTGTAAGCAGTGTAAGTGCTCAAACTACCAATACAGGCATTACCGGTTTACAAGGTATGAATTATCAGGCGGTTTTGAGAAAGACCAGTACCCAGGGCGTAGCTGCGAACCTGCCGGTGATGGTTAAGTTCTCTTTTTCTGCTGAATATAACAGTGCCCCTGTATATGAAGAAGTAAATTCTTTAGTAAGTTCCCAACAGGGTATTATTTCTGCTGTAATTGGTAAAGGCACCGTGATCACCGGGTCATGGAGTGCCATTCCATGGAGCAGTGGTTATGTATGGCTGCAGGCTTATGCAGATATGACCTCATCCGGTAATTATGAAGCGATTGGCAGCCCTGTACAGATGTTTGCCGTACCCTATGCATTGTATGCGGCCAACGGTGGATCCAGTTCCGGCGGAACCGGCACCGGTACTGGCATTAGCTGGAAAGGTACACTGACCGCGGCACCGCTGACTGCTGTTACCGGCGACGCTTACTATAACAGTGTTGACAGGAAATCTTATATCTACGATAGTACAGGGGTATGGCAGATTATGACCCAGGATGGTACTTCTGTGACCTGGCTGGGCGCTTTCACCACCGAACCTACCGGACCTGTTTCCAACCAGGCCTACTACGATATGACGCTCAAAAAGTCGTTTATCTATGATGGTACTGCTTGGCAGATCATGGCACAGGATGGTGTGGATGGTACGACGCTCGTTTGGCTCGGTACCCTGACTGCTACACCGGCGACTGCTTCGCTCAACCAGGCTTATTACAACTCTACAGATAGAAAATCTTATATCTACGATGGTACAGCGTGGCAGGTGCTTGCCGAAGATGGTGTGCAGGGAATAGGCATTTCCTGGCTGGGATCTTTTGCAACCGCACCCACCTCCCCTACATTGAACCAGGCTTATTATAATACCACTGATCGTGCATCTTATATTTATGATGGCACAACCTGGCAGGTACTGGCAGAAGGTGGTACAGGCTGGACGATGAAAACGCTGGATTATGAAACCACTGGTCTGTTAGGTCTCGCGACAACTGCCAGCACAGATACATTGAAAGCGACTAAAAAGGTTTGGCTCACGACAGGTAATACGGGTACGAATTCGAACACTGATTTTATAGGTACACTGGATACAGCGGCTTTTGCCATCAAAACAAATGGTAATGGTACGCAACAGGAAAGAATACACTTCACCAATACTTCCAGGGTGTTTGTGAATGGTAGTGCGGATACTGCTTCTTCCCAGGGGCAGGCCGTATTCACGGTATTCGGGGGTGGTGCGCCATTGGCACTGAATGCAAGCGAACCTAGTACAGATCACGCGATCAATGGTTATAACTCTAACAGTACTGCGGCGATCTATGGCCGTAACTATAGTAATGGTTATGGTATACAGGGGGTATCCTCTGCAGGCGCCGGTGTATATGGCTGGTCAAACAGTAAGGGTTCTCTTCCTATTAAAGGTGAAAACTATTCCAATACAGGGGGGTATGGGATCTTTGGTTCCACGCGATCTCCCTTTATATATACATCCAGCGGTGCGTATGGTGCAGGTATGATTGGTTGGGCACAGAGTACTAATGGGGTAGGTTTGCTGGGGATAGGTAACAACATTGATTATACGAATACTTCATTATTGCAGGGTCCTACATCCGGTGCAGGTGTACTTGGTAACGGTAATAACTACGGTGTGGTAGGTATTGGTGGTATCTCCAATACTACAGCAGGTGTAGGTGTAGCAGGTGGTGGTAACAATATGTCCGTCATTGCACCATCTTCAGGTGGTACAGGTGTATCCGGGGTGGGTTATATCGGTGTGAGTGGTTATGGCAAGAGTTCCACCAATTCCGGTGGTGATGCCGGTCGCTGGGGTGGGTATTTCGAAAGTCGCTATGGCAGTTCAGTGATCGGGAATATTTATTTAGCTGGTCAGGCCACTGCCGGCACATTTGTAGGGTATGCCACTACAGGTAGTAAATCTACCATTATCAAGGACGAAACCGGAACGCCACGTTTACTGTATTGTACAGAAGCGCCGGAAATTCTGTTCCAGGACTATGGAGCTGGTGAACTGAAAGATGGTAAAGCGCATATTGATCTTGACAAACTGCTTACGCAACATATTCGTGTAGATGAGAAACATCCGCTGAAAGTATTTATCCAGCTGGAAGGTGATTGTAACGGTGTATATGTAACCAATAAAACACCGAATGGTTTTGATGTAAAAGAGTTACAAAACGGGAAATCAAATGTGGCGTTCACCTGGCAGATTGTAGCCAGCAGGGCAGATGAAGTAATTGCGACAGGCGCTACACTGAACTACTCTGATCAGCGTTTTGCAGTAGGTCCGGGTCCGATGTTGTCTACAGAAGAAGTGAGACCTGTGATAGATTCTACAGCAGGTGAAACTAAAAAAGCGACCTTAAAAACAGAAGAAGAAGTTATCGTAAATAAAGCATTTTCAAACCTCCAGTTTGCGAGTGCGAAAGCAGATATTGCTAAAGGTTCATTGTCATCAATGGACAACCTGGCCACCCTGCTGAAAACTCATCCTGAATGGTACGTAACATTGAGCGGCCATACAGATAATGAAGGTACCCCAGCATTTAATCAAACCCTTTCAGAAAAAAGAAGCGAAGCGGTAAAGACCTACCTGACCTCAAAAGGAGTGAGTGGAGATCATATCACGACTATCGGTTACGGACAAACTAAACCCCTTAGCACAGAAAATACCCAGGTTGCCAAAGAAAAGAACCGACGCGTAGAGATCGCAATTTATTCAGAAAGACCTTAAAATGATAAATCTGAGAAAAACCATATTTACAGGACTACTTGTTGCTGCCATGATGATGGTTGCAGGCTTGTCGTATGGGCAGACTGATGCTACAGAAAGTTACACGGCCAAGCAGTATACCATTGGTACTGCCGGAACATACCTTTTGATGGAGGGTATGTTTTATATCGCCTACAATATTGGTGAACCCATCATATTTGCAGATAGCAGTCTGAACCATGTCCTTTGGTTTGGCTTTGAGCAGCCTTTGGGAGATACCATTGCTTATAAGAAAGATGATATGACGGTATACCCCAATCCCGCATATGCCAGTACAGCGACGGTGAAGTATGTGCTGAGTGATGGTAGCGACAGTTCAAGGATCACCCAGATCGATATCAGGATTGTGAACCTGTCGGGGCAGCTGATGTTTACGGATTCGCAGGCGGTTAAAAAGGGTGAAAGTTTATTTCAATACCAGTTTGACGTAGATAAATACAATCCTGGGGTATATGTGATCACGTTGTTTATGAATACTGGTATTAAAGCCAGCCGAAAATTTGTACGGGTGAGAATTTAGAGAATATGCCTTATCTTAAAGGTATGAAAAAGATAATTCCACTATGCCTGCTGGCAATTGTTATGATGACCCGTATACACGCCATTGCCCAACAAAAAAGCCCGATACTGAACCATATCGCCGTATATGTATACGATCTTGAAAAAACCACTGCATTCTATAGGGATGTACTCCGGATAGATACGATTCCAGAACCTTTTCATGATGGCAAACATTCCTGGTTCAGGATAGGCGGGCATAGCCAGCTGCACCTGATCAGGGGGGCGGCAGCTGTGACGACGCATGATAAAAACGGCCATCTTTGTTTTAGTGTGCCTTCTATGGCAGATTTTATTGACAGACTACATGCGAATAAGGTGCCGTTTGAGAGTTGGCAGGGGGTGAAGGATGTGGCGAATAAGAGAGTGGATGGGGTGCAGCAGGTTTATTTTAAAGATCCAGAGGGGAATTGGATTGAGGTGAATGACGATAAGTATTGAGGGATGGAGGTAATATTTTGATAAATGGGGATATAGCATGAGGCATGAACCGGATGGGTTGATGCCCCATGACAGATTATTTAAGACTGTGAAGGAAGGTTAAATGGATTGATTTTCCATGACAGATATTGTTTAAGCCTGTGAAGGAAGGTTAAATGGATTGATTTTCCATGACAGATATTGTTTAAGCCTGTGAAGGAAGGTTGAATGGATTGATTTTCCATGACAGATATTGTTTAAGCCTGTGGAGGCAGGTTGAATGGATTGATTTTCCATGACAGATATTGTTTAAGCCTGTGAAGGCAGGTTGAATGGATTGATTTTCCATGACAGATATTGTTTAAGCCTGTGAAGGAAGGTTGAATGGATTGATTTTCCATGACAGATATTGTTTAAGACCGTGAAGGCAGGTTGAATGGATTGATGCCGGCATCATTTGCCTGGTTTGGATCATTGGTTTTATTTGCACTTTCTTCCAGCACTGCACGTGTCTTCGGCAAACAATAAGGATGATTGTCCCTTAAAAAAACCAGCATCTTTTCCCTGACATCACAACGGAGATCAAAAGCCTTCCCTGAACTGTTAGCACTCACCAGGAAGCGGATTTCCACCACACGTTCTCTAATATCAGTCACCTGTACAGCTTTCACTCTTCTATCCCACAGTGGATGGGTTTTGAGTATGCGGTCCAGTTCCTCGCGCATGGCGTCGAAAGGCGCAGTATGATCCAGGTATAAAAACGCAGTACCCAAAATGGCAGAGCCGGTACGGGTCCAGTTCTGAAACGGCTTTTCAATAAAATAATTGATAGGCAGGATTAATTTACGCTGGTCCCAGATACCGAGTACCACATAGGTAAGGGTGATCTCTTCTACCCTACCCCATTCACCTTCCACGACGAGCACATCGTCTATACGGATAGGTTGGGTAAAGGCGATCTGCATACCGGCGAGAAAATTGGACAGGGACCGCTGCGCTGCAAAACCAATAATAATACCACTGACACCCACACCGGTCAGTAAACCGGCGCCGATCTTGCGGAGGCTATCAAAACTGAGTAGAACGGCACAGAGAGTGAGAACTAGTATGGTACTGATAGCGAACTTACGCACGAACTGTAGCTGGGTCCGCAATTTACGTTCCCGGAGGTTATCTTCCTTGCTCAGGTCGTAGGAGTGGTACATATAGTCTTCAAAAACTTTGACAAGGCCTGCCAGGGCAAAGCCAAAGGAAAGGATAAGGCCGATTTCAGCGGTTTTAGAGAGAAAATTCATAGGCTTCCGGGAAAGTTCCATGAATGGAAGCACTATATTGAAAACCAATAATGGAAGTAGATAATTGACAGCCAGGCCCAGGTGTTTCAATATGGATGTGATCAGGGAATAACTGGTATTATTCTTAGTAGTAAGGCGTAGAATAAATGCTATTAAATATTTGATTATCAACCCAGTAATGAGTGCCGAGGCCCCTAGCAAAATATTCCATAAAAATATCGGCATGTTTAGGTGGTTCTGTAAATCTTCAAGCATGGTCACGTATTTTACAATGAAAAGCCTAATTTCCCGCAAAGAACATACCGGGATGGGCAGTATTTGGTTCTTATTAAGAGTATCGCACCTAAGGTGGCCGTTTTTTGTTATCTTTAGTTAATATTTAATTATTTTAAACAGTACGCGCTTTGTATTTTGATGAATTTGACCTGGATGACAGGGTACTAGACGGGATTGACGCAATGGGTTATACCACAGCAACGCCTGTACAGGAAAAAGTTATCCCCCCCATAATTGCTGGTAAGGATATTCTGGCCTGTGCACAAACAGGCACGGGTAAAACTGCCGCTTTCCTGCTTCCCATTATTCACCGGCTCCTTACCGAGCATCACGATAACCATAAGATCAATTCCCTGATCATTGTTCCTACACGTGAACTGGCGGTGCAGATTGCACAGACGCTGGAAGGGATGTCTTATTTTACCAATATCAGCTCCATTGCTGTATATGGAGGTAGTAATGGCGCCTTGTTCTCTGCCGAAAAGAAAGCATTGACCTCTGGGGTGGATATGGTGATCTGTACGCCTGGGCGTATGATCGCGCACCTGAACATGGGGTATGTGAAACTGGACGCGGTGAAATACCTGGTATTAGACGAAGCCGACCGTATGCTGGATATGGGTTTTAATGATGATATCATTAAAATCACGTCCTTCCTGCCAAAGGTGAGACAAAACCTGCTATTTTCTGCGACCATGCCGGAAAAGATCCGGAAACTGGCAATGAAGATCCTGCATCAGCCGGAGGAGATCAATATTGCGATTTCCAAGCCACCGGAGAAGATCGTACAGGAGGCTTTTGTGGTATATGATGAACAAAAACCCGCTTTGATAAAGGCTTTGCTGAAGGCGAAGGAATTTGATAATATAATTATCTTCTGTTCCCGCAAGCAGAATGTGAAGCAACTCACTAATGAGTTGCAGAAGGCAAAATTTACAGTGGAACAGATACATTCTGACCTCGAGCAGGATCAGAGAGAGCAGGTGCTAATGGATTTTAAGAGTAAGAAACTGAAAATCCTTGTAGCGACAGATATATTGAGCAGAGGGATTGATATTGAGGATATCAATCTTGTGATCAATTATGATGTGCCCAATGATGCGGAGGATTATATCCATAGGATTGGACGTACGGCCAGAGCTGCCACAGAGGGCACGGCTTATACAATCGTGAGTGAAAAGGAGCAGCGGAAGTTTGCACGAATTGAAGAAGTATTGGGAAAATCGGTGACGAAAACCCCGGTGCCCGAGGAATTAGGCCCCGTGCCGGAATATACCGCCAAACCAGGTAGTGGAGGAAAGAAGCGGCCTGGCGGGTATAAATTCAGGAATAATAAGAGTAATTATAGTAATAAGAAATAAGCATTCGGCTTAAAATATATTAGAAGGCCCTGGTCATACGACCAGGGCCTTCTTTTTTTCCATTTTTTGGAAAATCTTCTAGAAAAGAGACCATTTATAGCCCATGCCAATTTCAAAACCCGCCGTGGTGGCTGATTTGGCACGTCAAATATTTCTGGCCTCTAATTGGTTTCTACTATATCAAACGACAACGAAATGGCAACAAAAACAGACAGCAAAATATACGTCGTAGATGATGATCCATTTTATCTGGCTACTTACGATAAACACCTGAGAGCTCAGGGCTACAATAATATCTCCTGCTTCCTTTCAGGCAAAGACTTCCTGGAACAGCTGACGGATGAGCCGGATATCGTAATACTGGATCATGACCTGGGCGATATGACTGGTCTGGATGTACTGAAAGAGATCAAACGCTTTAACACAAACATCTTTGTCATTTTTGCCAGTGCAAGACAGCAGACAGACATTGCGACTGCCTCACTCAAGAACGGTGCATTTGACTACATTATAAAGGATGACAACGTGCTGGAGCATATCACATCAACACTCAGCAAGCTGTTCGTTGTACAGGACTACCTGAAGAAGAAAAAACGCAATAACCGCTTCTTCTTTTTCTTTAGCCTGATCGTCGCCACACTAATGATTGTAAGCTTTCTGCACGATATGTTAAGACATTAAAACAATGTTTTATTTAACTACCTAACCTACGATTGCTTACACCTTAGTCCTTTTATCCCTATACCTGTTAAAACGCATTTTTAAATTATGCAACCCATGAAAAAGATAATAGCAGTTCATTTATCAAACGACAGGAGTGGAAACACATTGATCTTCCGTGAATCGCTGGAAACCTTAGCGGAGAAGGGCATGGACATCCATTTAATTACGAACGGCAACACGCATACACCAGGATACCTGACCGATTTATCGCACATACAGTATCACTACATAAATTATATAGAACGGGGGAACAAAACGCGTTTATTCTTCAGCTTCCTGCTGGCGCAGATGAGTATTTTTTTCAAGGTACTTTGGTTAAGTAAAAAAGGCGATAAGGTATACATTAATACTTTACAACCTTTTGGGGCGGCTTGGGCCAGCAGGCTGAAGGGAGCGCAAATCACCTATCACATTCACGAAACGGCGATACAGCCTGTAGCATTCAGGAAACCGATGCTGAAAAGTGCACAGTTACTCGCACACCAGATCGTATATGCTTCCCGGTTTGTACAGTCACAATTTGAGTTCAGGAAAGCAGAAAAGAGAGTAATTCACAGCTGTCTGCCCAGTTCATTTGTACAGGAAGCGGTATTACATGCAAATCATGGTGCCCGCAAGACCATCCTGATGGTGGCTAAACTGGAAGAAGAGAGCGGTGTGCAAGAACTGATAGAACTGGCTAAGGCCATGCCGAAAACAAGGTTTGAACTGGTTATCAAAGCAACATATAAAGAAATTGCAGATCATTTTAAAGGTATGACCGTACCGAACAATATCATGATCTACGATACACAGCTGGATATGCACCCATTCTATCAACGTGCGGCTGTACTACTGAACCTGTCTCATGCGGGACATTACCAGGAGACATTTGATATCAGTATTCTGCAGGCAATGAGTTATGGCCGTCCGGTGATTGTACCGCTGGCAGGTGGTGCGAACGAACTGGTAGCGCATGGTTGGAATGGTTACCGCATCAGCGGACATTATGTAGAGCAGGTACGCAAGCATGTTGAACAGCTATTGCATAATAAACCGTTATACGCAGATATGAGTTGTGCGGCGCAGCTGGTGGCTAGCCAGTTCAAGCCTACACACTTCAAGCAGCAGCTAGAGGATGTATTTATGGAAGGGACCTGCTATACACCCACAAAGAAACAAGAGGTAGCTGAGGTACTGCTTTATCCTGCGGCTTTGCAGGAATACCTTAACACAGCGTTGAATTAAAGAGTTTTTGTTGCGTGTATCAGTACCGGGGCCCTGGGTGAAGTTTGAGGGGGACCTGGAAAGGAAACGGGGCCCACGGATACTGGATTACACTAAAGATATTTTGTTTGAGTATGTGGAACTTCACATCCCGGCCCTGGTGGTATAGAAAAAGACGGATGATTATAGGATGGGGCCAGGAGATGGAAGTTGGGATTGAAAGAGATTTACTTTGGTTTTTTATAATTTTTTAGTGGAACAGAGAACAAAGGATTTAGAGGGTAATTTTTGAGTTTTTGCTTAATGAGGGAGTGGAATGGCAGTGAGGGAGGGTTGAGAAGGAATGGAGGTGAAGAGGGTTTGTGGAGTGAGGATGGATGGAGAGAGATGGAGGAAAAGTGAAGAAGGTTTGTGGAGTGAGGATGGATGGAGAGAGATGGAGGAAAGTGAAGAGGGGTTATGGGTGAGGATGGATGGAGAGAGATGGAGGAAAGTGAAAAGGGGTTGTGGGTGAGGATGGAACGTGACAGAGATGGAGGAAGGTGAAGAAGGGTTGTGGAGTGAGGATGGAACGTGACAGAGATGGAGGAAAGTGAAGAGGGGTTGTGGGTGAGGATGGATGGAGAGAGATGGAAGAAAGTGAAAAGGGGTTGTGGAGTGAGGATGGAACGTGACAAAGATGGAGGAAGGTGAAGAAGGTTTGTGGAGTGAGGATGGAACGTGACAGAGATGGAGGAAAGTGAAGAGGGGTTGTGGGTGAGGATGGATGGAGAGAGATGGAAGAAAGTGAAAAGGGGTTGTGGAGTGAGGATGGAACGTGACAGAGATGGAGGAAGGTGAAGAAGGTTTGTGGAGTGAGGATGGAACGTGACAGAGATGGAGGAAAGTGAAGAGAGTTTGTGGGAGAGGATGGAACGTGAAAGAGATGGAAGAAGGTGAAGAGAGTTTGTGGGAGAAGATGGAACGTGACAGAGATGGAGGAAGGTGAAGAGAGTTTGTGGGTGAAGATGGAACGTGACAGAGATAATGCCAGTGCATTTGAATCAGTGAACAATGAAGCGTGCAGATCGAACAAGTGTGGAGGATCATAACCTATGCTAACAAACGAGCTTGTCATTTTTAGAAGCTTATAGAAACTAGTGAACTTATGTGAGAGTGCGTCATCCCGGCCCCTGTGCAAATGAAGGAAGGAGGAACAAGAAAAGGGGCCAGGGCATGATTCAAAAGAAATTCAAAAAAATTTAGACGAAATTAAAAAGAATCAAAGGGATTGGATTAAAGATTCAAGGCATTGAAGGGATTGAATGAATTCAAGGAGTTTCAAGGATAATAAAAGAAATTAAAGAACCTAAGACAACAAACTAATTATCGTGCTTTTTTCATAACCGATTCATCCAGGCCCCACGTGACCTAGATTATGTACGACGGAGTGGGGCCACGGATGGGTCAATTTCAGACCAACATTAGAGAACATTATAAGCAATTAAAGAACTTTCTAAGCAATTAGTGAACTTTATAACCAATTAGAAAACATTCTAACTAGTTAAAGAACTTTATAGAAAATCAAAAAATATATAGCCAAATTCATCCCACCAATACCATATCAGCATAGTCTTTTTTATACCATCAAAATAAAAATGACTATTCTGATCCCTAACTGAATCGATCATGATTGGAAAATTTCCTAATTTAACGGAAAATTCCATGAATGCTCGATTTTAAGATTTTTATAGTTGAAGACGACAAATGGTATGGTAACCTGTTACAACACTACCTCAGTCAAAACCCCGATTACGAAGCAACCCTAATCGGCTCAGGTAAGGAATGCCTGGCCCAATTGCACCGAAAACCTGATCTGATCACTATCGACTTTGGGCTTCCCGACATGAACGGCGAAGAGCTATACCGTAAGATAAAGCAGGCTCAACCAAACGTTCCGGTCATCATCATCAGCGCCCAGGAAAAGATCACGACAGCTGTAGACCTCCTGAAGATGGGTGCAGAAGATTATCTCGTCAAGGATGAAAACACCCAGCAATTACTCTGGAAAGCCATCATCCGCCTCCGGGAAAATCAATCCTTAAAGAATGAGATCACACAGTTAAAAGCGGAATTAAAAACCCGGTACGACTACTCCACCTCCATCGTGGGCAAAAGTCCTGCCCTACAGGCTGTATTCCGACTGATCGATAAGGCCGCTGGCTCTATGATCAACGTATCTATCACCGGCGAAACCGGTACGGGTAAAGAACTAGTCGCCAAAGCTGTCCATTACAATTCTGCCCGTAGCGGACATCCGTACGTAGCTGTGAACATGGCCGCCATTCCAAGGGAATTGGTAGAAAGTGAATTGTTCGGTTACGAGAAAGGTGCTTTTACAGGGGCACAGAACCGTAAAATCGGCCGTTTTGAAGAAGCGAATGGTGGTACCTTATTCCTGGACGAAATCGGGGAAATGGACCTGAATATCCAAAGTAAACTACTCAGAGTACTCCAGGAAAAAGAACTGATCCGACTGGGAGGTAACAGTAAAATCAAACTGGACTTCCGCCTCGTTGTGGCTACCCACAAAAACCTGGCTGATGAAGTAAAAAAAGGGAACTTCAGGGAAGATCTCTACTATCGTATCGTAGGTCTGCCCATCGCACTTCCACCCCTCAGGGACAGGAAAGACGACCTTTTACTGCTTACCCAGTTCTTCCTTTCTAATTACTGTAAGGAA
>Ga0316604_10003069_pt1 | contig 12046 bp, 6 predicted proteins | sample OWC_soil_day20_C_FD_207650 | JGI IMG/M metagenome (GOLD analysis project Ga0316604, IMG submission 207650) | Wetland soil microbial communities from Old Woman Creek delta, Ohio, United States - OWC_soil_day20_CT | ecosystem: Environmental > Terrestrial > Soil > Wetlands | place: USA: Ohio... | reverse complement strand
TACTGGTCAAACCCTGCCCTCAGCCCTTTTTCTTTATTGGACTCTCCCGTTAAGGAAGTAAGAGCAATCACTGGCAAATGCCGCAAGGTTTCATCGGCGCGAATGGCCCGTACCAGTTCGATTCCAGTCATAATAGGCATTTCGATATCGCTTACTACCGCATCTATTTTTTTAATTTGCAGCAATTTTTCTAAAGCTTCACGTCCATTCTCAGCAGTAACAACTGCATAGCCATCACTCTCCAGATAGCTTTTAACAACTTTTGAAAAAAATGGCATGTCTTCTACAAGTAATACTGTAATTTTTCTAGCTTCGATAATTCCAGCGGCAGAACATCCTTCTCCAATTCTTTTGCACTCAGAAAGCCGATTATAATATTCAGGAGCTGCGGCAACAAATAGTTCATGCATATTTACTAACGTGACCACGACATCATCAATCAGTGCCGACCCCAGAATACCTGTACCGCAAACCCCGTCTTTGTCTAATACTACCTTGGTAAAAACAGTATCCAGAATGTTCTCGGCAATAATCCCAATAGAGTATTTTACCCGTTTCGGCAGGATGACATAAACTTTGGCAAGCTTATTTTTACGCTTGGAAATTGGCAAATAGTGCTCTGGCCGGATAACTCTAGTTGTCTGCCCCTGAAAGGTAACAAAATATTTTGAACCAATCTTTTGCAGCCGTGATAGTTCCACTACTTCTACTCTTGACACCATTGCCAGATCTAACCCAAGCATTTCACCGCCAGAACATTGAAACAATAATATATATTGCTTGTCTTCGTCGTTGGTCTTGGTCTCCCGGACATCCATGGGCAAAGACGTATCCTCTGCAACTAAAACTCCAGCTCGAATCCTAATGCTTTCCGTGTCAAGAATCATCGCAATACTGCCATCGCCAAGAACTGTCATGCCGGAATAAAGACCACAACTGCCAAGTGCAAGTGAGAGAGGTTTTACCAATATTTCTTCGTTATCATAAACAGCATCGACTGTCAAACCATAAACCAGATTACCAGATTTAACTATTAAAACACGCAGGATTTCATCATTATGACTAAGATAGTCATAATGATGCTCTGGGTCAGGCGTGCTGTTGGCAGTAAGTATTTCCCCGAGTATAACAAGCGGCATTAGTCGCCCCCGCAAACGCAGCACTGGCCGTTTATTCACTATTTCAATCCGTTTTTCATCGGATTCGCCAGGTTGGATCAGCAGCAACTCCCGTACATTAGCTTGGGGTATAGCGAATGTCTGCTTATTTGCCACCACAAGTAAAGCAGAAATAATAGCCAGTGTTAGCGGTAAAATCAAGCGCACTGTGGTGCCTATACCTACTTCAGAAAAAATTTCAATCTTACCGCCCAATTTCTCTATATTAGTCTTTACCACATCCATGCCAACACCGCGACCGGAAAGGTCTGTGACCTGATCTGCAGTAGAGAAACCTGGCGTCATAATAAGATTGAACACCTCCGCTTCACACATTTCATCAATCTTTTTTTCGCTAACAACTCCATTTTGTACCGCTTTAGTCTTAACTTTTTTGCAATCAATGCCAGCGCCATCATCACAAACATCAATAATTACTCGCCCGTTCTCATGATGAGCTCGTAAATCTAAAGAACCTGTAACTGGCTTATTATTCATCTCCCGTACTTCCGGCGCTTCAATACCGTGATCAAGTGCATTACGTACCAAATGGGTTATCGGATCAGCCAGGGCCTCGATGAAAGAACGATCCAGCTCAACATTCATTCCCTGCAGGCCCAAATCAACCTCCTTGCCAACCTTACGGGATAAATCGCGGACAATCCGCGGAAATTTATTGAAAATATTAGCAATAGGCTGCATTCTGGTTTTCATAATTTTTTTTTGCAACTGCGTAGTTAATTCATCAATATCGTTTGCTACTACTTCCAACTGCGCTGCCTGTTTACCTTGATCTTGAACAACTCTGAGCAATTGATTACGCCTAAGAACCATTTCTCCTGCTAATGTAAGCAAGTCATTCAATAAACCAACATTCACTCGAACGCTATCTTCGATAATAAATTCATGGAATTTCTCACTGCGATAATTCGCTTCTGGCTGCTGTGCAACAACCGCTGTCCCGCTATCATCAACATGCTTAGCTTCCAGTAAGTCGCCTGGTGCCTGAAAAGTTGACACTGGCACTTCCACAGTTTGTTCGTCACTGCTTGTAAGCTGGTTCCATAAATCCCAGGCCGAAGGTTTCTCAGAACAAGAAAGCGATTGATCCGGATGTTGTTGTAAGCCATTTAAAATGTTCTTAATTGAGGTCACCGTGTCAGTCGTGTCATAATTCTCACTGTCTGCAAGGTTATTTATAAGTTCCTTCAATACATCAGTAGCCGCAAGTAAAACATCTACCATGTCCGCGCTGGCTTCGATCTGCAGCTCTCGAAATTCTCCAAATACATCTTCCATGACGTGAGCTAATTCTACAATCTTGTTTAGTTCAAAAAAACTAGCAGTACCTTTAATGCTGTGAGCGGCACGAAAGATCCCGTTGATAGTCTCGTAATCACTTTCTCCTGCTTCCATACGCAAAAGACCTGCCTCAATTGATGCAATATGGGCCTTTGCTTCAAGGCCGAATTCATCTAAAAGGCTACTGTCTAATTCCAAGCCGATCACCTGCCACAACCAGAATTGTTCTTATACTTTGAATTTATCTACTAGCGCCTTCAGTTGGTTGGCCATATTTTCAGCATCAAACGCACACTCACTCACCGTAGAAGCTTTCATTGCGGTATCTGCAACCGCTTTATCCGTTTCTTGTATACTTTGGGCTATATCCTGGTTACCTCTAGCCATTTCCTGTGTGGCGTACGAAATGTTATTCGTCATCAAAGCCATTTCTTCCGTTTTTTGGGCCACATCATCTGCCATCTTATAAATATCAGCAGTGGTATGGAACATATCGTCAACATTTTTCGCTGCTTCCATCGCAGTTTGGGCAACATGCGCACTTTTTGCAGCGATAACAGCCACTTCTTTACTTATCGTTGTCCTTTTATTCATTTCTGTGGCTATAGCCTCAGTGACATAATCACCCTGCGGCGATTGCTCACTTACAGCGGAGGCAATCGCCTGCGTTATATCCATAGTTTCATCAATGACTTCCGTGATTTTCCCTACTACGGCTATTGCCTCATTCATATCACTTTGCATTTCTTCGATTTGTCGCGCAATATACCCAGCTTCTTCGGTTGTCCGTTTGGACAGTTCTTTTACTTCCCTGGCAACCACAGCAAAGCCTTTTCCGGCTTCACCGGCACCAGCCGCTTCAATAGTGGCATTCAGCGCCAGCATGTTGGTTTGTTCCGCTACTGTGCGTATAATACCGACAATACTGTTGATCTGTTTAGATGTACTATTCAGCTTCCGGATAATATCATTAGTTTCACAAGAGCGTTTTTTAGCTTCCTCCGTAATAGTAATTGATCGTTTACAGGATACCGCCACCTCCTGGGCGAAAGTCGCAACTTTGCTTATGCTTTGCGAAACATCTTCAATCAGAATACTAACCTGTTTCACTTCTTCTGCTACCCGCTCTGACGCATTAACCGCATCTTTCGCGATGGTTGACACTTTGCCAGCCATCTTGTCAACTGCCTCAACATTATGATTGACCTGTTCTACAGAACTGGCATTTTCCTCCGCACCAGCAGAAATCTGTTCCACATTAGCACTTATCATGCTAACAGTTGCACTCATTTCCTGAGTATTTGCCGCCACCTGCGACGCAGTATCAACTAATTTACTTGAACTGCTTTGCAGCGCTACCGTCGAACCATGAATATCATCTATCATTCCGCGAAAATCGTTTACCATTTTGTTAAACCCGCTGGCCAGCTTCGAAAACTCATCATTTCCCGAAACCGTTGCGTTTACGGTAAGATCACCTTGTGCCAACAGTTCCACTTGCTGTGTTAAGATTTCCAGAGGCCTTGTAATACGGCGTGCTACAACAAAGGTTACCGCTATTACCATAAGAATAGATACTACTGTTATACTAATAAACAGCCATTTCATATATGCCAGCGGCTGAAAAGCAATTGCCTGTTCAACATTGATGCACAAAGTCCATTGCGTAGATGGGATTTGTTTATATACCATAAGCATATCTTTGCCATTTTCCCGATAATATCTAATCCCTTGTTCCTTACCCAGTATTTCTTTTACGTCTTTAGAAATTTCCTGCATTTTTTTCGATTCGAACAGATTAGTTGACACCATATCGGTATCTGAATGAGCTAAGATAACTCCTGCTTTATCAATTAAAAAAGCATACCCTTGTCCATCTAAATTAATTTCTTTTATATTTGCATCCAGCATTGGTAGTAATATATCGGCGCTTACTACACCCAGAATTTGTCCTGAGGCCAACTGACAAGGCAGTGCAACCGACACACCCATTTGTTTTGTTTGAGCATCTATATAAGGGGCGGTAAAAATCGTTTTTTTCTCTTTCATTGCGTCCTTATACCAAATACGTGTTCGCGGATCAAAATCTGCCGGTGGTACCCAGCCGTCACCACTCACCATTTTACCGTCTACAGAAGCAAAATAAACATCTTGCAAGTCCTTGTCCATACTCTTATATCCTTGTAGCAGGGCAGTAGAAACGTTACTGTTGCCCACAGCCTGGATAGTTCCGGCTGTAATTTCAACCTCTTTCGTTTTAGACACTAACCAACCATCAAGCTTATTAACATGTGCATTAATAGTTGCAGTCATTTGCTTTTCAATATTCTCGGAGATGCGATCTTTCGTAAAAAAGTAGCCCGCACTTGAAGCAACTAACAGAATAATCGCCGACAAAACCGAAAAAATCATCACCATTTTCGTTCTGATGCTCATATCTAATCCGCCCCCTAAAATCACCAAATTCTTCGCAGAATCATTTTGGGATTTACTTCTGTAATTTTTTGTCCTTTCCTATCAAAAAATATAATAATTTCTTCAAAAACCATATTTCAGTACATTCTTTAAATTAAAGCAAACTCCTGCAACACTCATAAAAGAAAAAAGACTGGCATGTGCCAGACTTCTCTGAAATTATATAGTCTAAAACAGTCTAAAAATCGCCATACCCACTCCCACCAGCCCGCCAATAATGACCCCGTTAATCCGAATCCAGTCAAGATCTTCTCCGGCCTTATCTTCAATAAACTGGTTAAGATCCTCGTCCGAAAGCTTATTTAACGCCCGGCTGGCTATTTTGCCAATAAGCGCATGCTCCTGATCGACAACCTTCAAGATCAAACTTTTCAAATAATCCTCAGCCTGGTTTTTCAGTGCCGCATTTTCTTTAAACTGCTGCCAATAGCTGGCGGCCTGAGCAGTTAGCCAGTCTACTATATACTCCCGGTAGACTGTCGGTTGCGCACAGACTGTCAACACTGCCTCAACCAAAGCGCTCAGCGGTTCCGCAAGTTCAATGCGGTTTAGTAACTCATCTTTCCAGTTGTCAATCGCCCGCTTCCATTCTGGTGTTTCCAGCCTTACGACAACCTTTCCAAGCTCCTCCTGGAACCAAAGGCACACCGGATGTTGCTCATTCGTAAGCTCATCCACTGCTTTGATCAGCTCTTGATGCAGTGCGTCAGCGGCGTCTGTCAGGTTAATTCCGTCTGTGATCTCCAGGAACCCGGTAATCAAGCCTGACAACCAATTCCTGTTACCTGTCTTTTCTTTTATTTGTTCTAAATACCGATAAATAGCATCTCTGGTTTCGGGTTGACGTACCAGTATCGTCAATTTATCCACGATGGCACCATAGATTTCCCGGTCTTTTCCCTGCTGCAACGTCCAGGAGATACCCGTAGTTACATAAGGAACCAGCGATTGGCGTTTCAATAGTAGTTTAAACACTCGCTCCCCCAGTTTGGCGATAGCAGTTGGATCAATGGTTTCGGCCAGTTCAGTGATTGCCTTTTCAATGCCGCCCTTGACAATTGGTCGCATAGCGGTGCTCTGGCTATAGGCAATTATTTTATCTAGTAGGTTGACCTGGTTAAGCCGTGCCTTGATGGCCTGCTTACTGAGAAAATCCTGTTCTATGGCCTTGGAGAGTGCACTGATAACCCGTTCCCGGTTACGAGGAATTAGCGCTGTATGATAGGGAAAGCCAAGTGGTCGCCGAAATAGTGCTGTCACGGCAAACCAATCGGCAACACCGCCTGCCAAACTGGCCTCCGTAATAGTCAACAAGCCAGTTATCATACTGCTGCCTGGATAATTATATTTTAGCGTCAACGCCAGCGCAAATAAGCCTGCGGCAGCGGCTAATACAGCATTAGCCCGTCGTTTCACCGTTCTCATAATTTCACCCCTACCGCATAGCTAATTAAAAATAGCAGCATTCCAACCAGACCACCGACAACCGAGCCATTAATTCGTATCATCTGCAAATCATCAAGCACTTTGTCTTCAATATACACCACCAACTCATCATTACTAAAGCTTTCTAGATAAGTATTGACAATTTGCCCGATCTGTCCATGATTTTGGCTGACCCAACGTGCCAGTAAAACAGCCACATATCGATCAAACCAAGCCATTTTTTGTTCGTCAGCCACAGCCTCATCTGCCAGCTTTGCCAGTTGTTTTACCAGCCACGTGACCCAGCCCACAGTAAGTTCAGGCTGGGACGCCGGCAAATCAGCCACATGTTCGGCTAACTTTACCAGTAAGGGGCGTAACACAGCCTCCGCCTTTGCCGCCAATACTGAATCCTGCTGCAAACCACTAGCAAATTCGGCCAACCAGGCCCGTAAACGCAAACGCAGCGGTAGTTCCCGCCCAGACTCCAATTCTTCCAGCAAGCCGACAAGCTTGTCCTGGATTAAGGCAGCTACGGTCATGGGGTCAAGATTTAGCAGGTTTTCTATTAGCCATCCTACCAGCTTACGCTGATTTTTCCTGACCGCGTAAGCATTCAAGGCCTGCGTATATATACTGGCAATCAACTCGGTTAGGTATGGCTGGCCTGCCATATGTTTTACTTCGGCAATGGCCAACTCAATTACTTTATCAGCAAAACCTTTGGCAAGAGACCATTCCAGGGCTTGTCCGGATAGCGGCGCCAGTCGTACTTTATCCTGATGCTCTTGCAGCAGTAACTCCAGCGCCCCGGATAGCTTGGTAGCATCCATCGCATAGACGGCTTCCCTGGCCACGCCACCTGCTAATGAGTAGAGTTGTTGCCTGGACTCAGTCTTATTGACATAGCTAAGCACCAGACGGGCTATCCCCGCATTTTCCAACGTTTCCTTAATATTCGCTGCCGTTACAATCTCTTCCTCAACCATCGTCACAATGGCCTTAAAGATGCGATCCCGGTTTTTGGGGATAATCGCTGTCCGGTAAGGAATGGATAATGGTTTACGAAATAGCGCAGTTACCGCATACCAGTCAGCTAAACCACCTACCATAGCGGCCCCAAAACCGCTGTGAATCAGGCCGCCCCAGAAGCTATACTGCAGCGGATAACTCAAAGCGAAACCAGCTGCAGCCCCAATCAAAGTCAGCCCAGCTTTATAGGCATTATTAACAATCAACCTAACACCTCTTGTTCTTGAAAATCTATTACTAATACTACACGCTTACAGCATTGTTACCACTGAAATTTGCCAATTATTGAAAGCGACCACGTAGCCGTCCATTTCGTGAGCTTAGACGATATGGCAGCCTGTCATTACCTGTTATCTGCCACTACCCTATCATGCCAACTACATCGTCCTTTGCCATCACCGCCTAGGGTGAAGTACAATAAGATTAATCTATTGTAAAGGAGTTGAGACAATGTCAATTATATACTGGCTATGGCATACAATTACCGGCTGCCCTGAAACCCATTTAGATCACACCATGTACGGTACCACCCATTGCCGCACCTGCGGACGAGTTACTTTTGTCTCAGACACGCTCCCCAAAATTACCCGACTCAAAATACCAAACCGCCGTCATCGCCTTAGCTACCGTTGAAATTACCCCGGAATTACCGGGGTATTACATATGAGCCTAGACAATCAGCCGTTTGGTCATTAAGCGTACAGCCAACGGCATTAGCACCATAGCTAAGAGTACAAGCACCCCGGCATGCACCAGCAGGCCGGGGTTCGTGTTTCCCAGTGCCAAAGCCCGGCATACCTCAACACTATGGAAGATGGGATTAAACCAAGCCACTACCTGCGCCCAGCCAGGCATTGAATGTATCGGAAAAAAAACACCGGAAAATAGATAGGCTGGCGTCAAAAACAAAGTAATATAATAATTAAAGCTATCAATATTGGCGGTTAGGCCTGTATAACAAAAAGCCAATAGCGAAAACGCCAGGCCAGGAATAACCAGAAACAGGGGAATAAGGAGTGCCCACCAGGACTGAGTCTGACCTAAAACACTAATAACCGTTAAAATGACCAGCCCAAAGACCATGCTCTTAAAGGTGGCATATAGAATGTCCCCGGCCACAATATCACGAACAGTAACCGGCCCAGCCAGCATAGCTTGAAATGTCTTTTGGTAATGCAACCTGATAAAACTGCCATAGGTACACTCAAAGGATGCAGCAAACATTGATGAAGAGGCCACCATCCCAGGCGCAATATATTGAAGATATGTCAAGCCCTCCATATCCTGCACAAAGGTTCCCAAACCATAACCCATAGCGGTAAGATAGAGCAGTGGTTCAATAAAATTAAACATAATATTGGTAAACCAAATTTTGCGGAATACCGCCATATGGCGGGCAAAAATTCGTAAAGCTGCCATCATGCGTCTTCCCCCATACCAGTAAGTTTCAAAAACACATCTTCCATAGTAGAGGGTCGCAGCAAACAAGCATGTTTGGGTAGTCCCCAGCCAGCAAGACTATCCCATAATTTTTCCCCATCGTCAGCATACAAAAATAAGCTGTCAAGCACCCGGATAACTTCGCCGCCCCAGGCTGATACCTGGTCAACTAGTCCATCCGGTACCTGGGATAGTGGTAGATGCACTTCAATGGCATAAGGCCGGACATAGGTTGCTATTAGATACTGTGGGCTGCCTTCAGCCAGAATAGTGCCCTCATGCATGATCACCAGATCATCACATAGCTGCACAGCCTCTTCCATATAGTGTGTCGTCAGCACCAATGTTACCCCTTCCGCTTTGAGGCTCCGTAGTTTTTGCCACACCAAATGCCTGGCTTGGGGATCAAGGCCAGTCGTGGGTTCATCTAAGATAACAATATCCGGACGGTTCATCAGCGCTCTGGCAATAACCAAACGACGTTTTAGACCACCTGATAAGCTTTCAATATTGCTATTTTCCTTATCCTCTAACCCCATAAACACCAGCAAATCTTTGCCTCGCAACCACGACTCAGCGCGGGTTAACCCATATATTAGGCCAAACACTTCAAGATTCTCTATAACAGTCAAGGCTTCATCAAGGTTGTCTTCCTGGGATACCACCCCTAACCTGGCTTTAATTACTGGCGGCGTTAACCGGATAGACTCGCCGAATAGCCATAACTCACCCTCTTCCACTGTGGACATGCCATACATCATCCGCATGGTTGTTGTCTTGCCTGCACCATTATGTCCCAGAAAGCCAAAACACTCTCCGGCCTTGATACTAAAGGAAATGCCTTTGAGCGCCCGAAAGTCGCCATAAGTCTTACCCAAGTTTTCCGCCCTGACAACAACTTCATTCATAGTATCACCTTTTCTCGGGGTTCTGCACTGGCCCCAATTCGCTAAGAATTATCTTGCCTAAAAGAAAGTTTATACTTTCTTTTAGGTCAAAAAGAGTAGTGGTTATTATTATAGTAATAATACCACTACTCTTTAAAAAATTCATCCTAATTTATCTTAGTCCATATTCACGTACTCATCCATGCTTCCGCCTGGAGCAATCATGGGTGTTACTAGGTCATTGGTAGCAATATTTGCTACAATAAGCCCTGGGCCTTGTCGCTGCCATGCAGCAGCAAAGGCCTCACTAAATTCGGCCAGACTATTGGTCACAGTTGCCGGAATGTTAAAGGCGCTGGCAAAGGCCTTAAAGTCCATTGCATGTGGCAACAACGAATTTGCATACCGTTTGCCATAAAAGCAATGCTGCAATTGTCTGACCATACCCAAGCTGTGATTATTGATAACAACCGAGATAATCGGTTGCTGCTCAACCGCTACCGTATAGAGTTCACACCCTGTCATCTTAAGTCCACCATCACCTACAATGTGAACGACCCGTTTATTAGGTATAGCTAGTTGTGCGCCAAGGGCGGCAGGCAGGCCAAACCCCATAGCCCCAAGACCGCCAGATGTCAAAAAACCACGCGGACTCTTGACTTCCAGGTACTGGGCAGCCCACATCTGATGCTGACCTACATCGGTAACATAGATTACGTCTTGCCCACCGGTCTGTCGATTGAGCTCACTCATAACTAAAGGAGCTGTAAGCACATCCTCAGGAATAACGGTTTTACTCTCTGCCTGGGTCTGTCTAATGGCAGTCCACCAAGCCGACAAATCACCTGGTTTTACCGCCTGCAGCAGTTCTCCCAGAATCATATTCATCTCACCAACCAACGGTACAGCGGCATCTACATTTTTATGCACCTCTGCTGGGTCGATATCAATATGAATGATAGTCTTACCGGCAGCATAGCTGGCGCGGTCACCAGTTACCCTGTCATTGAACCGACTGCCTGTTACAATCAGCACATCGGCATCATGAACAGCATGATTAGCCGCTTTGAGGCCATGCAGACCTGTCATCCCCAAAAGATTGCCATGTCCACCAGGAAACGCACCAATACCCATTAAGGTAGTAACAACTGGCAGATTACAGCACTCGGCAAACTTGGTCAGCGCCTCACCCGCATTGGCACTGATACAGCCACCGCCAGCAATAATAACTGGCCGTTTGGCCGCGCTGATAGCTGCGGCTGCCTTGACTATCCGGGCTGGGAGATCAGGCGACTGCCTGACAAGGGTTGAACGTGAATACATAGACTCAATATTGGTAAAATCATAGGTATTGCTTTGAAGATCGCGTGGTACATCGACAAGTACAGGTCCAGGCCTTCCTGAGCGGGCTATGTCAAAAGCCCGCCACATAATTTCAGGCAACTTCTCTATATCTTTGACTAAGAAATTATGCTTGGTAATCGGCATAGTAATGCCGGTAATGTCAATCTCCTGAAAAGCATCCCGGCCAATTAAATTTGTTTGCACCTGTCCGGTAATCGCCACAACGGGTACAGAGTCCATAAATGCTGTGGCTAAACCAGTAACCAAATTAGTCGCACCCGGTCCTGATGTTGCCAGACATACCCCCACCTGACCACTTGCTCTGGCATAGCCGTCAGCCGCATGAGCGGCTCCCTGCTCATGTACGGTCAGCACATGGTGTATCGTTGAATCATTAAGCGCATCAAACAGCGGTAAATTTGTTCCACCCGGATAACCGAATACTGTGTCTACACCCTCTTTAAGAAGAGATGCAACAATAGCTTGTGCACCTGTCATGAGCATAGCGGTTCACCTCACTTCAACCGATTGATTACTTGTTGCCCCATTTCCTCGGTAGAAACCTTGGTAAGTCCTTGTTGATAAATATCTGGTGTGCGATAACCGTCAGCCAACACTTGATCAACGGCAGCTTCAATCATAACAGCAACCTGTTCACTGCCTAAGGAATACCTGAACATCATAGCCGCTGACAAAATGGTTCCTAGTGGATTGGCCAGGCCCAGCCCGGCAATATCCGGTGCCGAACCATGGATTGGCTCATAAAGTCCGGTGCCGTCACCCAGACTGGCTGATGGCAAAAGACCAATTGAGCCTGACAGTACGGCGGCTTCATCACTCAAAATATCACCAAACAGATTGCCGGTGACAAGTACATCAAAGCTTCCCGGATTTAGTACCAATTGCATGGCACAGTTATCTACATACATATGGTTTATTTCCACTTGCGTAAAGTCTGCCGCCACTTCGTTGGCCACCTTGCGC
>Ga0316604_10003067_pt1 | contig 12048 bp, 12 predicted proteins | sample OWC_soil_day20_C_FD_207650 | JGI IMG/M metagenome (GOLD analysis project Ga0316604, IMG submission 207650) | Wetland soil microbial communities from Old Woman Creek delta, Ohio, United States - OWC_soil_day20_CT | ecosystem: Environmental > Terrestrial > Soil > Wetlands | place: USA: Ohio... | reverse complement strand
AAATTCCGGTAAAACCTATATCAGTCACCCTTAAAATTAACCACATGATCCTACGATCTGCTATATTGGCGATCAGCGTATGCTGTATTGTCAATAGTTCTGTACAAGCGCAAAACAAACCTTTTCCACAGGCAGTCACTTATGCCAATTGTATCAAACCCAGTAATGTAACGCAGGCTTCGATGAATACCAGTGTTGCGAGTTATTATGATTACTGGAAATCAAAGTATGTAAAAACGTTGTCAACTCTCTCCGGTGGTTATTATATCAAGGGAGAGATCAGCGGGGATGCAGAGGGTTATACCCCTTTGGGTTCTTCTGAGGGGCAGGGTTATGGCATGGTAATTACCGTGCTGATGGCGGGTTATGACCCGAATGCAAAAACTATCTATGATGGGTTGTTTAAGACGGCGAGAGCATTCCATAGCTCCATCAATACGAATCTCATGGGTTGGGTAGTGGCGGATGCCACCGGTGCGCAGGGGCATTTTGATTCTGCAACGGATGGTGATGTGGATATTGCGTATTCCTTGATTTTAGCCCATTATCAGTGGGGTTCCAATGGAACCATCAATTACCTCAATGAGGCAAAGAAAATGATCACTAACGGGCTAAAAGTGGCCAATGTGACCAGTACCAATCGTTTGAACCTGGGTGACTGGGATAGTAAGAGTGCACTCAATACCAGACCGTCTGACTGGATGCTGAGTCACTTACGTGCTTTCTACCAGGAAACAGGAGATGCCACATGGTTGACACTGATTAATAACCTCTATAGTGTGTACAATTCATTTACTGCCACCTATTCGCCTAATACAGGGCTGATCTCTGACTTTGTCGTAAAGAATCCACCTGAGCCAGCGCCACAGAATTATATCGATGAAGGACCGCAAACAAACGAGTATAATTACAATGCCTGCCGTGTGCCATTGCGGGTAGTGATGGATTATGCATTGTATGGTTCTTCCAGTGCATATACACTGGCGAATAAAATGGCGTCATGGATTATTACTAAAAGTGGAGGCAATCCTTCCAGTATTAAAGATGGGTATAAATTGAATGGTACTACTACTGGTTCTGATCCTGAGGCCGTATTTGTAGCGCCTTTTGTAGCGGCGTCTGTGGTGAATAGCAATAATCAGTCATTTTTGAATAGTGGCTGGACTTTTTTGACTACTAAGAAATCCGGGTATTATAGTGATTCTTATAGTTTGCTTTGTCAATTGTTTATTTCCGGTAACTGGTGGAAGCCGGAGGCGACTGCGGGTACCTGTGTTCCGGTGAGTGCCAGTGGGGATGATGGCAATGTAGCGGCGAATGTACTGGATGGTAGTTTAGCTACGAGATGGTCTTCATCCGGCGACGGGCAGTATCTGCAGTTTTGTCTGGATGCTGCGACGACGGTGACAGGTGCGGATATTGCATTTTATCAGGGAAATACGAGAGTGGCAACTTTTGATATCCAGACAAGCACAAATGGGAGTACATGGACGAATGCTGCGACTGGTTTAAAAAGTAGTGGTACTTCAACTGCACCAGAGAGCTTTCCTATTACACCTGTAAGTGCGAAGTATGTGAAGATCGTAGGGCATGGAAATAGTGTGAATGCATGGAATAGTATTACGGAAGTGCAGATTAAGAAAAGTGGTAGCAGTGTGCCACAGCTTGTAATTAATACTTCACCGGCTAAAAAAGCAGCAACAGAGGATGTATCACTCTTAAAAACGGAAAATGTTTCACTGTTAAAAACAGATAATGTCTCCCTTTTAAAAACTGCTGTTGAAAAATTATCTGTTGTCAATGTTTATCCAAATCCATTCTCTCAGCGTATGACAATTCAATTCACCTTGCAGGATGCAGGGCAGACTTCGCTGATTGTGTATGCGATTGATGGACATCCTGTGCGGGTATTGGCCAATGAGATATTGAATGCGGGGCAGTATACAAGGACTTTTAATGGTGCGGGTGTTCCGGCGGGCATCTATTTATTAAAGCTGGTGCATAATGGAAAGATGATCAATAAAAAGATCGTTAAAAACTAAATATAAACAAGGCTGCTGACCGGACAGCAGCCTTGTTTTACTTCATTAACCATATAAGAAAGGAAATCTATACAACCCAAGGTAAGGTGCAGTTTCTCCTAATAAACGGTTCGTACCACCTGCCACAGCATCTGTAAATGGCGTGAACGCCACTCTTCTCACCGTCATAGCCTGGTGATGCCATGCAGCCACACCTGCGGAGAGTTGTTCCGGATCAGGTAACCATGGACTGAGGCTGGATGGTTTGGAAGGAAAGGACAGACCAAATGAAAAACGGCCCGCGATGTCAGGTACATAGAAAGGATTGTTCTGGATCAGCACACCATCAATGTAGTATTCCACCCTGTTCGCATACCAGTCAATTCTAAATTCATGGAATGCATCGTCCCAGATATCTTTTCCTGCTGAAGCGCGCATTTCAAGGAACTCTTCCTGCTGGTTATCCGGTGTCTGTGTAAAACCGACACCTTCACCCAGTTCACCTCGTGCATTTGTTATTTTCAACTGATCCCTGCGGGGTTGTTTTAAAAACTGCATTTCATCGCTGAACTTTGTCCAGCTGGAAAGCTGGTTTGGAGCGGCAGGTGTGTTTAGCTGGTAAGTACCATTGTTTTCATCGGTATCGTATTGTACGATCACCTTCATACCTGCATAGGGGTTGATATAACTGGCCGTCAGCATGGCGTTGACTGTGTAAAAAGACCAGACTGCATTGTTGGATGGTAGTTCGAGAGACCACTCGTTCTTCACTTTTACAAAGTAGCCATCCCCCTCGAAGTAATTACCCTGCTGATGCAGACCGCTGGCAATGCACTGGTCGTAAAACGGGTCCTGGAGTTTAGCGCTTGCATGATGGTATAGGCGGAAGAAGGGAGATACGCCAAATTGTTTGGGTAGTTTTGCTTCTACTATATAGCGGCCGTATCCACAGTATCTCTGGGTAGTGACAGCTGCCCCTACACGGGTGTTCCAGTACTCTCCTATTAACGGGTCGCCTGATTCTGTATGTTTTTTGGCAGCGCCATCGGTATCTACGCCATGTAAGAGGCCGTCATACCAGTCGCCATGTGCTTCGAGTACGAGCAGGCCATCTTTGAAGTAGATGTTTTTGGGAACGACGCCACCATCTGCACCGCCATCGAGGTTTTTCGACAAGGCATAGTGATTGACCTGGAACATATCGATGGTATTACCATTGTCATCAGCGAGTGCGAAGTTGAAATCATATGCACTGGTTTGCTTTGAGATGTCGTTCACGTAGATGCGAACAGGGGTCGTTGTACTGGTGTTGTTGTTATACTTTACATAGAAATCATAACTACCATTTGCCAGGCTCTGTGGCAGTGTAAAACTGACCTTGGTGCTGGTAACTTCAATCAGGTTCTCGTGAGGAATAGTGATTACATTACCCGCATTATAGGGATCCTGTAAATAACCTACAGGCGGAGCCAGAACGGAGAAGCCGGAATTGTCACCCAACTGGGATAAACCTGAGTTAACAAATATATTCCTGAAAGTTCCTTTGCCAATATTTCCTGTTCCCCAGGTACTGGCGCCTATAGTCAGTTTCGTAGTGGAGCTGATCGTAGTCGGGATTGAATTTTCGGTGATATTACCGTTACCTACAGACGCACCATTCAGGTACATGTAGTTAAGCTGATTTGCGAGTAGGTTGTCAGCACTTCTTCCTATCAGCAGCTTGTTCCAGCTGTCAGGAATGATGGCAGTAGAAGAGGTGATACTTTCGCTTTCGCCTTCATCTACATTTTTCTGCTGCCAGATTATCCTCTTGCTTACATTATTTACATATACCCCAATGCCATTTCCATTATTGTCCAGGCAGGTCATGAGCGGCCATGTACCAGTTGTAGCAAGGTCTGCACTGCTGACATAAAAGTAGATACCCAGACCATACCCGCTCTTTCCATCGCTACCTAAAATATCTAACATGGAGATATCATCCAATGTAATTTTGCTTGTCTGTGAGTCAAGATACACGCCAGTATACCCGGATATTCTTTTCAGTACAGGGTTATCGGGCAACCGGACATTTCCATAGTTACCAAAATAGTCTTTGAAATCATTCTCCAGTGTGTAAAACAGCTTGCCACCTGGAGGGATCATGCCGGTTAGAAAGTTACCATCTTCTTTCACACAGTCTATCCTTGCATTAGGTGCATATTGTCCGCTGAGTGCATCATATACCAGTTCATTCGGTGTAGTATATAGTACATCCAGACTTCCGCCAGTTACATCACTATTCGTAAGCCGGAATACATAAGGCGTTTCATTTTCCAGCCCTTTGATGAGCGGAGGATTCACTATCGTACCACTCGTGAGTACAAACAGGCTGTCGGTAACCAGTGTATAGCTATCTGCTACATCCGGAGCATCCTGTCTGCGAAAGCTCAGGCTCATTGTTTGCGGGGAACCTGGCGCCTTTCCATCCGACCACTTCACTTTTGTTAGCTCAATATTCATTTACTAATTTTTAAGTTTATACATAGTTATCTACTTCTATACCCGCCATTACGCCAGGGCTGCCAGTCAGAGAAGGTCTGATCATATACAACCGGAACCATGCATTGGTCGTATCGTCATACTTCTCGTATACTTCGCCGCCCTGCGAAATGGAAGGACATATTACCTGTGTGCCTTTAGTTGCAGTTGGGTACTGGGCATTCAGGTAGTCATCAGACAGGGAGATATTTACATCCAGCCTCCATATTTTTTTCATGGAGCCGGCTACTTCCTGGAACTGCTGATAGAGTGTATTGAAGGCTTCGAAGTCAGCTTTGTTATCCAGCAGGGTGCGAAGGCCAGAGATGTTATCCACACCGATGGTGTCTTCTGATTTGTGGAGAAAGCTGTCCAGCCAGTCCCAGAACTGATCCTGCGTGGGATAGGCGCCGGTTTGAAACCATCCCTTTAGTTTATTTCGTTCGCGTATTGCCATGTTATTTTATTTTCTGGATGTAGAGTGTAGCTATGAAGGGAGGACGGTTTTCATGGGGTTGGTTTCCTCCGGTGGTGGCCATACCACCGGTAAACGTACCGGCGGTTGGTGAGTAACCACCTGAGATACCATAGGTTTTGGTGGTTAATACTCCGGTTTGCTCTACGGCTACTTCAAAACTATGCTTGTGCTTCGGCATCTGCGATTCAATCAGTGTAACGGTTTCCAAACCACCGGCTTTACCCACAGGACTATAATCTGTCCTGCTTGGGTCGTAACCTACAGGGAATTTACCCATCCGGTTTTGGGTACCATTATTACCGTTACAGATTGCCCAGCCGTCTCTTTCATTAATACCCAAACCGGTACTGGTGAAATTGTCTGAAATGTATTGGGCATCACAATCCACTTCGATAATATCTCCTTTCTTCCACAGTTTATTTATCTGCTGTGTAAATGAAGCCTGCATATTGGCGACTGTATCTCTCAGACTCAGCAGGGTTTCTATTCGCTGCAGGTTGCCATAGGCAATACCACCAGATGCAAAACGTGCTCTTTTTGTGAAGTATACATTTCTTGTCACCTGATCAGCAAAGAGCCTGCTTTCAGAGAGTTCTTCTACAATCCATGTGGATTGTTTGGGTCCTCCTACAAATGGCAGCAATTCTCCATTATAACTGATCCAGCCGTCTGCTACATTATTACCTACTTCTTCCATACCTGACACGATCACCCCATTGCCGATCATCTTCGATAACCCTGCCAGCGCATCGTGGTAGGACGACTGCATAAAGTCAAGCGTATACTGGGTCATGGGGAAACCACCCAGGTTTGTTAATTGTTCTATTTTGTTCATACTCTTTGAATTTTGTAAGCCATACCAGCCAGCTTATAGGTATCGATCAGTGCAGACATCTCATTTTCATTGAAGGTAATGGTGGCAGGTACCAGTACATAAAAATCTACAGGTTCATTGCCAATTTCGGCTTCAGTAAAGAGATAGATAGGTTGTGCTTCTGTTTCGGTATACAGGAACTTTGGTTTGGATTCTTCTTCCTGATATATTAAGGTCACTTCATTACTCACCGCATCTACAATACGGATACCTCTGTCAGCCAGATCATACCGATCATTGAGCAATTTTTCCATATACACTACCTGTGGTGTAATGCTCAATCTATACAGGTTGGCATCACGATTTCGCCGGAACTGCTGATACAATATGTTGACAGGATAGGTAATAGCCTGCAGCCATGAAATATGTAATATCTTTCTGAGCCGTGGCGGCATCATTAACCTGATCAGTTTGTGATAGTCAATGTCAAATATGCTGCTCATCGGATCGTGCTTTGAGGAGTGAATGAAATATCCAGGTCTTTCTCATCTACTATCCGCAGATATCCGGCATCGGGGTTATACTTTACATCAAAAGCGGTGTAGGGCAATGTACCATATTGTGCCTGCGCCTGTACGATATGTGGGATCACCACACCATCTACCTGTTGCAGGGCATCTACCAGGTAAGCCAATACCAGTGTACCATTGAAAGGTAAGTTCTTCAGGTAGTCTTTGACACGTGCACGGACAGGGTCAGGATTCGTACCATCCAGGCGTGCACCGTCACTTCCCAATACCAATGGATTATAGTAGATGATCAGTTGCAGCTTCAGACTATCAGGAGGCAGGCTTTCCACAATAAGCGGTGTCACACCTGCATCCTTAATTTTGCTCATATATGTTGCGAATGATTCCAGCTGTTGTGCTGTAAGCGCCTTCAGATCGCCTTCCACAATGCGGGCTACTTTCAGCCGCAGACCTTTGGCCTGCTCGACAACAGCACTATACGCAATGATCTGTTGTTCGGCCACCTGATCGTCTGTTAGTGCAGAGTTATCGTAGTAATCCGCTTCGTAAGCCAGCTCCGATCCATATTGAAAGTCTCTTGCCTTGTTTGCATACCAGCGTAGACTGTGTGGTGCTTTCTCATTGATCAGTGTCGTTACTTCAGACTTATGCAGATCAAAAAGATTCTCCAACGCCCAGATGCTCACGGCTACAATATAGGTCCAGAGCCTCCATACGGCCACCTTGCTACTGCTGTTGAGCATAGAGAGCTCTGTTGTACCTGTGATACGGCTGATAATATCATCCTGTATTTCGGTGATTGTTCTTGCCATAATTGTTTTAATTTTTAACTGATGCGGAAGTCCAGCTGTACACCCATGTAGCCGATGCCTCCCATTACGATGGCAGCGTCTTCGGTGGTGTAACCATTAGAAGGGACCACGCCTTCTTCCTGCAATTCCTGCCATACACGCATATCGATGATGTCGATATCAGGGATGAATAGTGTTTCACCAGCGATGCAGTCATCTGTAATGCTGCGGGCATTGGCGACAGCAAAGTCGAAGAGGGCGGCTATGCTTCCTTTTTCCTGCATGGAAATGTCTAGCAGGCATTGATGGGGTTTTACATTAACTGTCTCCATAGGTAGCATCGATGTTTAACTGACCGGCGTCAGAAAGGGTGATTTTTTTAACAGTCATACCGTCGGCGATGAACTGGGTACGTATTTCGGCGAGCAGGGAATGGTAGTCATTGTCCTGTAGGAAACCGAAAGCGTCTATACCTGTATCGGGAGATTCCTTGAAGGTGGCCCGGTTGTTCATGAGGAGAATTTCCTGGTGCTGAAGATCGCTGAAGCCGGTAACGAAATCACCGTTGCGGACGTCGAGGTCCAGGTCTGTGTTGTATAGGATGTCTTTCATGATAAAAATCCGTTAAAAACTCCGGTTACAGGCCCGCCTACAGAATCCTGCAACCCGGGAGGGATATAATTGATTTGAGCTGTTTTGATGTAAGTATCAATCGCTTCTGCCAGCTTGCCAGACAATGCATTCAGCGTTTGCTCTTCATCACCATCCGTATTCTTCATATTTTTGAAAGCATTTTTTATCGCTGCTTCCAGCATACTTTTATTCAGTGACATAGGTTTATTTTAATAGCTTCGCTAATCGTTTTTTAATATTCATGAAAGCAGATTTATTCATCGGCGCATAAATAGTTACAATCTCATCCAGCAGGTCATCCAGGCATTTCTTCAGGGATTCATCACCCGCACTCACTTCGAGTCCGTCTTTATCCATCTCAAAGAATTTATCTTCTACGAAGTATTGGATCTTATCCACCTTTTCCATACTGATCACTACAAAGTAATTGCTCTCCTGTATCCGTGCCATGAGCACACTGCTATCTACCTGTGGAAAAATCAGTACGCCGTCATTATCTCCTATCACAGACCGCAGTCTTACATCTGCTATTTCCAAACCAGTGGCAGTGGCGGCTACAATGGTGCCTTCCTCCTCATCTACTTCCTTTACAATAGCCGGAATAATAATGGTATCAGTATGCGACAACTTCTTCAGCGCATCTATCAATTCACGTTGTGTCTTCGTCATAGGGTTTTAAATTTTAAGACCTATTTCAGTCAGCCGCCGGCCACCCGACGCACCGAAAGTAACTTCTGTACTTTCGATGCGGTAGGTGCCATTACGGACAGGGAACTTCGTATCTGATATCGCAGCCTTACACCCGGGAAAAACATAGGGTTGCAGAAACGCCACCAGCTTACCTTCATAGCCATCGTATTTCAGTGTTTTCAACTTATTTTCTGCGGCTTTTTTCAGGGCATTCATATCTTCAAAATGAGAGATATGGATCGTGGTTTCAGCGCCGTTCTTATCACCAGCTTCGGCGGTGTAAGGTTTGTTCTTTTTATCAATGTAGATGGCTTTGACCAACACATGCGCATCACTGGCTTTCCTGAATTTGAGCTCATCATCCCTGATCACAGTATAACCGATCTGATAACCAGCATCGTCCTTCACTTCCTCGTAAGTCAGTGCATCACCGGCTTTGCGGCCACGGACGTATTTGCCTGCTTTCGGATTTTTGAGATGATCAAAACCGGCATACAATAATTTGCCTTCGAAATAGACGTTCAGGTACAGGTTCTTTTTCAACCAGTCGAGAATATCGGTGCCTGTCATACCTGAGAAATAAGCCTGGTTCAGGTTAAGATCGGGTATTTCATTACTCAGGAGGATATCAGTGCCAGCCGTAATTTTAGTGAGCAGCTTTTTCAGGGTGATGGCTTTGTTACTATCCAGTATACCTTTTTGTTGCAGTTGCCAGCTATAGCCTTCGCACTCTATTATACAGGGAGTGGCAGCATTGATCCTCCTGACGAATCCTTCAAATTCCAGATTAAGTACATCGTCATAACCCAGCCAGATTTCAACTTTATTGCCTTCTGCAAACTGATCGGCTGAATTCACAACGGACTTTGTTGGCAGCTTACCGGTATATCGCAACACAGCAGAAGCAGGAATAGTAATAGTGGCAGTATCAACGAAGGAATGCAGGCTGCGTTTGACTTTGACTTCTTTTACGGAATAGAATGTGTAGCTGCCGATCTTGATTTCACATTTCAGGATAAACATCTAAGCTTTGTTTAAGATGAATTTCAAATCGCTGATGAGGTTCATTTCATAAGCTTGTATATTTTTTGTACCTGGTGATGGAGGAAAAGAAAGATCGGTAATCACTACTTTTTCACCTTCGTCAAAGATGAGCGAGGTCAGTGCGCAGACAATGGGCAGTGCTTCGTTCCTGTTATACAGGTCCAACAGGTCGCTGATTTCACCATCAGGAAAAGCGTTGTCCTCGCGTAGAATAATGCCTTTGATGTTTATTTTATAATCCTCTTTGCTGATCATTTCCTTCACCGTACCGGACCGGTTTACCAGTGCTGTTTGTACAATTGTCTTTTGATTGCTGATACTGATAACGGGGTTATACAGTTCAAGTGGCCCGATCTTTACCGCCATGAAATAGGCTTTGTTCCAGGTTTCTTTGCCAAAGTAACTGGTGCCCCGTTTGTTCATATCAGGCTGTGTGAGCACATTAAGGGTTTCGGGGGTATAGCCAAAGGTGCTGGTGAAGGTGCTGCTGATATCGATATTTAGTGCCATAATTAAGCTTGTTTTAAAATATTAAGCAGTGCATCTGTCACCTGTTGCTCCATGTTGGTAATGCCTTCGCCCACAGTGTTGGTGGTAATGTTGATGGTTTCGAAGAGCTTTTGCAGGGTGATGTTTACAGTACGTGCGCCGCCGGTGGTGATGCCAGACACTGTGTCTTTGGTATTGTCCATTGACATCTTTTTGCGGGTGGCATCAGGTTCAAATGAAACAACGGGGGCTTTGTCGGTTCCTTTGCCGGGAGGAAGGGGTGGTAACGAGGAGTAGGATGCACCAGTGCCACTGGCTGATCCGCCTCCGAAATTTCCCTGCCAGCTGCCGGAGCTACCATTGCCGGGGCCTGCATTTGCCTGATCTTTTTTCTTATTGACCTCAGCATTGAAAGTATCGGCGACCTTATCGCCTAGGCCCATGATGTCATTAACATCTTTTTTCATCGCTGCTGCGGTGCCGGAGAAGGTCAGCCCATCTATCGCCTGCTGGCCTGATTCCATGGCCTTGCCCCAGTCACCGGAGAAAACATACCACACTGTTTTTGCTAAGCCCCACAAACCGGAGAGCAGATCTTTGATAGGTTCAATGGTATAGTCCCATATAAACTGGCCAAAGGTTTTGAGCACTTCCCATGCAGCCATGATACCACCTCTGAACCAGCCGAAAGTATTCCAGGCATAGATGATGATACCGATCAATGCACCGACAGCCACGAAGATCGCTCCTATCCCACTGGCCATCATAGCAGGTCCTAATAATTCAGCAGCGAGTGTCCATGCTTTGTAGCCGAGGACCACGCCAGCGACTACAGTGGTGAGAAAGCCTACCAGTTCTGAGTTTTCAGCGATCCATCCGGCTGCGGCACCTAACCAGCCGACGAGCGGTATCAGTGTGTTGTCAATAAAGTTGCTGACGGTAGGCATGAGGGCATTGCCGATCGTACCTCCTGCTTCGCTCATTTTTTCCTGCAGGTAGTGCCATTTTCCGGTAGCAGTTTCGCTCTGTTCTTTCATCACGCCGAAGAACTCTCCACCTTTGGACGTAGCGGCCTGTAAAGCGGCTACAACGCTTTCTGTAGAGACTCCACCTGCTGCCATGGAAGCCTTTAGTTCTTCAATGGATTGGCTACCGTTTGCAGCCATCAGCTCAAGTGGTTTGAAACCTGCTTCGTTCATGGCTTTCAGGGAATCTTCGGTCAGATGACCTACCTGTTGCATATCCCCAAAGGCTTTGGTAAGGGAGTCCATTTTTGCCTGGTTACTGCCGCTTACATCACCCAGCATATTCATGGCAGGCATCAGCTTTTCGGCAGCGACACCACTTTCAAGCAGGGTCTTTGCATTTTCCTGTAGCTTGTCATTGTCGAAGAAAGAGGTGGCTGCCATCTGGTGGATATCTTTCAGGATGTTGGCGGCGGCGGTGGAGGAACCTATGAGCCGTTGAAAACCGAGTTGTGCCTTTTCCGCTGCCATGCCCATTTCGAGCAGGTCTGGCGAGGCTTTGATCATTTTGTCAAGACCAGCATCCGTTTTCTTTGTGATGTTCTCTTTCCATCCTTTTTTATTGAGAAAGTCGCTTCGATCCTGTATATCCTTTTTATCTTCTTCCCACTTGAGTTTTATTTTGTCAAGCCGGGCGATGGTGAAAGGACTTGTTGTTTTCTTTTTCAGGTCTTCGATCCGCTTAAACTTGTCTTCAATATCACCTAATGAGGCGCCAAGCTTTTTGTTGGATGCTACGAATATATTGTTGTCATCGATCGTATTCTTCATCCAGGTACCGATCTTACCGAAAGCAGCATCTGCTGCTTTCAGTAAGTCTTTATAGGTATCGGTTGTAATAGTAGTCAGGTCTGCCATTGTTTATTATTTTACACCATGCTATCGGGACAGCAACGACAATCCTTTCAATTCCCGTTGCCGGATATCATGCAGTTGTGCAAATTTCTCTGCCCATTGGGCGTCGGATAATTGCGAGGTGTCAACCTGGGGCAGATAATATTCGAACAGCGTTT
>Ga0316604_10003064_pt1 | contig 12065 bp, 12 predicted proteins | sample OWC_soil_day20_C_FD_207650 | JGI IMG/M metagenome (GOLD analysis project Ga0316604, IMG submission 207650) | Wetland soil microbial communities from Old Woman Creek delta, Ohio, United States - OWC_soil_day20_CT | ecosystem: Environmental > Terrestrial > Soil > Wetlands | place: USA: Ohio... | reverse complement strand
GCCAGCAAAGGTCGAATAGCGCAAAGTCAAAAAGTGCAAAGCCCGGCAATTGCCGGGCTTTGCTTATCTACTGTCGGGCAGACGTTATTGTTTTCTTGTTTCCTGACAATAGTTTCTTGAAACCCAATAAATTCAAACTAGTTAGAAAATCAATTCAAAGAACTCGCATTTTAAGACTATCGGTCGGCACTGCCCTAATTTCTGCAACTCGCAGTTTTTACGTTAATTCAAGATACTATTGTATAAGCTCGGGATTCCACACTGGTAGGTTTGAATTTGATTTCCGGCGTCAGCTGAATCACCTTTGGCATCTATGCGGAACCAAACAGGTTTGGAGCGTGCGCTGACAACCATTCGCGATCATGCCGCTCCAGCCATGCCAGCCCATTCCCTGGTACCGATTTCAGGTTTTTCAGCGAAACCCCATAATTTGTCGCAAACAACCCGAGCGCCCTATTTCGATGTTCGTCCCGAAGTAGTTCGAATCTACGTTTTCGCCAATGGTCTCTCACTTCGGGATTTGCCGCGGCAAATGCGCGCACAATACCTTTCTTAACGCTTACTCGTTCAGCAATGTCCTGGTAATCCTTGCCAGCTTGCAGTAAGGCGACAATTTTTACCCTTTTTTCCTCATCCATCACCCGTGGTCGCCGCACAACCGGCACCCCAACCGACTCCAGCCAACAGAAAGCTCGGGAAATTGGCACCCCCAAACTATTTGCAGCGCAGCTCACTGACCATCTTTCTGACTCGACGAGGCGTCGAAGTTCGTTCCGCTGGTCACCAATTAATACGGCTAAGCGGTCACCTTCAGCTGTATGCCCGGCCATTCGATAGGCATCAATAAACTCGTCCATCGACTCGAACAGGAACGCGATCAATACAGCGTGTTTGGCAGGGTGATGGAGTCCGGGCAAGTGTCGAATCAGTAGCCCTAGTACCCCTCCACCATTGGGATCAGCTTCCTTCAGAAAGCCAAAACCGGGCTCTAGTCATCGCCGCCAGCCGCAAGGTTCCGTCGAAGGCAACCCATCCTCGGCGCTTCGCCCCAATTCGATATGCTAACCGCAGACGATCGTGGTCGAAGAGCACCGAGATGTGATTGATACACACGCTCACCAAGGCGATCTGCATCAATCGCTCGCTCGACGAAGCCGGCAGGATAAGAGCATCGGACCATTCTCCAATCGCATGGTCTTCCGGCAGTGTCCATTCACGCAGGTCTCGCGGCTGGCTCTGCTTCGTCAAGCTTTGGAGCGGATTACCATGGTGCCGGCAAACCCAGACGGACGGCCACTGATGCTCCAGCATCCACCGAGAGTAGCCAAGTTCATTCAAGTCTCGCTCGACACATGCAGGGCATGCTTTCAATGGATGTGACGCACCAACACGACTCGCCATCAACCCTAGAACGTGTTTGGTATCTCCTGACTTCCCGTCGGTGATGACCCCCAGTGCCCGTCGGTAGGTACTAAGCGATGTAAACGGCGCGTAGTAGCCCAGCATGGTTCTTTCCATAGCTAGCGACTCCGGTGTCCCCAGCATATTTCGGGTGCGCGCACAGAAATTAGCGAGATGGGTCGGGAAATCGTGCCGCACCCGCCGGCCTCCTGAACCAAATAGTTGGGCGTTGGAGCGCATTGCAACTGCATTGCCACTCAAGCGGTGATACAGCGCACACCAGCTATAAAGGCATTCGCCGTCGGCCAGAATCGGTAGGTTAACCGGTAGGTCGTCCAGTAGATCGATAACTGGAGTCATGAAATTCAGCTAACCGAATTGCTGCCAGAAACACTATTAGCGAAGTCCGGAACAGCATATGCAACCCTCACTCCAGATTTGATATAGCCGCGCCCCGTCTGCCGATACACCTTATTTGGAAATGGCCCGCCCCAGGTACGATAGATACCTTTGGACTCAAGCTGATCGGTAAATGGAGCGACCGGAACAATGCCTATCGAATCAAGAAAGTGATAGACGTCATTGGCTCGACGGTATTCGAGTCCCGAAAATTCGGGAATTGCAGCACGAGTCACGTCCTGCCCATAGTAATTCGCCATTGCCCACATAATTCGGCGGGCATAGAAATGACACTGTGACTCCTGCGATGCTTCGCACGCAGCACGAGTTAGAGGAAATCGTTCCGCACTTGGCCAATAGGATAGACAACATTTCGTATGCTTTACAAGTAACGCCATCGTTACACGAATAGGCATGCCAGGCTCGTTATAGAGGCGACATGCCGTTGCCTTGATCTCCTCAGCACGTTCCAAATCCTTGGGATGTACTACAAGTCGGGCGACCTCTTTTTTCTTCGAAAAATTCGGATTTGTCTCAATAGCCGAACGCAAGGAGTCCACAGCGGATTTCCCCCCAAGGAGAGTAATCCGCTTCATAGCGCCATAGTGATTACGCCAAAGCTCTTGAATCGAGAGGTGTCGAGTTGCCGCCAATTCAGCCAGACGGGTGATAAGTAGTTCTAGATTGTCCTTATCGTTTGTGACCGAAGTGGACGAGCGTTGATCGTTTTCCGGCATTACTTGAGCGGACGTGCTAGAGATGTTTATTTCAAGGACTTCCTTTACTTTGGAGAGAAACGCATCGGCATCATCGAACAAGAAGTTGGCAAGCAATAGATTTCGACTAAACGGCCCTTCCAAGGACTCATTGGATAGTCCGAGGAAGTCGAGCCACCCCGCTGTTTTGCCCTTTGCATATGCCACGTCAACGCTTGACAGAAATGGGTGCGTGTAATGCTCCTCCATTGCTGCCATAAGCCCGCGCCGGTCCAGACCTTCCTTTCCATAACGAAAACCGAGTTCTATCGCACGATTCCTCAGGACATAAGGTACCCCTTCGGCAACTATGCCTTCGGGCAACTTATTGAGAACATCGTGAGCAAATTTGGCCAAGTCGACATCTTTTGACGAAACAGAATCGCTCGTCGAAGGTTCGTCCGATGCTTCAAATCGGTAGCCACAAATACACCCTGTCAATGGAGAAAGAACAAGGTCGTTCCGAACCTCAATCGGGCAGAAACAAATTGGACAGTGATTGAGCAGTCTCGATTTATGTTTCCAACATGCGGTGACAACTGGGATATTGTGGGATCGGTGGAGATGTGCAGATCCGTAATCCCGCGCATCCTCCTTAATGCACTGAAGGCATACCCTCGTCTCCCCAACTACTCCCATACTTTTCCCGATGTCATCATTCCCCTCTCGGCCAACTGTACTCGCACTAAAAAGCCTAGCAATCGGAATCAATGTGTTTTCATAAATGAATCGCTTCACATTCCCCTGATGGTCGCCAGGTAATCGTGCAGCCAAAGCGTCAATACGCGATGAGTACAATTTCGAAATATGAAAAGGTGAAGATCCGAAGAGTTCGCTGTACGTTTCACGTGTCTTCGCATTCCCTCGTTCGATGTGAAATCGACTAACACGAGAGCTCAACAGCTCATCGGGACGAGCAGCGGGGAAAAACGGCAACAATAAAGTAGCATTCCCGGTCGCGTTCGCGGCTTGCGAAACGGGGTATCGATTAGCCGAAGTTTCCATAAATCCTCCTATGTCCGGTTCAAGCTGTCCTTCTGAGAGCGTCGAAACCACTAATCAAGAATTTCTTCAGGCCTTCATTTCTAAGGTCATCCTTTCCACATGCCTCCTTGACGGCAGCACGATTGCTTGTTTCATTGGTTCGGCGGGTCGATAACCGCTTGGCTGCCGCCATTTCTTGTTCATGCCGTGTCCGTGGTGCCGTTGTAGATGCATTGCTATCAGCCTGAGGCCATTCGGTCGACGCCTGATCGACTGTCACATTTGACTCGCGTTGGCTCTCAGCTCCGGTCGTCTGTGCCGTAGAAAGCAATCCCCATTTCCCGCGGTAATGCTCTACGCGCACATCTTCGAAATCCATCAATCGAATCGGGTCTCGGCGTGCGAATCCTTCGATCAAATCACGGTCCCTGGCAGCAAAATCCGAGCCCTCATACGCCATCTTCAGATGGGCCAGGGTCAGCGCTTTGTCATTCAGATCGATTGCGATGCGCTGTGCAGCGCTGCTGATCCGGAATGCGTAATCCCGTATCCCGCCGCTGTATTGGAATAGTATTTTTCCGTCCGGATCACTAAACGCCATAGGTTCTGGGAGCACGTAATACGCCCAGATTTTTGGTGCAATACAATCCGTCCAGTCAAAATCACAAGGATCATAAGGCTCAAAATCAAATGATCCCGCAGATCCGGTGCGACGAACGTCTTGAGAAAATCGCTCCAACGCGCTCAGACCAAATGGATTGCCCATTAGCACCATCGGAATTCCGAAGTTCAACAGGCGGAGGAAGAAAAGTGCAGCGAGTCCCCCATGGGCGCCGGTAAAGTTGCGTTCCTGAAGCTCATCTATGACAAGAACGCCGACGGCATGAGTCCGAAGGATGATTCCTACGTGCACCGCCAATTTCTCGTTGCTGAGGCGAATCAATGATGGCTGGGTAGCGTAGTTCGTGCCGATCCGGTCATCGAGCGCACTCAGAATATTGAGCAGTAGCCCCCCCAATGAGCCGTCATGCGACATTGCGACGTATAGATGCACGACTTGCACCAGATGCGACCACCCAGCCTCTTTATTTTCAGAGTGAACGATGAAGGGCGGGAGCAAACGAAGTGCATTCATTACTTCATAAGTTTTACCTGTTCCCGTTTCACCGGAGACACGAATACATTTTGCATACGTGTTGAACCACGGCAGTTCTGGCAACTTGCTCCCTTTACAACTCGCGACGGCTATCGTTTGCTTTCTCACCGCCAGCTGCCTAGGATCTCTCGACATGTAGCCGCGGACAATCATTCGGAACAACCTTGTTCCCAAATCCAAAGTCACAGTGCTGGGCTCAAAAAGTCTTTCCTGCATCTGGTCGAGTAGTGCATGCCGTGCGTCATTTGTTACGGTTGTGACATCAAGTCCTTCGAGCGGTGACCGTCGAATTCGGGAAGCGATGTCATCAACCCTGAGGGCTTCAGTCAATGGCAAATACAGCGGATTGCTGTTGCCGGATAGGGAAACGGTGTTCGTCGACATGGCCTAGCGTTTGCCTCCCAAGAATGCCTTCATCCGCTCGTTCAGAGCGAGTTTTAGGCGCGATTCAGTCTTGATCGGTACGACGTCGTTCCGCGCACGCTCTTCATTTGCCTGCGAAAAGCCCGTTCCGTTGGGTGCTTGCGACCCGTAGCCGACGGCGGCCCGCGTCGAAGACAGAGCGAGTTGAGCCTCGCGCTCCTTCTGCTGATTCTTCCGTACTCCGTCTCTGGAAACGTGGGTTGAGGTTTTAGAGCCATCAGCCTGCGTACGTTTTCTTTTTGTTCGGGCATCATCGACCTCCGCAGCTCGAGACAACCTAAGATCGGACCCTGCCTGATCGACATCGGACCTTGATTCGATCTTGGCCAATCGTGTGGAATCCTTGCTTGCGACCAAGTCCGGCACGTAAAACTCCCGCACTACGATCACGTCACGAGCAATATTCGGAATTACATGAATACCCCGAGCATCAACCAGGAGAATCTCCGAAAGATCGTCTGGATCCACTCGTACGTCGACATGACGCAGGTCCTTGGGGCCAAAATTGTGATAAAGGCACGACTGCTCGATGTACTCACTGTTAAAGAGTGCATCCCTCAAAAGTTCAACGCGTTCGCCAGTTTCAGGGCGGTGGATGACCAAGCCATTCCTCAGGACGCTTGCCTTGAATACCGGCAGCAGATTCGAACGAAGATGGAGGGGATTAATCGGTCGATGGGTGACATACCCCGCATCCTCAGCCCAACGGTAGATTCGAATTCGTGTTGGCAAGTATGACTGCCTAGCCAGCGCACACTTCATCTCGGTAGGGACCAGATGCGGCACCAGTTGCTTGGCATTCGACCAATGCATCCACTGCCACATTAATCGCTCATAACCGTAAAGTGACAACAGTGCCCTACTAATCGGAATTGGTTCGCCCCGCTTTGGTTGGCGACCATAAGTTGTCCCTGGCAGCTTGTGATCAAGGCCGGCATGCCTAGCGTGATGGCCACTTTCTGAGGGTGAGTTCCGATCAGCCCTTCCAGACTCGACGAACTCAATTGTTGTTCGAACTTTGCTCGCACATGTTTCTATGCCCATGATTGATCGCAACTCGCCGTTGTCCGACAGCAACCGGGTAAAGTGATGTTCGATAAAATCATCGGGAGGGATGTCGTTCAGACCTAGCCGGCGCAGCACCTTTTCCTTACTGAGCGCCGCACGCAAGATGGTCAAAAGGGCATCCGCGGTGCCAGGTCCTCCAATAACATTGTGCGCGCCACACCAAAGACCGAGATTCGCCTCGCGTACAAACAAGCCACGTGGTACGCCGATAGGTCGTGTGTTGTCGAAACAAGTGACAAGATTCACATCAATTGGCGATGCATCGAGCGACCCAACCTGCCCGATCGAAAAAATTCCATCGCGTGCCGACCCAACAAGAGGCCGAAAATTTTTTGCCCAGTCGCCCTCTCCGAGCATTCTCCGTAATGTCGACTCGCGGTCCGCATTGTCAGGACCGTGATCAAAAAACTCGCGTTCGGTAGGACGCTGATGCGCAGGCAATAGCAGCGGAAGTTTGTGACCATTCTCGTTCTTGTATCCATCGCTGTAAAAGGTGGACGAAAATGCATTGAACGCGTCGTCCTTTGATACTCCAGGTCGAACGAACATGAGGTACCCGTCGCGCATGTTCTGACGATCCTGTTGATCGCAGATCTTCCCAGCCAGCAAGGTGTTACCTTCCTTTGCTGCCCGATTCGGAGCGCCGAGCCGAACCCCATTTTTCCCGAACCGCTCTTGCCCTTTTCCACCGCCGTCGGGGGAGTTTGGAAGCAATGCGTCTTTTTTTTCGCCAAACGCATAGTAACGATGCAGCGCATCAAAAATCTGGTTCGGACCGATGCCGAGCTCCTTTGCTCTGGCCGGCACGAGCGCATCTAACTCGACCAGGCTCGAAACTCCCTTTCGTTCGGCGAGAGACACTAAGGGCTCGATCCAAATCCACTTCTTGTCCCGCTTCTGAACTTCGGGCGCCACCCACATTTCAGCTTGTTTTACCCGTCGTTTTTCTGGACACAAGGCCAACAACTCTGCATCTGACATACCCCACCTCGGAGGGATTTCAGGCGCGGATGCCTCAGTGATCTTTCCCTCGTCTAGCAGTTGGTGAAGCGTCTCCAAACGGGTGTATTTGAACCCCTTTGAGTAATAACTCGCTTGTTTTTTTCCGATCTGTCGCGGAGGCGGTTTCTCTGGGATCTGAATAACCACCAGAGGGCAATCTTCATTAGCTGGATCACCCAACATTTGGACCACTCGATGCAGCCCCGGCAAGATCGGCCCGTCACGCTTCTCTGCCCTGAAAACGTAGCCGAGGCAGATCGTCGTCATGACAGCCAACCAGAGATCAGGGAACGCCTCAACTCCGCGCGGAGGGCTCGGCCTCCCCGGTTTGCAGGATAGGACGTAAGGATGGGTTGCGAGAGATCGATATCTACCTTCTGAGTCCAAGCGCAGTGGCGAAAGACGGTCCATCCGTCATCCAGCGATAGATTGCAGATCTGGCTGGCACGAACCACTGCATCTGCGATCGCCAGATCAGGTGTCGACTCGAATTCAGTCGCGAAACGTTGAACAAAAGTAACGAGGTTCTGGGCATCATCAAGGAACGCTAGATCGATGCACCATTCCAGTTGCCCTGCCATAAGAATGGGAACGAGGCGCGAGTTGTACACGAAGTACAGAATGCCGTTGGTCTCTGCGTAGCGGCGCTCAAGTTCCAAGCGCTCAAGCACTCGCCACTTGATGAGACTGTTGGGATCTTCAAACGGCTTGCATGAGATGGCGACTAGCCTAAGTTCACCTTCAATCCTCACCGTGAGCAGGAAGTCGATTGTTGCAACGTATGGAATGTTGGTGCCTGGATAGACCCCATGGTCGATACCAGCCAACTGCGCAATATCGAGCAGTCCGGTGCAATATTGAGTGTGCGCCCCGTCAGTTCCCAGCACGCCAGACAAAGGGTGGGGATGGGCAATCGGCCAGAGAGGATATTGCTCTCGAAGATCTTCGACACCCAGCCATAGCAACAGAAGGGCGATCTGGTATTCGCCTCGTGAGAAGAAACAGGCGTCTCTCCGCAAGGGAAAAAGATGGGCAGCAAGCTGGTTCGAGGTCTTCGATGAGTTCTTTCGCCGAAGGATCAGCCAAGGCTGATATTCGGCGCCATGCCCCATTCCAAATCCCTGCGACAAGCGCTTTTGCAACTTGTCCCACGTCATAGTCCGTCGGTGTTTTTTCGGCGTGCCCGCAGAAGGATCGATGCTCGACAACCAATCCTGAAACTTCTCGTAAGCTGATCCCTTCTCCGAGTCAATTGATCGGTTTTTTTGGACCAAGCCATCGATGTCTTGTTGAACTATCTCTGCAATCTGCATCTGGAGCCCTCCGAGCGCCGGCCCTCTTCAGCGGCTGGCGTGTTGAACCACCATTTATGGATGTAACAACATTCGTTTAATTTACTTTGCGACAACCTTTCATTAACCGAAACTTCACTTCACGGCGCCCCGGACAAGCAGCGCCAACCGGAGCCCACAGAACAACTCATCTACCCAATCAAGATGGCCAACTCAAATAAGCCATCACTATTTAACCCTTCTCGCGCATCACTCCCTTCTCAAGCACTCTCCGTCGCAACCGCTCCACCTGAACTGGCGCGACTGCGATAGCCTCTGGAAACCTTAAGGCGATTTGCATCAGTTCGATTTGAGCCGGATGCAGTCGGTCAATCTGCTGCCTCAAATCATTGAAAAACCTATAGACGCTCTCCGGCGCATCAGCGGGAATCACCATCCGCCTCTGTGATGCCAGATGCTCATCACGCAACTGTTTTTCTGATACATCGTCGAGATCGAACGCAGCCACCACCCTATCGATAAACTCCACTGGCGGCGGCCCCTTGACCCCAAGCTCCAGGGCCGAGATATAGGTCTGCTCACAGCCAAGCATTTCAGCAGCATCCGACTGGCGCAACCGCCGGATTGCGCGAAGTTCGCGTAGCGCAATTGCAAAGGGACTCATCAACCAATTCCAGTCGTTGTAACAACTAATTAGAATCACAATAGATGCGATTTCATTCGTTGTCCACCCTAGCGAATGAGCGTGATGTCCGCACTTTGGCAACTGGCAACATTACCAAGCGCCTTCATGCAGCACGTGTCAGCGATGACCCGAACACTCCTTCGAACTACGAGATCGCTTGCCTGCCTTCTTACGAGACGAAAGCGAACTCTCGACCTAGAGCGGACCTAGCCATGGTTCAATAGCCACTGGCTACGTCTGCTTGGGTGTTACACGGCAATCTGCATGACTCCAGTCATTCATCGAAACGGTGGCTGCCTGCAGCTAAGTCCGAACAACGGCCTGATACTCAATGCAGCAGGCGGGAAATCGGCCTTATGCAAAGCTTTCCATAAGTCTGGGGTACTGCCCGTTGTCGTTGGCATGAGACCGGATCTCGCAAAGCCGACCTTGGGCTTCTGGCCAGAATCGGGCAGCTATGCGCCAATTACCCGCCGCTCAACCGCCGATGGAAGTCAATGGCCGCTTTCGTCCTCGGCGTGCGACGGCACCCGACCCAAAGCGGTAAGTCACTTCTTCGATTGCTAATGTCTGCTACCCAGTAGCGGCATGACATTCGCGGAGTTTTCTTGGTGGCCCCTACGGCAGCCATCGTAGACAACCAGTAGCGAGTAGCAACGACTGTGCACTCGAAATATCGAGGTTCTATTTGCTATGTGACGTCATACCGCGTATGGTGCACCGCAGCGATTTCTGGTTGTGTTGTTATTTTGTTGGTCTAGTACCCGCGGTTCTGCGGCGCCATTCCCCCATTTTTGCCTCGCCCTCTTGATCTCGCCCCACTCTGGGGCATTCCGCCCCGCAATTTCGGAGATTCAAGATATGGCAACAGGTAACGTCAAGTGGTTTAACGATTCCAAGGGTTTTGGCTTTATTACACCTGAAGGCGGCGGCGAAGACCTCTTCGCCCACTTTTCGGCAATTCAATCCCACGGTTTTAAGACCCTGGCCGAAGGCCAGCGGGTGAGCTTCGACATCACCACCGGCCCCAAGGGCAAACAAGCAAGCAATATCCAGATCGCCTGATTCCTCGGGCGTTCTCTCTGGCAGCCGCATTGGCGCGACTGCCAGCCTCCATGCGCCGGCACACATCGCCGGCTCGAGGCTCCCGGATCGGAGACTGCCGGTTTCCGGGCAAACCTAGAAAAGATCAAATGAATATAGAAGAACAACGAGCCCGGGCCGAGCGTCTGTGCGCTGAGTCGGGTATTTCCGTCCTGAACTACGGCAATGCCTGGTGGCTGCTGGGCCGGGGCATCAACCGGGTGGTTGGCGAATTGGCTGGACTGTCCCACTCCGACCTTCATCGCTATCAATTCGCCCAGCGATAAGACTGATGCGGCGGACGGGCCGTCAGCATGCGGACCAAGCCGTTTAAAACCACACGGAGAACAGCATGACCCAAGCCATTCAGCGCACCGAACTCAAGACTTTCTACTACACCCCGGTCCATTGCCCGTTCTGTGGCACTCGGGTCATGGGGGCCGACCCGGTTGACGAGACGCTCATTACCGCCTGTCCTCATACGCTGTTCATCGCTCATGACACGGCATTTGAATATCGCTCGGAGCGATTCGACCAGAACCTCAGCCTCAACGGCCTGACCGAGACGGAAGTCGAGAAGCGATGGCAGCAAGAGGCAGGCGGAATCGACGGCTTCACAAACCAGGTCACCTTGGACGACGCGATCAAGGTTGCCGCCTACGCGCCGGAGCCGTCGGCCTATGGCTCTTACTATGGCTTCGCCCCGACCGAGTGACCGGTTATGGAATAAACACCGCCCCGGCACTGCTGAAACGTATTTATCCGAGCCCTGTTCCCCACGGACTCGCCCAATGACCCACCTCTGGAGAAAAAAGCGTGGCTAAAGAAGATCTTATTGAAATGCAAGGCGTTGTGATGGAAGTGCTACCGGATACGCGTTTCCGCGTTACCCTGGACAACGGACACATGCTCGTGGCCTACAGCGGCGGCAAGATGCGCAAGAACCATATCCGCGTCCTGGCCGGCGACAAGGTCTCCCTCGAATTGTCCCCGTACGACCTGACCAAGGGGCGGGTTACCTTCCGTCACATCGAGGGCCGCACTCCGTCGGCCTCACGGCCGCGTCACCGCTGAGCAGCCGTACCAGCCAGCCTCCACACTCTACGCAGGAATGCGTTCGCAATTGCGAGGCGCACCCGTCTCGTGGCAGTGAAAACCGTTGTTCAATCGGCCTGCCAAGGCCATAAGGAGAGGGTCAGTGGCAAAGCAAAACTACCAGTTCGAAAAACGCCAGAGGGACTTGGCCAAGAAGCAGAAACAGGAAGAGAAGCGTCAGCAGAAGCTCGCCAACAAGACGACCGATGCTGAAGCTCCGCAAACGGACCTGACTGTAGCCCCCCTTGCCGGACCGGCTCTGCGCTGAGTCCGGAACGGTAAAGCTATGATTGTGCGGCGCCGCACCTGATTCTCCTGGCTGCCGCCCCAGGCCTTCGCCGAAGTGATCTGCTTTACCAGTCGATCACCGCTGCCACGCCCGGTAGCTCCTGCGGCGCTCGGCAGAAGTCCGCATTGAGGTGGATAAGGCGCTGGAGATTTCTGGCTCTTAGAACATCAAGCAGGTTTCCGATGCAGAGCTGACGTTCAAATGGCCGTTTCAGGGAAACGACGAGCGACTGCTATTGGCCCAGACCGTGTAAAAACGCGGCGTGAATTTGGCAATGGCAAAGTGTCGGGATGCGAACGCGATGGGGAAGTAGCGAATGTCGAAATGGGGCTCTGCATTGCCGGCACGAGACGCCCGAGGCCTTGTTCAGGCCCTCATTGCCTTCATCAGTGCATCGTTACCCAATATTTTCATGGTTCGTTTCAGGTTGTAA
>Ga0316604_10003063_pt1 | contig 12070 bp, 12 predicted proteins | sample OWC_soil_day20_C_FD_207650 | JGI IMG/M metagenome (GOLD analysis project Ga0316604, IMG submission 207650) | Wetland soil microbial communities from Old Woman Creek delta, Ohio, United States - OWC_soil_day20_CT | ecosystem: Environmental > Terrestrial > Soil > Wetlands | place: USA: Ohio... | reverse complement strand
CCCTGGGTCATGTACAGATCTTTGGCCGAATACGGAATTCCATGCAGCGGACCACGATAACGCCCCTGCAGGATTTCCTGCTCCGCCTGCGCCGCTTTTTGCAGCGCCGACTCGGCCGTCACCGTAATATAAGCGTTAAGTACTGGCTCAGTGGCTTCGATACGCAGCAGACATTCCCTGGTCAGCTCCACCGGCGATATTGTTTTTGCTTGCAGCAGCGGCGCCAATTCCCGGATAGATTTTTGCATTAGCGACATGTCATCGGCTCCTTCCACGGTATTGATCCATTCGGCTTAATTATACCGTAAGATACCGATGAATGACTTCATCCGACAACTCTTCCGTTGCTCCGCAAGCAACAATTTCGCCTTTTTGTATCACAATGAAGCGATCCGCCAGTTTCTTGGCAAACTTCAGATTTTGTTCCACGATTACGATCGGAATCTGCATCGCCTTGTGGATGCGTTTCAATATATTACCGATCTCTGCCACCACATTCGGTTGGATGCCTTCAGTCGGTTCGTCCAAGAGCAGCGTCTTCGGGTGGCTCATCAGTGCGCGGGCGATGGCCAGCTGTTGCTGCTGTCCGCCGGAAAGCACCCCACCCTTGCGGTGCAGATGTTCAGGCAGGATCGGAAAATACTCGAACACTTCCTCCATCCGCTCTTTGACCTCGTTCGTATGTGCCAGGGCACCAAGTTCCAGATTTTCTTTGACAGTCAGATTGGGAATGATCTCCCGTCCCTGCGGCACATAGGCAATCCCGCTGCAGGCCCTTTCGTAGGCTTTCATCTTCGTCAGGTTGACGCTGCCGAGGCTGATGGACCCCGTCTGCATAGGCAACAGTCCAATCATGCTTTTGAGCAGCGTCGTCTTGCCGACGCCGTTGCGGCCGAGAATCGCCAGCTTCTCCGTGGAATCGACAGCGAAGGAGACTTTGTTCACGATACGGCTTTTGCCGTAACTGACCGAAACCGCGTTCACTTCCAGCATATTAAGCCACTTCCTCGTCATCATCTTTCAGATACACTTGCACCACTTTCGGGTTGCGCTTGACCTCGGCAAAGGTTCCCTCCGCCAATACTTTTCCCTGATGCAGCACGGTCACGGTTTCCGCGATCTGCTCGACAAAATCGATATCATGTTCCACCACGATGACGGTCTTGTCCTTCATCATAGTTTTGATCATTTCGCCGGTTTTATAGGTTTCATCAGCGGTCATTCCTGCTGTGGGCTCGTCCAGCGTGATCAGTTGGGGCTTCTGTGCAATGACCATGCCCATCTCGAGCCACTGGCGTTCTCCGTGCGACAGGGAGGTGGAAATCACGTCCCGTTTGCCGTATAAATTGATCTGTTCCAGAATTGTTTTGATTTCATCGGCAATCGATTTGTTCTTGCGATAAAGGAAGGTTTTCAGTACACTGCTGTGCCCTGCCAGCGCCACTTCAACGTTTTCATACACGCTGAGAAAATCAAACAGATTGGGCCCCTGAAATTTGCGCCCCACTTTATATTTCCCGGCAATTTCATGCGGGCTGCAACCAGTGATATCCGCTCCGCCGAGAAATACTTTACCGCTCGTCGGTGCCGTTTTGCCTGTGATCATATCGATAATAGTAGTTTTTCCCGCGCCGTTTGGCCCAATGACTACCCGGGTTTCGCCTTTTTCCACTGATAGGGAAACCTGATCCACCGCCAGAAATCCGCTGAAACTCACGCTCACATCCCGCAATTCCAAGAAAGCCATTCCTTACACCTTTCCCTTCGCCGTGGCAAAATCGCTTTCACGCAATTCCACAGAGTCGTCGGTTTGAACCAGCCCCATTTGTCGGTCAATCTTCCGGTTATACTGCCAATCCAATAAGGTTCCGACCAGGCCTTTGGGGAAAAACATCACTACCGCCAGCATCGCAGCGCCAAGCAACAACAGCCAGACATTTTCAAACTGCTCGGATAACAGGCTTTCCATCCAGGTGATCAGAAAGGCGCCGACCATGGCGCCGGTCAGATTTCCCCGACCGCCAACCGCCAGCCACACCAGCACCGACGTGGAAAATGCCACACCGATGTTGCCGGGGGAAATGAAGGAATGGATCGGAATGTATAACATGCCGGATAAGCCGGCGATCATGCCCGAAATTACAAAAATCGTCAATTTGAATGCCGCCGGATTGAATCCGAGAAACTGCAGCCGACTCTCGTTGTCGCGCACGGAACGCAGAATCATGCCGAACCGGCTGTGGGTCAGCCAGCGACAGAAAAGATACACTAATACACCGACAGCCAGCATCAGATAATAGTGTGCAGTGATCGATAAAGGCTCCGAACCTATGGTGATCGGCGGCAGTCCGCTGATCCCGTTCGCGCCGCCGGTATATTTCTGCTGGTTATTAAAGAACATTTCGATCAACGAGGCCAGGGACAGGGTAATGATGTTAAAGAACACCCCCTTGACCTTGCTGGTGAAAATGAAATAGCCGAGCAGACCCGCCACTACGCCAGGAACGACCATTCCCAGCAACACTGCCAGCGGGGTGTTTTGAAGTATCTGCATGAACCAGGGAACTTCCGTCACGCCAAAGCCGGCCATGAACGCTGGCACTCCGTCACGAGCGGCATAAGACAATGCCAGCACATATCCGCCCAAGCCGAAGAACATCGCCTGCCCCAGATTCATCAAGCCCGCACTGCCCCAGAGAATATCGAGAGACAAAGCGAAGATGATGTACACGATGCATTTGCTCATCATTTCCACCCGGAACAACGAACCAACCAATGGAAACCCGATTAGAAAGGCAAATAACAGTACGTCGATATATTTGTCCCAGCCAATATTTTTCATTTCCTTCATCATGACGCTCACCTCTTCTCGCTTGTAAACAAGCCTTCCGGCTTGAACCGGATCAGTACGATGATAATGAGGAACACCAGAACCTTGGCTGTGATCTCACTGATGTAACCAGCCATCACCGTGACGGATTCGCTGATAACCACCGAGCTGGCGGCCGTGCCGGCGATGGAGGCGAAGCCGCCCAGCACAACGGTCAGAAATCCATCAACAATGTAATACGACCCCATCGAAGGCATGACGCTCTTTACCGGCGCGATCAGCGCTCCCGCCAGGCCGGCCAGGCCGGAGCCACAGGCGAACGTCAGGGTGTCAATCCGCGCGGTATTCACGCCCAGACACTGCGCCATGCTGCGATTCTTCGTTACTGCCCGCAGCTGCATGCCAAAACCAGTCTTGTAAAACAAGGCCAACGTGGCGGCTAAAATCCCGAGCGCCACCGCGATCAAAAACACATTGTAGTGCGGTATCACGATTCCCTGCAGAGAGAAGCTGCCCTCCATGGGCAAACCGACGAACTTATCCTCCGGCCCAAAAGCCATTCTCACCAATTGCTGCAAAATGATGGATAGAGCAAAGGTTGCCAACAGCGTTTCGGCCACTTTTCCATACAAGCGTTTGATCAGCGTCACTTCAATCACGATGCCCAACAAGGCTGTGACGAGAAACGCCGACAGCATCGCCACGAGAAAAGGGAAGTGAAAAACAGTGGTCACAAAATAAGTAACATAAGCGCCAATCATGATGAACTCTCCATGCGCCATATTGACAACGTCCATCAGCCCGAAAATAATGACCAGACCCAGCGCCGTGATGAACAGCATGGCCGATACGCTCAGTCCGTTGATGCTCTGTGAAATGAGAAGTTCCATATTCCCATCACTCCCCCTACCCTTGATTATTGCCGGAAGCAGGAATGCGCCTGCCCAAGCCTTTCACCAGGCTTTCGGCAAGCGCACTTCGTCGTGTCGTTAGATCGGATCGATTGAATTTCTTCTTTTTCGATGTTGCATCCCGGCTGCGGGTCCAGTAAGTTCGTTTACAGTTCCGGTTTCACCCATTCTTTCGAGCTGTATACGATTTCAAACGTTCCGTCGGGTTTGACCTTGCCGATGCGGGACTGCAGCCAGGTATGGTTATTGGTCGGATCGACCTTGATTTTTCCTTGCGGTGATTCGATCTCCAGTCCCTTGAACGCACTGAGCAGCGTCGGTCCGTCATAGGCAGTCGCTTTTTCCAGTGCTTTGGCCAACAGATAGACACCATGGTAAGCGCCTTCGGCCAGGTTGGTTACGGTGGTGTTGTCCTGGAATTTACTGTTGTAAGCAGCGACGAATTTCTTGCTCGCAGCGGTTTCATCTACCTGGAAGTAGTCGAAAGAGCTATAATGTCCAGCTGCGGCTGCCGCGCCGATCCCCTTGACCGTCGCTTCATGGGTTGCGATCGAGCAGATCGGGATATCTTTGGCGGAAAGTCCGTACTGTTGATATTGTTTGTAGAAAGGAACCACGCTGTCACCGGCGACCGCCGAGAAGATCACATCCGGTTTGGCCTGCTTGATTTTATTGATCAATGAGGAGAACTCCGTATGTCCCAGGGGTACGAATTCTTCGCCGACGATTTCTCCGCCAGCTTTCTCCAGCATCGCTTTGGCCTTCTTGACGCTCGTTACGCCAAACACATAGTCTGAACCGACGAAGAAGACTTTCTTGCCAAGGTTCTTCACGATCCAGGGGATGAAGTCAGCACTCTGCTGGCTGGGCACCGAGTTGGTATAGATGACATTAGGGGAAGGTTTTTCACCTTCATAATAAGTATTGTAGACCAACACCGACTTGTTGCGCTCCACATCCGGAATAACCGCAAGGCGGGAGGCTGAAGAATTGGTGCCGACGGTGGCAACGACTTTGTCCTGCAGAATCAGCTTTTTGATTTTTTCCGTAGCTTTCGCCGGATCAGAAGCGTAATCTTCGTAGACTGGAATCAACTTCTTACCCTTGATGCCGCCGGCGGCATTGATCTCGTCGATCGCCATTTTCGCAGCATTGAGCATCGGCTTTTCCGAAATGGAGAAAGGACCTGTGGTCGAGTACAGCACGCCGATTTTGATGCCATCAGCCGCAGCATCAGTTCCGCCTTTGGCTGGAGTCTTTTCCGACTTGCCGCAACCAGCGAGCACGGTCATTGCCATTGCCACCACCATAAGTAATGTCAGCCATTTTTTTGTCGCCATCGATTCTTCCTCCTCATGCTCTTACACTCTGTAAAAAAAACAAAACAGGCTTTGTTCTTGCGAACAAAGCCTCATTGCTTTTCCCTGTGTCCTGTGTGTCGGGGCACTTGCCCTGTTGAGTTAGATTATAGCATCGTAAAAAAGCAAACACAATAGATGATCAAAACAAACAACCCTGTGCAGGCGCACAATCTATTCCAGGGCTTTTTGGAAAACGATCCGAATGAGTTCCTTCGTCGGAACCCCCTCATGGATTTTAATCCCATCCACGTAATATGTCGGCACATAGTAATAATTGGTGTAGGTTTTGCTCACTTCCGGATGAATGCCTTCATCAATCATTTCAACCACCAATTCTTGAAATTGCGGATTTTCCTGCTTTAATTCAGCCATCCAACGTCGGGCATTTTTGCAATGCGGACAGTTCTCCAGAATTATCATCACAATGGATTTCAAATCGATTCCTCCCCTTAGTCAGCCTTAATAAGGCCTTCAGTTCCCTATCTGCCGCTTGGACCAAAATATCGTAGCGCAAGCATCGTAATATCGTCGGATTGTTCCGCCCCTGCGGTGAAACGGGCCAATTCCTCGGTCATTCCCTCCACCAGGCCGATACAATCTTGTTGCTGTAATCTGGATAACGTTTCCTGGGTCCGTTCATTGCCGAACAGCTGATCATTGACATCCATCGCTTCATTGACTCCGTCCGTGTAAAGATACAATGAATCTCCTGCCTGCAGCACCAGCTCCGCCTCGTCAAACCGCATATCCTCCATGGCGCCGACCATTGTCCCTCTGGTTCTGGGCAAAAACGTCGGCTCGCCTGCAGCCACTGTCAAAAACGGCAAATTATGCCCACCATTCGACCAGCAGAACTTCCCTGTCGGCAAATGCACCACCCCGCAGAACAACGTCACGAACATGTTGGCATCATTGTTGCGGGCCAGCTCATTGTTGACTCTCGCCAGAACTTTTCCTGGCGAGGGTTCCTCCTGCACGAAAGCGCGCAGGAAGGTCCGCGTGACTGCCATGAACAGAGCCGCCGCAATCCCCTTGCCGGAGACGTCCCCGATGACTACCCATAAATGGTCTGAATCAGGCATCATAAAATCGTAAAAATCACCGCCCACCTCACGGGCTGGTGTCATCATCGCGTGAAGATCAAAGTCTCGTCTTTCTGGGAATGGCGGGAACGTTTTGGGTACCAGTTCCATCTGAATGCTCTGCGCAATTCGCAGTTCGCTTTCGATCCGTTCTTTGGCGGTAGCCGCATCCTGCAGCAGAACAATATGCTTTTTCAGCTCATCACGCATGGCAGCAAAAGAATTTGCCAGCTTCGCCACTTCATCCTGCCCGGGAATCTGGGGCAACGGGGCATTCAGGTCCCCTCCCGCCAACGCCCGTGTGGCTTCGGCCAGTTTACGCAGCGGGCCGGTAATGGAACGGGAAATCAATAGAATCACCGGCAACAGGAACAGGAAACCGACGAACCCGATGGCGCCTTCCTTGCGACTGAGTTCAGCCACTTTGCCTATCACTTCCGCTTGCGGGAAGAAAATGCCGATAGACCAGCCGGTTGATTGAATGGGACGGTACATCAGCCACCCATCCTGCCCGGCAAAGATGTTCCCGGTGGGAACGAAACCACTCCGCCCCAGGACCATCTCACGGCCCAGAGTCCGCAATTGGATATTATGTTGTTCCTCTGCCTGACTGAAAATGTTTTCCTTCAGGATCAGTTCACGGTTGGGATGGGTTATAAAGGTGCCATTTTTTGAAAGCAGAAAAGCATACCCCTCGTTGCCGAGCGGCAGCGCCTTTAGCAACTCCGACAACCATTCCAACGAGATATCACACGCCACCACGCCGCGAAACACCCCAGCGCCATCATGAATCGGCGAAGAGTAAGTGACCATGAGGGTATTCCCTCTTGCCTCTGCCCGGTAAGGCTCACTCCAACCCGCCTGCTTCATCATCTGCGGAATCGAGTACCAGTCCTGAATAAAATAGGGCGTTGCCTGTTTCCCGCGATCAGCCTGCACCAACTGGTTCCAGGAACGAAAAACATAAGGTGACGTATAGGTTTCGCTATAGCCGAACGCACCCGGTTCCAAGGCCACAGAGGCGCCATAAATCTCCTCATTGTCCCGCACCAGCCGCTCCAGCAAAGAGTAAACACTTTCGCTGCGAGACGGCGCTTCGAGTTCCATCTGACCGTCCATCCCGCTGGCTATTTTCCGCACAGCCACTTCAATCAGCTCGATGCGTGCAGTCGTCGCACGGGCGAGTTGCGCGGCCTTTGCTTCCTGTTCCTGCTCCAGGATTTGACGCGCGACGATATAACCGTAGCCGATCACCGCGGCCAAAGTGAGAACCGACGCCAACAAAACCGAAACCGACAGCCGCCAGGTAATACTCCACTTACGGAACATAGCCAAGCCCTCCATCGGTAAAATCTTCATAGGTTGGCGACTGTTGCAGCAATCCCTGCTGACGCATCACCTGCACCGTTCTGGAGTAGTCCTGGCGGGACAACCTGCCGAAAGCCCATGCGTCCTGTGTTCCCGGAATCACGCTGGTAAGGATTTTTTCCAGCATCCATTTCATGTGAGGCCGATTGGTCGGCACATTATCTTTGATTACATACTGCATCACAATTTCGAGCGCCTCGTCTGGATTCTCGGCCGCATATTTCCACCCAGCCAACGAAGCTTCACGGAAATTGCGCGCCTGCTCAGGATTTTTCGCCAAGGCGTCCCTGGTTGTATAAATCCCGTCTTCCGGAAACCCAAATTCATCATCCCGCAGGAAAAACAGTTTCAGCTCGTCCATATCGATGCCTGTCTGATAAGCCATGTGAACTTCGTTGTAGTACATTGCTGAACATGCCACGACTCCCTGCTGCAAAAAAAGGTTCACGGAGTAGTACTGGGGTACAAGCTCCGGACGTGCATTCATTGCTTGCAGCCAGGCAGCATAAGGCGCACGAAAGTCTCCGCCCCAGACACTGATTTTTTTGCCGGACAAATCGGACAGCGTGGAAATATTGTCTTTCTTCCAAGTCATCAACACTAAATTCGAGGAGTTGACGACCTGAGCCAGGTTCACCAGTGGAATATCCTTTTCACTGCGAGCCAAAGCCGCGCTCAGCCATAACGAAGCAAAATCCACCTGCCCCCGGATGAGGAAATCCGCGGCATCCAGCCCCGGACCGCCGGGGACGATGGAAACATCAAGGCCCTTATCCTTGTAAAAACCTTTTTCCAGCGCAACGTAATACCCTGCGAACTGCGCCTGATGACTCCATTGCAGCATGAGTCGGACCGGTTGAAGATCAGCGGCCTGAAGCGGAAACGTCCATAACATCAATAGAATCGTGGCCAGCAACGTTACCGGCCAGCGAGGAAAATGCCGTTTATTTTTCGCCATAATGGACAGCCAGCGACAAGATGTTGCGCTCGCCGATGCGGCTATAGTGAACTTCATCCAGCATGCGGCGGATCAGGAATATACCCAGCCCGCCGACCTGGCGTTTCTCCAGCTCCGACTTGATGTCCGGCGTCTCCATGGCCAGCGGGTCAAAGGGAACGCCGGTATCGCTCATCTCGATCCTCACCATTGTACTTTCCTGGGCAATTTTAACCGTAACTTCCCCCGGCGGTATTTCATACGCATAGCTGCAGATGTTGGCCACCGCTTCTTCCACTGCCAGTTCAATATGCATCAGCCGTTTTGGATGAACACCCATCGCAGCCGCAGTTTCTGACACGAATCCGACGATATTCGGAATTTCCTCCAGGCTCGCGACAAATGTTTTCTCCACCGCTTCCATTACTTCGCCCCTTCTGCAGTAGCCTGCGCAACGTCAGCATAGACCTGCAAAATATTGTCGAAGCCGGAGATGGAGACGACTTCCTCCACCAGGCCGGACAGCGCACAAAGGGACAGGCTTCCGTTCAAGGGTTTCACTTTCTTGGTTGCGGCCAGAATACTGCGTAGGCCGGCGCTGCTGATATACTCCAGCGCACCGAAGTCGAGCACCAGTCGGTGATGCCCTTCGGCAATCCATTGTAGGCAGGCCTGTTCGAACTGAGCCGCATTGCCGATATCCAGCCGTCCCTCCAACCGTACAACCCAAAATCCGTTAATTTCCTGTGTATTAACCTTCATCATTCTCACGCTCCATTTTTCGGCAGAATTTTCCCCAAGGCTTCCACCAATTTTTCCATCACCGGCAGGGTTCCGAGCGTCACACGAATATGATTGGGGAAACGAAACCCTGTCATCGACCTCACCATGATGCCCTGGCCCATCAATTTCCGATACGCGAGCGTATCGCTCATCGGCAGGCGAATGACGAGATAATTCCCCTCGCCGGAAATATAAGCTAACCCCAACCGGGTCAATTCTGTTTCGAGAAACCTTCTTGCCTCCCCCACCATCCGGCGGGTCCGTGCGACATGTTCTTCCGCATCAAGCAGAGATCCCAGCGCGGCCTGCTGCGCGACAGTATTGACGGAATACACCACGCAGGTACGCCTGATCACATCCACCAACTTTTCTTGTCCGGCCAAAAAACCAATGCGCAGCGCCGCTAACGCAAACATTTTCGAGAAAGTTCGGAACACCAACAGATTCGGATATTCCCGCATCAGCTCCATCCCATTGGGAAAATCCGGTTTATCCACAAATTCACCGTAGGCTTCGTCAACCACCACGATCTGCTTGCCATCCACCTGGTCAAGAAAACGCCGCAGCCGCTCTTCATTCCAATAGGTCCCTGTCGGATTGTTCGGATTGCAGATAAAAATGATTTTGGTCCGCGCATCGACCGCCGCCAGCATTGCCGTCTCATCATAGCCATAATCAGCCGCCAGCGGTACCAGTCGCGCTTCATAGCCGGAAAACTCCGCCACCCATTCATACACTGCGAACGTCTTGTCCGTAGTGATGATATTGTCGCCAACCTGACAAAAAGCATTGATCACGAACGCGATGACTTCGTTGGCGCCATTGCCGACAATAAAGGAGTCCGGTGAATGTCCGAACTTTTCCGCCAGTTTCTGCCGCAAATGATAGGCGTCACCGCTCGGATAGACTGCGGCCTGAACCGGGTCTATCGCCTGAAGAGCTTCCAGCGCTTTGGGCGAAGGACCGAGAGCATTTTCATTATTGTTCAGCCGATAAAGAACTGAACAACCAAACATCTGCCGCAACACATCATCGGGTTTGCTGGGAATATAGGGTTCGATTTTTTGAATGTGACGGGGAACTAGTGTGTCCAGCGGCGGAAATGGATGATTCACAGGGTTTCACCCTCCCGAAGCATCAACACCAGAATGTCCCCCCGGCCTCCCCACGGCAAAACCCACCGCGTTACAAAACCGGCTGCCGACAAAGCCGGGCTGAGCATCGCCTGTTCCGCTACACCTGTATCCAGGTGGAACTGAATTTCCGTGAACCCTTCCTGCTTCAATGCCCGAACATGTTCCAACAATACCGGAGCGGCGTCCTTCCCTACCCAGATGGCTGTCAGCGTTACCCGTCCAACCGGACGGTTCATCTGCGCGGCAAAGGCGGAGCAGGGAGATAGGCTTTCTCCCTGATGTTCCACAGGATGCACCGCTCGCGGCAAATAGAGCTGCTGATAGCAATCTTGCAAGAAGTCAGCAAACTGTGGGTGCGCATAGGCCGTCGTCCCATTATCTTCTTCCAGTTGTCTGTATAGCACCGAGCCTTCCTGCGCAAGCCGCTCGAAGTATCCCGGTGGCATATCCGCTGTCGGCTCCTGCACTACCATGCAAACTGCCGAAGTGCGGGCCATTTTTCGCAAACAGGCTTCCACCGCAAGAATCGACATATGCGTTTGATCATAAAAAGCATAAGGCCCGAAAGCTTCCACCAGTTTCTGTCCCCGCCGCCAAAGCATCCCTGCGCCGACATTTCCTTTGCCGTCCGCCAGCAATACGGCGCCATACTCACCGCAAGCAACCATGTCGGCGACCTTGCCGGGGAAAGTGAAGAAAGAAGGCGCTTGATTTCCATATTTCGCCGTTACTCTGCAGGAAAATTGTTTCAGCAGTTCTGTTTCAGGCTCCACCTCCTGGAAATTTCCTGGCGATGCTAAATCGGGCAGTTGCTCCTGCACGGAAGGGTAGCGCTTGTTTTTGACAAAACGAATTTTCATTTCGCCAGTTTCTGATGATATCCCCAGTTGGTCGACAGTCCGCGCCGCGAGCAGCAGGCCCATCTCATCCAGGGACTGCTCATCGTCCGAAGAAACCGTCGAGGTAATGTTGAAGGCGCCGACCGGCAACGCATGCTGTGGGAACCGGCAGACGACTTCCGCATAATATCCGCCATTGCGGCACAACAGCTTCAAGCGCTGATCCGCGGCAGTACGAGCTGCCAAAAACGAATATACTTCTTCCACCGCCAACGTCAAATGCATGGCTTCGGCACGTCCCATGCCGAAGGCCTGCACCGACTGCTCCACGCAGCTGGTTGCGATCGGCAAAAATGCCGCCTGCAAGGGCAGGCTCAACTCGGTATTCTGTAGATGCGGCACCAACACATCCCTCCGTTCATTTTTTATCCAATCTGCGCGAGCCGCAGCAAAAGGTTCCCGGCAACGCATCTCCGGTAATCGGCGCTTGCCCGAAGGTCATCGATGGGACAAACGGCAGCAGAAGCGAGCCGCCCTGCTTCGCTCAAGCACTCCACCGACAGGGTTCGCCCCAAAAGATACGCCTCCGCCGCCGGCGCTGTTGCCACAGTTGGCCCGACGCTGCCCCAGGCCAGCTTCACATCAGTTATCGTCCCGTCGTCGCCGGTCGCCAGCCTGGTCGCCATACTCGCCACCGATATCGCCATTGCCTTGCGCTTTCCCACCTTGTAATAAAGGGAGCGCATTGTGGCAGCAGGCCTGGGCACTCTGATGCAGGTTACCATTTCGCCGACTTGTAATGTTGTTCTCCCCGGGCCGGTAA
>Ga0316604_10003061_pt1 | contig 12072 bp, 12 predicted proteins | sample OWC_soil_day20_C_FD_207650 | JGI IMG/M metagenome (GOLD analysis project Ga0316604, IMG submission 207650) | Wetland soil microbial communities from Old Woman Creek delta, Ohio, United States - OWC_soil_day20_CT | ecosystem: Environmental > Terrestrial > Soil > Wetlands | place: USA: Ohio... | reverse complement strand
TGAATTTACAATCTTCCCAGGAGACTAGCAAGTTCTGAAACTGATGAAACGATATAATTAGGATCAGCGGCAACCAGCTCTTCTTGGCTGCCATAACCATAAGCAACAGCAATCACATCAATATGATTCTTCTTAGCACCGCTGATATCATATTTTCGATCTCCAATCATTACAACTTTACTTAGATCAGTAATGTTTTCCCCTGATAGGGCAAATTCGATCACATCACTTTTTTCAGTCCTTGTTCCATCAAGATTACTTCCCACAATGGCAGCAAAGTACTGTTTTAAACCAAAGTGTTCTAAAATTTTCACTGAAAATTCGGTAGGCTTTGAAGTTGCTACGATTAGTTTTTTCCCTTGGTTCTTCAAACTGGCTAATAGTTCCTCCATGCCCACATATACTTTGTTTTCATATAATCCTGTTACCGAAAAACGTTCTCGATAATATCCAATCGCCTGCACTGCCTCCTGATCACTCATATGATAAAGCTCTTTAAAGGATGCTAATAAAGGTGGTCCGATAAAAGGGATCAACACATCTGGATCTTCTTCCTTAATCCCCATTTTCTGTAAGGCGTATTGAACGGATGATGTAATACCGATTTTAGGATCTGTTAATGTTCCATCTAAGTCAAATAATATGATTTCATACATAGACTGTCACCTTCCCATTTCTTAAGATTTTCTATATGTTACGTTCTTTTGTCCTTGCAAACAGAGTGAAGCAATCTCTTAGCAAGGGGATTGCTTCGCCATGCTCGCAATGACAGACGGACGTTATTGTAAATTGATCCTAAAATAAAAAGGCCTAAGGTCTCCTCTTTATTACAGAGCAGCACTCTTACACCTTTGGTTTTCAATCAGCCAGTTATCGATTTTTGCTCACGATTTCATAAGGAATTACAATATCTCTACGATTAAGGCTGTAAACGTCCCCCGTAAATTATTCGATGCCAATATTTAGTTCAATTACTAATGAATCGGCAATCATTTCCACTACTAAAAATTTTGCACTGCTTACTTTCAGTTTGAAATTCTCTCCCACAACTAGACTAGGAGGGGAAATATCCACTCGTAAGCCATCCTTCTCAAAACGAGTTGCAGCATTTCCCGTAACCATGTTTGTTAGCTCAGAAATTGCACTTTGTGCTAAGTCATCTAATGTTGCAACAGGCATCCCCATCATCATTTTCGATGCAATCGACATGGCCGTTGCTTCCGTGAAATTATATGCAATGTTGCCTCGCAACTGATCTGTCAATCCTACTAGCACGGTAATTCCCTTACTCTCGACAAACTGCTCCCCTACTGAAAGCTTGCCCTTCACAACATTTTGAAAACCTAATTGCGGCATAATATTCATAATCGCATCGATAAATGGATTAATCACTTTTACATCCAAAATTATTTCCCTCCTACAAACCCAACATTCATATGCAATGAACCAATAGCAGTTTTTGCTGTGACTGTATTCGAAGTCATTTTAGGATTAATAATAGCAATGGATTCACCAATAATAATGCTCGGTGGTGTAAGACGAATCTCAAATTCCTTAGCCTTTAATACATTATTAATCTCAGAGATACTATGTCCTGCAATAATATTAGTAAATTCAGAAATACTATTATATACATCCTCATCCGCTACTACATCAGTTCCTAATAACTTCTTAGTAAATTCTTGCGCCACCTCCATAGATACATCCAGCATAATTCGCCCTTGCTGACTTCCTGTGATACCAATGACAACGCCTAAACCATGGGATACTACCGACTGAATTTTACTATGATCTACAGAAAGAACATCCATTCCCGTCATGTCTATAATATTTTTCGTAAAGGCTGCAATAAAATATTCCAAAAAATGCTGCTGACCTGCTTCATTCCCCTTCTCCGCGATAATCTGTTCAAATCCAAGGAGCAGCGCCTCCGACTTCACCGGCTTTTGGAAAAATGCTTTTACGCCAATGGCTGTCCCCCGATTGATAATGGCTTCATCCTTCATGGCACTTACCACTACGATTTTACCGGCTGGATCAATGGTCAACAATTCACGGCAGCACTCCAACCCATCCATATCAGGCAATGTCAAATCCATTGTTACCAAATCCGGCTGTAGCTCACGGTACTGACGTATACCATCACTACCCGTACCAGCACAACCGCACACCTCATACTTTGATTCTTTCAAAGCATCTTTTATTAACCTCTGACTAAAAGGGGAATCATCAACTATTAGTACTCGAATTTTATTCATCGTCTCACCACCAACATAATTTTTTACGATTCAATTAGCAATCTATTAAGTTATTATCATTCTATATATTTATCTTTTTACCTGCGCAAAATGACAAATATAGCAATATATTTACAATGTTTTAACACGTATTCTGCTGGTTTCCCTCTTATCATCAACGTTCTAGTGACCTTTTCTTTGCTCTGGACTTTACCATTGGAAGAGATTACGTTACCATAAAGAAGGAATAGATCTAGAACCAACTTTATATCCAACACTGATTTTTAAGGAGGCAATTATGCTTGTTCACGAAATAATCCAACAAAACAGCATCCATGACAATCAAGTTGTATTTTTAGGAGAAAAACCGATTACGTACGGTGAATTATCCAATGCAGTTACAAACTATCGAAACTTTTTTTATCAGCAAGGTATACGCCCAGGAGAAAATGTTGGTTTATTTTCTAAGAATTGTGTTGAATTTATTTATAACTATTTAGCAATCACTAGCTTAGGAGCTGTCATTGTACCTCTTAATTTCCAATTTGTTCCTCGTGAAATTGCATACATTCTACACAATGCCAATATAAAAAAATTAATTTCCATGACGATACTTGATTTAGATACGGAACTTGCTCACTATGGCTATCAAGAGGAAATAAACCAACTACTCATCACCGACATTTCCCATATAATCTCTCAACAATCATTTCCCCCTGCTCCAGTATCTCAAACCTTTGATGAAAATAATGTATGTACAATCATCTATACCTCCGGAACAACAGGGAACCCTAAAGGAGCTATGCTCACTCATAAAAATCTGGTTAGCAATGCTCAGGCTTTTTCACAAGTCTTCACCTACCAGCATGAGGATCGCATTCTTTGTGTTTTACCCATGTATCATTGCTTTGCCTGGACGGCCGCCGTATTGACTCCCTTACTAAACGGCTCATCAATCCTAATTTTAGATAATTTTTCCATTCGGGAAACGATTTCTGCCATTAAAAATAATGCCTTGACCGTAATTTTCGGTATTCCCAATATGTTTCGTCTACTTGCCCAAAGGGCGCAAAAAGAAGACTTCCTTCATGTTAAGCTCTTCGTCTCAGGCGGTTCTTCCCTGCCGCAAGAAATTTCTGAGCAATTTACAAAGAAAATTGGCAAGCCAGTGGTGGAAGGCTATGGACTATCGGAAGCATCGCCCATTGTATCTTTAAATCCAATCCATAAGGTAAAATATTGCTCCATAGGCAAACCATTGCCCGGTATTGAAGTAAAGATTGTGAAATCCGATAATCAACCCCTTCCCCTAGGCGAAGCAGGTGAACTATTGGTCCGCGGCCCTAACGTAATGCACGGCTATTATCGATTACCAGAAGAAACTTCTAAAGTCCTTCAAAATGACTGGCTCCATACAGGAGATATAGCCTATATGGATCAGGATGGATATCTCTTTATTGTAGATCGATTAAAAGATATGATTGTAATTAATGGGGAAAATATCTACCCACGAGAAATTGAGGAACTTTTATATGCCCATCCTGCAATCGCCGAAGCTGCTGTCATCGGAATTCCAAATAAACAACATGGTACTTTAGTTCAAGCGTATCTTACAGTCAATGAAGGGTTCACCATCGACAAAAAAGCAGTAAAATCCTACTTGCAAAAAAAACTTGCTTCTTACAAAATCCCTAAAGAGCTTATCATCATAGATTCTCTGCCTAAAAATTCTACCGGAAAAATCCTAAAAACGGTCTTACGCCAGCAAGCGATGAGTATGCAAGCTCTTTAAATAGATTATATCTATTTAATTTTTTAGGGAAATTGCGTAAAAAATCAGTTAAATTCTACATGTTTATGATATAATTTCCATAAACGCTATCATAAACATGGCGAATCGATTTAATACTGGAGGTTTACAGTATGAGCAAGTTGTTAACTCAGCTACATGAGCTAGCCGCACAACTCACCATTTCCCCTGAGCAAATTGGCTGCATCGCCGCTAAATTTCAACAAGCTATGGAAAATGGACTACGCAAAGCACCTAGTTCATTAAAAATGTTGCCATCTTATTTAAGCAAACCGTCCCGAAAAGAAATAGGAACATTTCTGGCTTTAGATTTTGGCGGAACCAATGTAAGAGTCCTGTTAACGGAATTGTTAGGAGAAGGGCAGTATAGAGTACATGCTCGGGCAGGAAAGCCCCTTAAACAGGAAGAAGAGCAATACAATCATATATCCAAACAATCTACTGCCGATCACTTATTTGATTTTATTGCTAAGCAAATTGCCCCTCTTGTAGAACCCAATCAGATATATCCCCTAGGTCATACGTTTTCCTTCCCCACAGACCAAAGAGGTCTTAATACAGGCACATTAATTCATTGGACAAAAGAAATTGAAACACCAGGTGTGGAAGGTAAAGACATTACAACCTTGCTACGATCAGCCTTAGACAGACAAAATCTTCCTAATGTGATACCTAAAGCCATCATCAATGATACTGTCGGTACCTTACTTGCCTCAGCCTATGAAGATCCCTTTACGGATATTGGCTCTATTTGCGGTACTGGCCACAACACAGCTTATATTGAACCTTGTGCGCCGGATACCAAAAGCCCAATGATTATCAACCTAGAATCAGGTAATTTTGATCAATTGCCCTTTACCGCTTATGATGCCCTATTGGATCAACAAAGTGAGAAACCCGGCGAGCAACGATTAGAAAAAATGGTCTCTGGTCACTATATTGGTGAGTTAGTGCGCATCATAACATGTAGTTTATTTGACGATGGATTACTGGCAGGAAGCACCTCTACAAGAAAAATACTAACCACTCCTTATATATTACATGGTGCTCATATTTCGCTTTTACTGGAAGATGGCAGTGAGAAGAAAGAACAGATCGCCCACTTTCTTGAGAGCAAGCTAGGTATTACAAACTCTACGCTTGAGGATCGCCGAACCTTAAAAAAGATTGCCTCCCTTGTATCCATTCGCTCTGCCCGCTTGGTGGCAGCTACTTATATCGGAATTCTGCATCATATTGATCCGGATTGTTCTCAAAACCATACCATTGCCATCGACGGCTCACTATACGAAAAAGCTCCTAACTACGCTAAAACCATTCAGATGACGCTGGATGAAGGGCTTGGAACTAAGAAGAAAATTACCAGCACTCTTACAAAAGATGGCTCAGGTATTGGTGCTGCCATCGCTACCGCCATTGCGATACATACAGAAAGTTAAGAAATATGCGAAAAACAAGTCCAAGTAGTCAAACAGCTACTTGGACTTGTTTTCATAATATGTGTTATGCACCAATGCTTTGTCGCTCAGCAATCAAATCTTCCAAACGCTCTTTTTGTCTCATTAATTCATCCACGGGTACCTCAGCCACTCCTTGAGCTACTGGAGGCTGCAATGTTGAAATACATTTTTGGGAATGCTCTTCCATTAATTTATAACCAAATGCGCCTGCCACTACACCAACTGCTAAGCCAATCCAAAAATCAGTTCTAGCAAACATTTATCATTCACCTCCTTTCAATATTTCATTTCAACAACTCGTTAAGCCACAGCGAAGAGAGGATCTTCCATTTCCTTGACGATTCTTCAAGGGAACCCAACCAACAATCTCCATAAAATTAAATAACCAAGTCATGAACAGACCTGCAAAAGCTCTATTGGAGCCAAGATTCAGTACACTTACCAGACCGGCAATACTATCTAAATGAAGGGCCTTAGAAGAGCTATTTTGTCCACCGCAGTGAGTTACTACAGAATACGCTGTAATACCAAAGGCGGCTGTTTCCAGCACACTGGCTGCTCCACTATTGGGCGTAACTCGCCTTAACGCAAAAGCCAAGGCAATGGCCCCACCAGCCAAGAGAGACCAGAACAAATCATTGCTGCAATTTTGCCCCCCTACCTTATATCCCATTTCAACAAAGATCTGATCAAAAACTAATAATACCCCTGATAACTCCATGGCGGCAACCGCATATTCCACAACTACCGAACGAGTAACTGGGTTCCAAGTCACTTTGTTTATGCCGCTGCTTTCCTCTAGCTGCGGTAAATGGCTGGAGAATAGTACTGACAACGAAGACGCGATTACAATTCTCACTCTTCCTGGAAGTACATGAACAATCTCATACGCTCTACTTCTCATTTTTTCTTCTCCATTAATAAAATGCGTGCGCTATTTAACACCACACCAATTGTAGCAGCATTATGGATAAGAGCCGAAACCATAGGACTGGTTCTCCCAATAGCTCCCAGCAGCATTGCTGCTGTGTTGACAGCAATTGTCGTAGTAAAATTTTGCTGTACAATTTTCATTGTATTTCGTCCCAAATCAATCATTTCAGGAATAATCAAAGGTTCATCCGAATTAATTGTCATCGCTGCCGATTCAACTGCAATATCCGTACGCCGCCCGCCCATAGCTACACCTACATCGGCAAAGGCTAAGGCCGGAGCATCATTGATGCCGTCCCCAATCATCATCACCTGGGAACCCCGCTGCAATTTAGACACTAGTAGAGCTTTGTCCGCAGGCAGCACTTCGGCGTGATAGGAGTCAATATCCAATGTTGCGGCTACATGCTGTGCCACATTTTTACTGTCACCTGTAAGCATTACAATCTCGTCAATACCAATGCGGCGCAAGCGGTTAATTGTCCTTTTCATATTCGGCCTAATGGGATCATTAATAACCAGCATCCCTAGCAAGATACCATCACGAGCTACATATACCACATTATAGCCGCAATCAGAATAGGTCTCTCCCCGCTCAATTGCCGATTGACATTCTACATGATTTTCACGCATAAAAGGAATGCTGCCAACTAGAATTTCTCCACCAACGATTCTCTCATAATCAGGCACATTGGCCTGAATGCCCTTGGCTACGATCGTCTCCGTCGTAAGATGCGGCGGAACCTCCCATCCTTGCTCTTCTACATAGTCTAATATGGCTGAAGCTAAGGGATGGGCAGAATGATATTCCGCGGCAGCTGCTAATAATACTAGCTCCTTATCCTGTATCCCTGGAGCTGGCTCTACCAGCATTACTTTAGGAGTACCTACGGTAATGGTACCCGTTTTATCCAAAACAACTGTATCAATACTGCCTAAAGATTCTACATAATTCCCGCCCTTAATCAGCACACCTCGTTTAGCAGCATGTCCAATCGCCGCTGAAATTGCAGTGGCAGTAGATAATTTTAAGCCGCAGGAATAATCAATAAACAATATATTCAGTACCCGCTGCCAATCCTTAGTCAATCCATACACTAAGCCAGCAGCGATAAAGGAGATGGGAACCAGCTTAGTTGCCATTTGATCGGCAAAGTTCTGCACGGGCGCACGCCTAGATTGTGCTTCTTCCACCATATGAACAATACGAGCAAGAGCCGTAGCATCGCCCACTTTTTCTACGATAATTTCTAAAAATCCATTCTTAACCACCGTACCCGCATATACATAATCCCCTCTGGATTTTTCTACGGGAATATACTCACCGGTAATAGATGATTGATCAACCGCTGCTACACCATCTTTTACCCTGCCATCAACGCAAATCTTTTCACCCAAGTGTACGCCAATGTGATCCCCGGGTTTTAGACTCTCAACAGATACCCTTCTTTCGTATCCATCCTCTTCGATCTTCCAAGCATGAGGCTGATCTAGACGCAGCATATCTGAAATATGATTGCGAGCTTTCTCTGCCGTGTATGTTGTCAGCATTTCTGCTGCATTCGCCAACATCAATAAGGTTAAACTTGACTCGGGTTTGCCAGATATAACCGATGCCAGAACCGCCGTAGCAGTAAGTGTATCCGCATTTGGCTGCCGATCTTTTATTAGTCCTTTGATACCGTTACTGATAAAATTTCGGGCGACAAATAAGGTAAAGGCACTCCTAGCAAGATATATACCATTAAAAGCCATGGGAGAATACATACGAAGTAACTGAAGTCCTACTAAACCCAGACCTGCAGTAATCGCATCACGCCTGTATTCATTTACCTCAGAGTGCTTTTCTTTTTTCCTCAGACCTACAGAGTTCACCATCTGTTTTGAATGAACCGTAGTATCTTGAATCAGGCGCCCGATGATCTTTTTGGAAGGAACACCACAAGAGCGTACTGTCATACCACCCTTGTCATCAACATAAGCGCTAACGACTCCTGCCAGCTTCCGAACTTGTATTTCCAGCATGGTCTTTTGCTGCACACTCATCCCAACTGGAACAGGAAATACACTATACTGATACGTCATGAGTCTCGTCCTTTCAGCAAGGAATAGGACCACCACAGCATTTGCGGTCCAGAAGGACGCTGTCCTAACGTCCACATTTTATTAGCACCCCAAGCCATTAGCCATAAAGATACTAGCGTACGCAAGTCAAAGGTTAACCCAGTATTTTCCTTGATCTTTTTATTCACACTGCCAAAACCGCGGCGAATGTCACTGCCAATCTTTCCATAAGCGCTAGTAGGACTAGGGCGCTGTGCAATATCTTCTAAATATCCGATAATCCTATCCATTTGCTCATCTTGGCAAGTATATTCTAGTAATAGAGTCCCCGTTACCTGATTGATGGTAAAGCGATGCAATACTGAAGCACCTGCTAGCTGTTGCTCCAGTTTCTCAGCAAATTCGGCGTTATTAACCAATCCTTCATGATAATAGCGACGCCGCCCGTGACTTTTATGCACCAATTGAAACCCCTTGCTGCGATATAATTTTCCGACTTGCTTCCCTGCAGAAATTCCTAAAGCCAATCCGGTTAAATAACTCATCCTTTTATCTCCTCCTGTACTGCCTAGCCACCAATTTCTCCACTTCTGTCAACAATGGATTGCCTGCCACATCATCCGGCGAATACTGAATCAGAACAGAACCTGTTCCTGGATTGATGGAAAATGTCTGAATTTCAGAAACAGAGTTCAGATAGCTTTCCACCTGCTGCACGTTGCCAGGATTGTTGATTAGCTGATTTGAATAAAGCCGTACCCTGCCTGGCACATAATGCAGTACTTCAACATTCTGAGATAAAAAGGAGACAGCCGTTTTCTGGTTAAAAAAATTAGCACAACCAGTAAATAACCCTCTCACAGTGTTCACCTCCTTGGATATATTCTTCCTTAAGCTTTTGCGATTCTGCCAAGAATGTATCCCCGACCACACCGTGAGCAGAATGCCAAAAGCAACATGATATTTTTTATTCAATGGTAGTGTCAGCAAGCTTCCTGCTAAAGAAATAACTAATCCTAAACTGGGTTTGGAATTGCCTATTTCCATAATAGTCACCGTCCTTACAACATTCATGATCGTCCTTATTAATTTTTGAAATTATACTATCATTTTACTGATTATGTCAACAATCTTCCTAATTTTTCAATTATAAGATTCTCTCTTGTAATATTCTGTAATGTTTTGCTATTCCCTCCTGTAATTGCTATGATATCTATTTATATTTCAGACAAATTCGTCATTTCTATATCTAGCGAATGACGTAATAACAAAAAAAACATTGAACATTTTTGTGTTCAATGATTTTTTTGTTATTACGCGTTCTTGGTCATTGAAATAAAATACTGGTGAATTCGATCATCCTTGGTCAATTCAGGATGAAATGCCGTAACAAGGATATTATTTTGCCTAGCAATAACAATTTTATCATGAACCCTTGCCATAACTTTTACATCCTGGCCTGCCTCTTCAATATAAGGTGCGCGAATAAAGAGAGCTTTTAACGATTCTGCGCCAAACTCAGGCACTGTCATATCCGCTTCAAAACTCTCACGCTGACGGCCAAAAGCATTGCGTCGAACTACAATATCCATGATCCCTAAACGAGGCTGATTGCTATCTTTAATTTCCTTCGCCAGCAGAATCATGCCAGCGCAAGTTCCATATACCGCCATTTTCTGGTCCACTCTTAATTTAATCTTATCCATCAGTCCCCACTCTATCATTAGCTTGCCAATAGTGGTACTTTCTCCCCCAGGAATGATCAAACCGTCAACCCCGTCTAATTCTTCTGGCTTTCGAATCTCTACTGCTGTTACTCCACAGCCTTCCAGCATCCAGCAATGCTCCCGGAAAGCACCTTGCAGTGCCAATACTCCGATCTTCATAATAATCCCTGCTTTCTCTCTTGCTTACCAGCCACGATCCTGCATGCGCTCATGATCTGCTATGGTAGAAATCTCGATACCCACCATAGCCTCGCCAAGATCGCGAGAGATTTCAGCCAAAATCTTGGGATCATTATAATAGGTAGTAGCTGCTACAATTGCCTTTGCCCTTTTTACAGGATCACCTGACTTAAAGACACCCGAACCAACAAATATGCCATCGCAGCCTAAGTGCATCATCAGAGCCGCATCAGCCGGTGTCGCAATACCTCCTGCAGCAAAATTAACAACTGGCAGACGTCCTAGTTTTTTCACTTCCATAACAAGTTCAAAAGGAGCTGCAATATTTTTGGCAAAGGCAGATACTTCTTCATTCGGTAAGTTCTGCAGCTGACGAATTTCACTCATAACCATACGAATATGCTTTACAGCTTCGACTACATTGCCCGTTCCTGGCTCTCCCTTGGTACGAATCATCGCTGCCCCCTCACCAATACGACGCAGTGCTTCACCAAGATTTTTAGCACCACATACAAAGGGAACGTTAAACTGATGTTTATCAATATGATATTTATCATCGGCAGGGGTTAGCACTTCACTTTCATCAATATAATCAACCCCTAGTGATTCTATGATCTGCGCTTCTACAAAATGGCCAATTCTTCCTTTAGCCATAACTGGAATGGTCACAGCCTCCATGATTTTCAAGATAATCGTAGGATCAGCCATCCGAGCAACCCCGCCTGCCGCGCGAATATCTGCTGGAACACGTTCTAATGCCATTACAGCACAAGCTCCCGCTTCCTCAGCAATTTTTGCCTGTTCAGGCGTAGTTACATCCATAATCACGCCACCCTTAAGCATTTCGGCCAAACCAGCCTTTACGCGAAAAGTTCCTTGCTGCATATTGTTTATACCTCCTATACTTGTTTTTATTTTCAGTCCTATTATAAAGCAAAATAGACCTCTTTAAAATATACAGAACCATATTTTTTAATAGGTACAGATTTGAAAAAAATCGAACCACAAAGACGCAAAGGACACAAAGGGTTCTATTTATAACTTATTTGGTGTACTCCTTTGTGTGCCGCATCAGCGGCATTGCGCCTTTGTGGTTCATAATATTCCCTATCTTTTCACACACAAAAATTACAAGCTTTTTGTCTCGTTCTTATGTTTGACAGATTGTACGATTTCCCTGGCAAAAGGTCCCATAGTGCCATCAGCGTAGGATTTCATCACTCCAGCGGCAACTTGCCCAATAGCACTTTTTATAATCCCTGGATCTGAAATCCCTTTTTGCTTTAAGACCTCCTCAATAGCCACGCACGCTTCAATCGCTTTCTGAGCAGCTACCGAATTAATGGTATGCACTAAATCTGCCTTGCCGATGATTACCTGTCCAACTAATTGAAAGATTTCCACAGTCTGCGCAACTAACTCTACAGGAAACTGATTGACAATAATGACTGGAGAATGTCCTAATGCAATCTCACCTGCATGCCCAATAAATTTAGCACAAATACACTTTACATGGGAATCCGCTATACTGTTTAGCATATCTTGGCTCGCATTCGTCGCGATATTAATCACAGTTACGTTTTTTCCTATGTCATTAAATACTTTAATACAACTCACGACTTCTGAATCAGGGAGAGCCAAAATTACAATTCCCAATTCCG
>Ga0316604_10003060_pt1 | contig 12077 bp, 12 predicted proteins | sample OWC_soil_day20_C_FD_207650 | JGI IMG/M metagenome (GOLD analysis project Ga0316604, IMG submission 207650) | Wetland soil microbial communities from Old Woman Creek delta, Ohio, United States - OWC_soil_day20_CT | ecosystem: Environmental > Terrestrial > Soil > Wetlands | place: USA: Ohio... | reverse complement strand
TTGTCGCCGGCCGGGCCCGCCATCGCATGACGGAAGTGGGTGATGTCACGGAAAATGAACGGGAACGACGGCACCATCGTTTCCGGGATGATCCCGTGGAACGCCGCAGTACTCACCCGGACCATGTCCAGCGCGCCGATCTTGACCTGCTCGACGGTGTCCTTCTCCGAACCCAGCGAACTGTTGCCGAAAACCTTGATGTTGTACTTGCCGTTGGTCTTCTGGCTGACAATCTCGCCGATCTTCTTGACCGTCATCACCGTCGGGTAGTCCTGCGGATGCACGTCCGCCGATCGGAAATCGCGCGCTTGCACCTGCACCGCACCCAGCGCAAACGCCGATGCCAGGACCACTCCCAGTATCTTCTTCAGTTTCTTCTGCATAACTACCTCCTTGAGATAAACAATTAGGTCAAACGCTCCCAGTCAACGCTGCCAGGGTAGAGGTTCGCCCCCGCACCAACTCACGAGAATATACGCCAAGCACAAAGGCTGTTCAAGATTTTTTTGAAACATAATTTCATTTTCGCGTGGTGGTCGGTGAGGCGCCAGTTTGTGCACCGTCTCGCCGTTCAGCGACGGACCTGGGCCATGATTCGATCCAGTGTACGCATGGTGATCATGGATTCGTCCAGCTTGAGTTTTGGCGCGCGATTTTCCAGGATGGCGTTTGAGAAATCGCGGATTTCTTCGCCGTAGCGGTCTGATTCGGCGACCGCGATCAGTTTGCATCCGTCATTGCCGTGCAAGGCAAGCACGCCGGCGTCATCGAGAAAAGTGTCTGGTGCCAGCAGCATTCCCTGGCTGCCGATAATCTCGCTGTGCATGCGCCCGAAGGCGTTGAAGCCACAATGTAGCGAGGCGATCAGGCCGTCCTCGTAACGCAGCAGCGCGGATAGATTGACGTCAACGCCGCGCCGCTGGTCGCACTCCACTGCGACCGAGACGGGCTCGGCGCCGGCAATCAGGCTGATCAGGTTGAGCGGGTAGCAGCCGACGTCGTACATCGCGCCGCCGCCGAGGGCGGCATCTTCCTTGATCGTATACTCGCGGTCGAGCAGGAAACGGAAGGTCGAGTTGACGCTCAGGATCTTGCCGAGCACGCCGCTGTCGAGCACTTCGGTGATCTGGTGCAGGCGGTCGGTGTAGCGGTACATAAAGGCTTCCATCAGCAGCACGCCGCACTCGCGCGCCGTGTCGACCATCTCTTGCGCCTCGTGACTGTTGAGCGCCAATGGCTTTTCGCACAGCACGTGCTTGCCGCAGCGCATGGCGCGGATCGCCCATTCGCGGTGCAATGCGTTGGGCAGCGGAAGGTAAACGGCATCGATGGCCGGGTCGTCGATCAATGCGTCGTAACTGGCATGCGCGGTGAACGGACCGGCGGCGCTGAAGAGCGACTGGAATTCGGCGAGCTTGGCCGGGTCGCGCGAGGCGACCGCCGCCAACCGGGCATTGGCGCAGCGCCGGATGGCTGGGATCACTTGCAGGCGGGCGATGCGGGCGCAGCCCAGCACGCCCCATTGAATGGTTTTCATCTTCTTTTCCTGGTCGATGCTCGTCAGTCGGCGGTCAGACTGACCGGTTGCCGAATTGGGCTGAAAGATATCCGTATTTCGTCGTCAGCGGGCCTCGCAACAAGTTCGGCTCGAGGCAATATACTACGAGCTTCGCAACTTCAATTGAAAACCATGAGAATTCTTCACACGATGATCCGCACCGGAAACCTTGATCGATCGATCGATTTTTACACCAAGGTGCTGGGAATGAAACTGTTGCGCCGCAACGACTACCCCGAAGGGAAATTTACGCTGGCTTTCGTCGGCTACGGCGACGAATCATCGACGGCTGTGGTCGAACTCACCTACAACTGGAACGTGCCAAGCTATATCCTCGGCGAGGGGTTCGGCCATATTGCCATTGAGGTCGATGATGCCTACGCCGCCTGCGCCGAAGCGAAGAAAAACGGCGGCACGGTGGTCCGAGAGGCCGGCCCGATGAAGCACGGCACGACGGTCATCGCTTTTCTGAGCGATCCGGACGGCTACAAAATTGAACTGATCGAGAACAAGGGCAAGCGTTGATTTACCAGTGCGGGCAGTGCGCGGCAAGGCGTTTGAGTTCGCCGCGCGCCGCGTTGTAGTCGGGATAGAGCTGCCCGACGACCGCCCAGAATCGTGGGCTATGGTTCATTTCGCGCAGATGCGCGAGTTCGTGGGCGACGACGTAATCGACGATCTCGCGCGGGAAATGGATCAGCCGCCAGTTGAGGCGAATTCCGCTCCTCGCGCTGCAACTGCCCCAGCGCGTTCGCGCGGCGGACAGTGCCAGCGGCGGCACGGGCAGTGCGAGTTGTGACGCGTAGTGCGCCAGACGCTCGGCAAACAGCGCGCGTGCGCGTTCGCGCAGGGCCTTTTCGAGCACGCGGCCAGCGTCGCCTGGCGAGCGCAGGCAGAGCGTCAGGATCGTCTCGCCGTGCTCGTTCCAGAGTGCGCGGTTGCTGCCCAACGCCAGGCGAATCTGCAGCGCTTCGCCGAGCATCGGCAGGCGTGCGCCGTCGATGATCTGCAACGCTTCCGGGCAGCGACGGCTGCGCCATTCGTCGAGCTTTTTCGCGACCCAATCGCTGTGGTGGCGGATCAGCGACTCGACCTCGTGCAGCGACGCGCGTGGTGGCGCACCGACGCGCAGGCCGCGGTGATCGATCGACAGGCCGATGGTGCGCCGTCGTGCGCGGCGCAGTACATAGGGAACGATGCGGTCGCCCAGGGCAATGGTGCGCGGCGTTTCGTTGGCCGCCAGCGGCTTGGCGCCGGGAAGCGGCAGTTCAGCTTGCTGCGGCATTGGCGAAATCAGTGGCAGGGGCTGGCGGGTAAAGCTGCGGCGAGATGCGCCGCATCTCGGCCTCGATCCATTGCTCGGCGAGCGTCGTCACTTCTTCCGCGGTTTTGCCGGCGGGATCAATCGCCGGGCCGATGCTGACCGTGATGGTTCCCGGTTTCTTGACGAAGGCGTTGCGCGCCCAGAACTCACCGGCGTTGTGCGCGACCGGTACGACGGGTGCGCCGGATTTGACCGACAGGTGCGCGCCGCCGGTCTTGAACCGGCGCGTCTGTCCTGGCGCGATGCGCGTGCCTTCGGGGAAGATCACCACCCAGTAGCCGGCCTTGAGACGGTCGCAGCCCTGGCTGACGACTTGCCGCAAGGCGCCGCTGCCGGCGCTGCGGTCGATCGAGATCATCTTGACGGCGGCGAAGGCCCAGCCGAGGAAAGGAATCATCAGCAGCGACCTCTTGAGCACGAAGACCAGCGGCGGGAAGATCGCCTGTAGGCTCACGGTTTCCCACGCCGACTGGTGCTTGGACAGGATGACCGACGGTGTCGCGGGAATGTTCTCGCGGCCGACGACCTGATAGTCGATTCCCAGCACGTATTTGCACAACGCCATGAAACAGCAACGCCATGCCGCGATGACCCGGAAGCGCGCCTTCATCGGAAGAACGATCGCCAGCGTGACGAGCAGCCCGAAGGGCGCGGTGATCAGGATGGCGAGCAGCAGATAGACGAGCGAGCGCAGGACGGCGGTCATGACTTGAGGATGTGATCGACGGCCGCCATCAGATCGGCGAACACCAGCGTGCCCTCGGGTAATTCGTTATCCGCTTGCGTTTGCACGCCCTTGCCGGTGAGTACCAGGACCGGCCGCGCGCCGGCGGCGAAGGCCGCCTGCAGATCGCGCAACGAGTCGCCGACGGCGTAGGCTTCGGCCAGGTCGGCGTTGAAGCAGGCGCCAATCCGGTTGAACATTCCGGGCTTGGGCTTGCGACAATCGCAATTCGAGTCAGCCGAGTGCGGGCAATAGAACACCGCGTCGATGCGTCCGCCGACCGCGCGCACGGCGCGATGCATCTTGTCGTGCATGGCGTTGAGCGTATCCATGTCAAACAGGCCGCGACCGATTCCCGACTGGTTGGTCGCCACCACCACGCGGTAGCCGGCCTGCGTCAGCCGCGCGATGGCTTCCAGGCTGCCGGGCATCGGTTTCCACTCAGCCGCCGATTTGACAAACTGCTCCGAGTCGAAATTGATGACGCCGTCGCGATCGAGGATAACGAGTTTCATACGCCCAGCTTGGAAATATCGGCTACTGCGTTGAGTTGGTCAAAGAGCGCTTTGAGCAGTCCCAGACGATTGGCGCGCACAGCGACATCATCGACATTGACCATCACCTTGTCGAAGAAATGATCGACTGCGGCGCGCACTGAAGCAAGTGCGCTGAGCGCCCCGGCATAGTCGCCGCTGGCGACGTGCGCGGCGACCCGCGGCGCGATGGCCTGGATCTGCTCGTAGAGTGCGCGTTCGGCGTCTTCGCTGAAAAGCTGGGGATCGGGTTGCGGCAGCTTTCCTTCGGCTTTCTTGAGAATATTGCCGATGCGCTTGTTGGCGGCGGCCAGCGCCAGCGCGTCGGGCAGCGCCAGGAAAGCGCGTACCGCGTCGAGCTTGGCCGGGACTAGGTCGATGCGCGTCGGACGTTGCGCCAGCACGGCCTCGACGACGTCTTGCGCGTGACCCGCGTCTTTGAGCAGGCCACGCATCCGGTCGAGCATGAAGTCGAGTAATTGCGCTTCGAAGCCTTTGGCGGTCAGGGTATTGGGCGGGAAGGCTTTGACCGCCGCCGCGATCAGTTCGCCAAGGTCGAGCGCCAGCGGCTTCTCCATCACGATGCGCAGCACGCCGAGCGCGGCGCGGCGCAGACCAAAGGGGTCCTTGTCGCCGGTCGGGATCTGGCCGATGCCGAAGAAGCCGACCAGCGCGTCGATCTTGTCGGCGATCGCCGCTGAACACGAGACCAGGCTTGCGGGCAGCAGGTCGCCGGCGAAACGCGGGCGGTAGTGGTGCTCCATCGCTTCGGCGACATCGGGTTTGGCGCCTTCGCGCTGAGCGTAGTAACGGCCCATGATGCCTTGCAGCTCTGGGAACTCGCCGACCATGTCGGTGAGCAGGTCGACCTTGCACAGCAGGCCGGCGTTGCGCGCCAGGTTGGCGTCGCCACCGATCTGGCCGGCGACGAAGGCGGCAGTGAGTCCGAGGCGCTGGGCGCGGTCGGCGAGCGAACCGAGCTTGTTGTGGTAGACCACGGAACTGAGCTTGAGCACGCGCGTCGCGAAGCCGTCCTTGATGTCCTTGTTGTAGAAGAAGCGCGCATCCGAGAGGCGCGGACGAACGACGCGCGCATTGCCTTCGACGATGTGCTTGGGGTCGGCGACGACCATGTTGGAGACGATCAGGAACTTGTTGAGCAGCTTGCCCGCCGCGTCGAACAGCGGGAAATACTTCTGGTTTTGCTGCATCGTCAGGATCAGGCATTCCTGCGGCACTTCGAGATACTCGCTCTCGAATTCGCCGACATAGACGGCTGGCCATTCGACCAGCGCGGTGACTTCGTCGAGCAGGCCGTCGGACGGCTTCATCGTCGCCGACAGTTCGCCCGCCTTGGCGTCAAGCTGTCCGGCAATCGCCGCGCGGCGTTCGGCGAACGAGGCCAGCACCTTGCCGGCGGCAAGTTTGGCGGCATAGTCCTCGGGCGTGTCAATGGCGATCTCGCCCGACGACATGAAGCGGTGGCCGAGCGTCGTCTTGCCGCTCTCTAGCGCCAGCACCTTGCCGGGGACGATGCGGTTGCCGTGCAGCATGATCAGACCGTGTACCGGGCGAACGAACTGCACGTCGGAGTCGCCCCAGCGCATGAGCTTGGGGATTGGCAGTTTCTTGAGCGCGGCGCTGACGATTTCGGCGAGGTGAGCGTCGATCGATTCGCCCTTTTTTTCGCTGCGCGCGACGAAGTATTCGGCTTTGCCGTCGGCGACTTGGTGCATCTGGTCGAAAGTCACTCCGGCCGAGCGCATGAAGCCGGCAAGCGCTTTGGTCGGCTGGCCGGCGGCGTCAATTCCGCTGGCCACCGCCGGACCTTTTTTCTCGATGATGCGGTCGGGCTGCTGCGCGGCGACGTCGGTAATCATCAGCGCCAGGCGGCGCGGCGTCGCATAGGGCGTACACACGCTCTCGGCCGAGGCGAAGGCCTGCTCCTTGAGCGCGGCGAAAACGCTGCTGGCAAAGGACTCGGACAGCGCCTTGAGCGATTTGGGCGGCAGTTCTTCGGTACGCAGTTCAATCAGTAAGCTGTTGTTCATCTTATTTCGCCTCCGCGCTGGCCGTGGCGGTCGCCGGGCGAGTCTTGCACATCGGGAAGCCCAGAGCCTCGCGGGAATTGTAGTAGGACTGCGCGACTTCGCGCGCCAGCGCGCGGACGCGGCCGATGTAGGCGGCGCGTTCGGTGACCGAAATGGCGCCGCGCGCGTCAAGCAGGTTGAAGGTGTGCGAACACTTCATGACCATTTCGAAGCCCGGCAGCGCCAGCCCGACGCCCATCAGGCGCTTGGCTTCAGACTCGTATTCGCCGAAGTGGCGGAACAGCATGTCGACGTTGGAGTGCTCGAAGTTGTACGTTGATTGCTCGACTTCGTTCTGGTGGTAGACGTCGCCGTAGGTCACGCGATAGCCGGGACCTTCGGCCCAGATCAGGTCATAGACGTTCTCTACGCCTTGCAGGTACATCGCCAGGCGTTCGAGACCGTAGGTGATCTCGCCGAGCACCGGCTTGCAGGTCAGCGAGCCGACCTCCTGGAAGTAGGTGAATTGCGTCACTTCCATGCCGTCGAGCCAGACTTCCCAGCCGAGTCCCCAGGCGCCCAGTGTCGGCGACTCCCAGTCGTCCTCGACGAAGCGGACGTCGTGCTCCTGGAGGTTGATGCCGAGCGCTTCGAGCGATTGCAGGTAGAGTTCCTGAATGTTCGCCGGCGACGGCTTGAGCACGACCTGGTACTGGTAGTAGTGCTGCAGGCGGTTGGGGTTCTCGCCGTAGCGGCCATCCTTGGGCCGGCGCGATGGTTGCACGAAAGCGGCATTCCACGGCTCGGGGCCGATCGCGCGCAGGAAAGTGGCGGTATGAAAGGTCCCGGCACCGACCTCGATGTCGTAAGGCTGGAGCAGCGCGCACCCCTGTTTGTCCCAGAAACTCTGGAGACGCAGAATGACTTCCTGAAAAGTTGGCATGTGTGGCTTTGTCGATGCTGAATAAAAGGCGATTTTACTTGGTTTTTGCAGCCAGGCGAACCTGGCAGGGCGCTTGCATGAACGTTGAAAACATACCGTCTTCGACACAGAGGCCACTGAGGCACAGAGATCACAGAGAAAAACGGTCAAAACCGGCGACGTATTGTGCCTGCCTCCGTGTCTCCCTGATCCCCGTCCCCAAGGGGATTTCCTTCGGGCATGTTGAAAGCGGTTTCTATGTTCGTTTTATTCAACCTCATGCGATTGCCTTGGCAAATCTGGCGTCCTGCGCTTGCTCAGTAAGAGAGCGTCATCGTCATCCGGTATTCGCCTCCAGGCGCCAGGGTCAGCGCGTGGTCGGCGACGTCGCAGCGTTCGACGCAGATATAACCGACATGGTTGCCCTCGCCCAGATCAGCGATGTTCTTGTCGTTGCTCCAGGCGTTCCAGACCACCGCGCAGGTTGCTGCGGAATCGATGGTGAAGCGGCCTGCTGCGCTCTTCAGGGTTTGCTGTGCAGGGACGTCGAGATAGATGCGGTCGGTCACCGCGCTGATCGTCACCTCGCCCTGCTGCGTTTTGCGCGTGAAGTTGTCCATCTTGTCGATGTAGGTCGTCCCCTCGAGACCGGCGACGCCAACCTTGGCGACGTCCGGCACGGCGAAGTAGGTGTGGAAGGCAAAAGCCAGCGGCGCCGAGTCGGTACCACGGTTATGTACGCTCATCGCCAGCTTAAGTTCGCTGCCGACCGTTACTTCGAGGCGGAAAGCGAAAGCGTGCGGCCACAGAGCGCTGACCGAGGCGTCGCCGTCGAGTCCGAGAACCAGACGCGTCGCGCCATTGTCGAGGCGCTCGGCGGCGACCACCGTCCACTCCATGGTTCGCACGAAGCCGTGCATCGATTTTCCGTCAGGCCCCGGGCCGAACCACGGCAGGCACAGCGGAATGCCGGCGCGAATCGGGGTGCCGGCTTCGAGCACGGTCTTCGGCGAGACCCAGAACATTTCGCGCTGCCCGGCTGCTTTGAACGCCATCAGATGCGCGCCGTGCAGCGCGATCACGGCGCGGCCCAGCGCGTTTTCGACGACCAGCATCGGCAGCCCTTTATCGCCCGGCCGATGCTGTGCCGGATAGAGTTCGGTGGAGTTGCGCTGGGTGATTCCGGTATTTTTGACGAGTTGTTCAACAACGCACTGGGCTGACATTTGATGCTTCTCCTGGAAGGTTGCGGTGGGTAGGTCGCTGGGTGAGTGGATTAAGGGGCCGTTGTTTCGACCGAATTTTTCTGGTGAATCAGAAAGTCGCGAAAGAGGTAATCGTTCTGGATGATGTGCTCGAGCAGCCACGCCTTGATGAATTTCATGGTATTCATCTCGAGATGGCTATCGCGTGCCTCGAACGACTGGCGCAATTTGAAGATCGTTTCGACCATCGCTTCATGGACTTTCTGGTGCTCGGCAAGCTTCGGGAAACCGGCGTCGAGCATGATCGTTTCCTCGTGCTGGAAATGCATTTCGGCGTAGGCGATCAACTGATTAAGCAGCACGGCGATCGACTGCTGATCGCGCTTTTCCTGCCAGTGGTCGTGAAAGGCATTGACCAGCCGAAACAATTCCATGTGTTCCGTGTCGATGAGATCGTCGCCAATCGAGTACTGGGTGGACCAGGAAAGCAGTGCCATCGGGCCGTTCTCCGCTATTGTGCCAGCATCAGGATACCGTGTTGCGCCGGCCGAAGAAAGCTGCAAGCAACAGCGCAGCGACGATCGTCAGCCAATTGCCCCAGCGCGCGTAGGGCGTCACGCCGGTATAGCCCTGGACTTCGCCGCGTAGCGCGCCGCGCGTGAAGGGCGGCAGAACGCCCTGGACTTTGCCGTCGGCACCGACGACTGCGGTCATCCCGGTATTGGTCGCGCGCAACATCATGCGGCCGGTTTCGAGCGCGCGCATCTGGGCGATCTGCAGGTGCTGCGCCGGGGCCAGCGAGTCGCCGAACCAGGCGACGTTGGACAGATTGGCGAGCAGCGTGGCGTCGGGCAGCGCGCGGATGATTTCCTCGCCGAAGGCGTCCTCGTAGCAGATGTTGACGGCGATCTTCTGGCCGGCGATGTCCATTGGCGGCTGTTTGAGCGCGCCCGGCGTGAACCCTGACATTGGGATGTCGGCCAGACTCAGGAACCAGGAGAAGCCAGGCGGGACGAATTCTCCGAAGGGGACCAGATGCGACTTGCTGTAGCGCTGCTCAGGCGAGGCGCCCAGGCTGATCGCGCTGTTGGCGTACTCGCTCATGTCGCCGGTGACGATGCCGAACAGTAGGTCGCCGTGCTGCCTTTCCGAAATTTTCGCCAGTTCGTCGAGATAGCCTTCCGGAAGCTGGTCGAGAAAGACCGGAAACGCCGCTTCGGGCAGAACGATCAACTGCGCCGGATTTCTGAGCGCCAGGCGGTAGTAGCTGCGTAACGACTCTTCAAACCCTTCCGGGCTCCACTTGATGTCTTGCGCGATATTGCCCTGCAGCAGCGAGACGGAGAGTGGATCGCCGACCGGCGAGGTCCACTGCAGCGGGCGCAGCAGCGCGCCTGCGGTGAGCAGCAGCAGCGCGGCTGACAGCGGTCCGGCCAGCTGTCCGAGGTTTTGCGGCAAAGGCGAACCGCGTTTGCGCGCACGCCAGCGGCTAAGCGCTTCGTTGAGCAAGGTGGCGAGCAGCACGGTTACCAGAGAAACGCCGAAGACGCCGACCAGCGGCGCATAGCCGGCCAAGGGACTCTCTGGCACCTGCGCATAGCCGACGGCGAGCCAGGGGAAGCCGGTAAATACCCAGCCGCGCAGCCATTCGCCGAGCGTCCACAGCGCGGCGAAGAACACGCCGCGTTGCCACCAACGCGACGGCGAAAAACGCACATACAGGGCGCCGGCGAACGCCGGGTAGATCGACAGCACGGCGCAGAAGAGGACGGTGGCGAGTGCCGCGATCGGCGCCATCATGCCGCCGAAAACGCTCAGGCTGACATAGACCCACGAGACGCCGCCGATGAACAGGCCGAAGCCGAAGGCGGCGCCGAGCAACGCGCCTTCGCGCGGGCTTCTCGCGCTGACGAGCAACGCGAAGAGTCCGCCGAGCGTCAGCCAGATCAGCGCAAACCAGGCGAGCGGCGCAAAGGCGGCGACGCTCGCAGCGCCGAGCAGCAGCGCGCCGAGCAGCCGCTTAGGCTGCCGTTTCATCGGCGACCGGTAGAACACTCACCGACAGCGTGTAAAGTCGCCGGCTGTCGGCGCGCAGGACATGGAAGTGCAGGCCGTCCAGGTCGACGCCCTCGTTGCGCTTGGGAACCCGGCCGAGGTGATGCAGGATCAGTCCGCCGACGGTGTGGCATTCGTCGTTGCCGAAATGGGTGCCGAGGTGTTCGTTGAAGTCCTCGATCGTCGTTTGCGCCTTGACGCGGTAACGGCCGTTTTGGTCGAGCCGGATGTTGTCGTCGGCTTCGTCGAAATCGTATTCGTCTTCGATGTCGCCGACGATCTGTTCGAGCACATCCTCGATGGTGATCAGACCGCAGACGCCGGCGTATTCGTCGACCACCACCGCCATATGATTGTGCGAGACGCGGAACTCGCGCAGCAGCACGTTGAGTCGCTTGGACTCGGGGATGAAGACGGCCGGGCGCAACCAATTGCGCAGATTGAACGGGGTGTTGCTCTTGAGGCGCAGAAAATCCTTGGCCAGCAGCAGGCCGATGACCTGATCGCGATCACCGTCGATCACCGGGAAGCGCGAGTGCCCGGTGCGGTTGAGCAAGGCGACGATCTTGTCGAGTGGGTCGTCGATGTCGATCACTTCCATCTGGGCGCGCGGCACCATGACGTCGGAGACGCTGATTTCGGACGCGGCGAGCGCGCCTTCGGTGATCGACAGCGCGTCGGCGTCGAGCAGATTGCGCTCGTGCGCCGAGTGCAGCAGTCTGATCAGTTGTTCGCGGTCTTCGGGCTCGCGCAGCAGCAGCGAAGAGAGTCTTTCGAAAAAGCCGGGTCGGGTGTCTGGGTGAATGTCCATGGATTGGGTGAAGAGTGAGACGCAAGCCTTCGCGGCCTGTGTCAGGAATCCCTACTTTTCGTCCAAGTAGGGGTCGGCAAAGCCGAGCGCAGCGAGAATGGTACGCTCATGATCTTCCATCTGCCGGGCCTGCGCCTCGCCGGCTTCGTGGTCGTAACCCTGCAGATGCAGCAGGCCATGCACGATCAGGTGCGCGTAATGGGCTCCAAGCAGCTTGCCCTGTTCACCTGCTTCGCGCGCGACGACCGGTGCGCACAGCACGAGGTCGCCGCAGACGACCGGCTCGACGTCGTAGGGGAAGGACAGCACGTTGGTCGCGTAGTCCTTGCCGCGATAGTCGCGGTTGAGCTCTTGTCCTTCTTCAGCGTCGACCAGGCGGACGGTGATCTGCCCACCGCGAGCGCCGTCGACGTCGAGCGCGGCGCGCACCCAGGCGCGAATCTGCGGGCGCAAGGGTAGCCCCTCTTTGTTACTGGCGTATTGCACGCTGAGGTTGAGGCGGTTGGTCATTTTTGCTCCAGCGCGGCGGTGTGCGCCTCGTACGCCGAGACGATGCGCGCGACCAGCGGGTGACGCACCACGTCTTCCTTCTGGAATTCGGTGAAGGCGATTCCGCGTACTTCCTTGAGGATCTGGCGCGCCTCGATCAGCCCGCTCTTCTGCCCGCGCTGCAGGTCGATCTGCGTCACGTCGCCGGTGATTACCGCCTTGGCGCCGATGCCGATTCGCGTCAGGAACATCTTCATCTGCTCGGGCGTCGTGTTCTGCGCCTCGTCGAGGATGATGAAGGCGTGGTTGAGCGTTCGCCCGCGCATATAGGCGAGCGGCGCGATCTCGATGGCGCCGCGTTCGAAGAGCTTGGCCACCTTGTCGAAACCCATCAGGTCGTAGAGCGCGTCGTAGAGCGGACGCAGA
>Ga0316604_10003056_pt1 | contig 12080 bp, 10 predicted proteins | sample OWC_soil_day20_C_FD_207650 | JGI IMG/M metagenome (GOLD analysis project Ga0316604, IMG submission 207650) | Wetland soil microbial communities from Old Woman Creek delta, Ohio, United States - OWC_soil_day20_CT | ecosystem: Environmental > Terrestrial > Soil > Wetlands | place: USA: Ohio... | reverse complement strand
ATTTAAAATTTGTGGTTTCATTAGGGTATCTGCTGCGAACTCAATTACTTCATTAAGACTCCCTGCGGCCATACCGATGGCTGCGACAAGCACAAATTTAATTCCTGGTCGTATCTCAATGGGTTTGGGCTGAAATTGCATTACTATTGCATAAAAAAATAATGCAATCGCATAGGCGCTAAAAATATGTTGTATTCTATCAAAAAACGGAGATGTACCATACAGGTTAAAATAAAACCCCAAAAAGCCATCACTGATGATGGCTATAATGACGGCCAACCGAAGATAATAGTTAATTCTAAGTTTATAAATATACTCGAATACTGTATAGGCAAACCAAAATAGTGTAGATCCTACAATATTGCTAATAAAATCGTGATTGCCACGGCTTACTATTCCTACTAGGCTGAATCCTTGAGCAACTATTAAAAAGATACATAATACAACACTGATTCTCTGGTAAGTATTCATTCAATCAACTCCACTTCTTTTTGCGCCATAAAAATTCTAAATAAATTACAACAAAATATAGTAAGAGAATAAATCTCCCTATGAAGATTTATTCTCTTACTATGTTTTTTGATTTGTCTTCAGCCACCACGGCTCCAATAAAGCCTGCTCTAAGTTTGCTACTCAAGATGCTGTCCCTCCTTTCCATCTAGTATCCCCACTCCTTGGAACATTATTAGCTGCGAACATAGTACTGTGGAAAGGTCAACCAAATAGGTTAATAAACTGAACAACTAATTCTGGGTCAAATTGAGTACCACTATTGGCAACAATATCATCAAGTGCCTCCTGATACGTCTTGTTCTTTTGATAATTACGCCCCCAAATCATTACCTCAAAAGAATCGGCAAGGGAACAAATTCGGGTGTTGAGTGGAATTTCTTCCCCTTTAAGGCCAAATGGATATCCCAATCCATCAAATCTTTCATGATGATAAAGCACAATTTCCAAGGCCTCGCTATTAAAGTCGATTTCCCTCAATGCAATGTATCCTAGTCCGGGGTGCCTTTTTATTTCTTTATAATCATTAAATGACAGGATGGTCTGTTTAAAAAATGTCTGCGGGAGGGCAAATTTTCCAATATCATGAAAAATGCAGCCCCAACTCAAAATAGCTAGATCTTGTGTGCTTAACCCAAGCTTTTCTCCAAGCTGTAAGGCAATCCTTTCTACATGAAGACCATGACTAAAAATGAAAGACTGATTCCACGTTATTGTAGGTACTGACTGTCGCAATAAAAATGATATCGTTGCATCACTGTTCTTCATTTATGTAACCACCTTATGAATATTCATTCTTACTATACTATATTCAATATCTACATAAATGTTGTTGGTAATATCTATTAGCAAATTGGGAAATGAGCAGGTATCCATACTATCAGCTTTACTGTCAAATAAATTCTGTTTTTATGTAACATTAGATTGATAATCGCAATATAATATATAAACCAGTAATGCTTTAACTAGGGAGGGAATCTTTATGCCAGAGTTATTAGCGGCAATCTCCCTACTTGGTCTAGTCGGCATTGGTATATTCACATACCTTCAGTCCTGCCGCAAAAAATAGGCGACAATTTGTTGTCGCCTACTTTTTCTTAGTCAAGATAATATATTACATAACATTTTACATTTATTGAACATAGACTATAACATAATTGATTTTGGAGGGATTATAATGATGTGTGGACATGAACATCGCTGTATGCCACAATGTTGCAAAAGAAGATGTGTGGGGACACTTACAACCAAATATAGGGTTTATGAAAAATGCTGTTACGATGTGATGAAGGTATGCTCATCCTGCGGCTGCGAATTTGATTATCATAAACACCATGGCTGTCCGCAATGCGGTATGCAGATGGATGACCCGCCTCATTTTGGTGGTTTTGGAAGAGGGTTTGGTGGCTTTGGTAGAGGCTTTGGTAGAGGCTTTGGCGGTTTTAGAAGATTTGGTGAATTTGGTTTCGGTGGAGGCCGTTTTCTCCCATTCGGATTCTTCCCAGAATTCGAAGAGGATGAGGATGAGGATGAGGAAGACGAATTTTAGGTATAAAGCATTGCTGCTTACTTGAACTACCTTATCTTTTAGGTGACGCTGGGGTAATATATGAAGATATGGCATGGTAACCTACATTACTATATAGCTGAAAAACAAGGTTTGCTCTACTGGTTACCCAAAATACCAAGAAGTCCGCTTGCATGGCGATATGCAAAACCCTATACAGGCAAACACCCTGTGTTACTATGCAGAAAACAATTGTCAACTTGGATTGCTAATGACTATTATGATGATAAAATATCACATTGAAAATACCCCATAAGGGTGCTAGCAGCTCCCTATGGGGTATTTATACTCTCTATACTATATGAATAAATTTACATTGGAATCTTCTGCTTCGTTAAGATAATAGCCGACACCGCCATATTTAATGCCGTCAATCAGTTCTTCCGGCTGTAAACCCATTACATCCATGGACATTTGGCAAGCAACTATCTCTATTCCTGAAGCTAAGGCCGCTTGAATAAGTTCTTCGAGAGAACTTACATTTTTATTTTTCATCACCATACGCATCATTTTACTCCCCATCCCCATCATATTCATATTGGAGAGTTTTAACTCTTTACTGCCTTGGGGCATCATTAGACCAAACATTTTATCAATAAAGCCTTTCTTTACGGAAACATGTTCGGGTTTTCTTAAAATATTTAAACCCCAGAAAGTGAAAAACAAAGTGACCTTTTTTCCCATCGAAGCGGCGCCGTTGGCTATAATAAAGGCAGCCATAGCTTTATCGAGATCTCCACTAAAGACTACTATGGTTTTGTTGTCTTTCATTGGTAGGTTGGACAGACTCTGATTTGTAATTTTAGGATCACTGCCTTTTTTTATATAGGCTATAATTTGACTTTGCTCTTTCTTTATATCGAGAAGTTCATTTTGAGTTCGGATGCACCAAGCCTTACTATCTTCATAGAAACCTGGATCAGAAGCAATTACTTTAAGGACTTGGCCTTTGGCCATTCCGTCAATTGATGCTTTAACTTGCATTAAAGGACCGGGACAGCTTAGCCCGCACGCATCCAATAATTTATCATACTCCTTTGTTTGAAATTCCTCTTTTATAAGCTGCGTATCAGAATCTATGATAGATTTTTCCTTAGAAATAGCGGTAGTACTATCTGACTTAAAGCGCAGTGCGGCTGCGGATTTGTAACCGCCAGTCATATTTTTAACATTAAAACCATGTTGAGTTAAAATTCGCGAAGCGATATAGCCCCGCAATCCTACCTGGCAGTATGCGAGAATGGGTTTGTTTTTATCCAGATTGTCTAACTTTTGTCTCAGTTTATCAACAGGGAGGTTGATGGCTCCTTCCAAATGACCATTTTCAAACTCAAATTCAGTTCGAACATCCAATAATTGAGTTTCCTCTTTATTAAAGTTTTCCAATTCCTCGTAAGTGAACATTTCTACACGACCTGCCAAGACATTTTCTGCTACATAGCCAGCCATATTAACAGGATCTTTAGCCGAAGAAAAAGGCGGTGCATAGCAAAGTTCAAGTTCTGTCAAATCAGATACTTTCCCCTTAAGACGAATTACAGTAGCGATTACGTCAATACGTTTATCTACGCCGTCAGAGCCAACTGCCTGTGCTCCCAAAATAGCACCTTCCTCGTTAAAGATAAGCTTTAATGACAGTGGCAATGCTCCCGGATAGTAGGAGGCATGGGATACAGGATGCACATAGATTACCTTATAGGGAATAGTTAGTCGTTTGAGTGTTCTTTCATTACTACCTGTACTTGCGGCCGTTAGACTGAAAACCTTGAGTATCGAGGTTCCCTGAGTCCCCTTATAGGTGGAAGTTAATCCAGCAATATTATCGGCGGCAATTCTTCCTTGCTTGTTTGCTGGACCAGCCAAAGGAATTGCCACATTTTGTTTTGTTACAAAATCAACAACTTCAATGGCATCGCCTACAGCATAAACACCTGGACAGGAAGTTTCTAGCTTCTCATTAACAAGAATGTGCCCTTTAACCCCTAATTCAATGCCACTGTTTTTAAGAAACCGGGTGTCTGGTGTTACACCAATGGCTAGAATAACCGTATCAGCAGTAAGTATTTTACCACTGTTCAAAATGACCTCAATTGTGCTGCCTTTATCTGCAAAGGATTTTACACCATCGTTTAGCAAAAGTTTTACATTATTATCCTCTAATTCCTTTTCCACAATAACTGCCATGTCTGTGTCAAAAGGCGGTAAGATATGAGGTGCTGCTTCTACCAGAGTTACTTCTAACCCCCGGTCTTTAAGGTTTTCCGCCATTTCCACACCGATAAAGCCGCCACCAATAACAACTGCCTGTTTGACTTCTTGTTTTTCAATAAAACTTTTTATCGTATCGGTATCAGGAATATTTCTTAATGTGAAAATCTTATCGCTGTCAATTCCCGGAATGGACGGTCTAATCGCTTTCGCCCCCGGAGATAATACTAGATAGTCGTAGGATTCTTCATAGATACCTCTGTCTTTACTGTTTACTGTTACTGTTTTTCGATCAGGATTAATACTAGTTACATCACTATGAATACGGACATCAATAGCAAACCGTTCTTGCATACTTTGTGGTGTCTGCACCAGCAGCTTACTTCTCTCCTTGATGTTTTGTCCGATATAATACGGCAAGCCACAGTTTGCAAAGGAAATATGCTCATCTCTCTCAAACATAATGATTTCAGCTGTTTCGTCTAATCTTCTCAGTCTTGCTGCCGCCGATGCTCCTCCGGCAACTCCACCAACTAGTAATATCTTTTTAGCCATGATAGTACCTCCTTTAAAAAATTTTAAATAAAAAATAAACTTCTTTATGTCCTGCTTTTAAATAGGACATCGACCAAGGCTATTGCTTTCTGATCGCGTACTTTATAATTAATCTCTAATCCATTGCGAACACCTTCGATAACACCGCCTGCTCTTAGTTTTTGTAAATGCTGGGATATTGTTGATTGAGGAGCATTAAGACAATTCTGCATATATGAAACGTTGCATTCACCTTTTTCAATCAGACCTTTTACAATACAGAGTCTGATTGGATGAGCAAGCACTTTCAAAAGTTCCGCCGCTTCAGTAAATAGGGAAAGATCACCAACATCCATGTATATCACCCTTCTATGTTTATATTGCTTTATTTGTATATTACAATATTACGATATATATGTCAACCCCCTTAATGTTGATTGCAAAAATTGACAAGTTATAGCAGGCATGCTACACTAAATAAAACAAACGATTGTTTGAATTCGATATCCTACTACATTTCAAAAAGAGGTTGTTGTCATGGAAAATAAGACCCGTTTAAAATTGATTGAAGTTGCAACAGAACTGTTTGCTATCAAAGGATTTGCCGCTGTATCAGTTCGCGAACTAACCGTGGCCGCTCAAATTAACGTATCTGCTATTTCATATTATTTTAATGGCAAGGAGGGACTTTACGAGGCCGTATTGACTAAGCAGCTTTCTCCAATTCTGCAGACAATAGGGGAAGTACAAAAAAATGATTCTACCTCGCCCGTCGCGAAGCTTACCCTTTATGCTAACCAGATTGCACATATACATGCGCGGCGCCCCCTTATATCCCGTTTTATATACAGCGAAGTGACGAATCCCACAGAATATGGTGCTCCTATTATCGAAAAACATCTCTCACAGGTCTATCATTTTATAGATGCTACCTTACGGGAAGGCATCGCCAGCGGTTACCTTAGGGATGACTTAAATATTACATATGCAGCAGTTTCGCTAGTAGGTATTCTAAACTTTTATTTCATTGCCAAGCCTTTTGTTTCCAAACTTTTTTCTTTGACAGAACATGCCAATAGTGAATCCGAATATGTAGCTCATGCCTTTCGTATTTATTTGCACGGAATTATGAACTCGGAGACCTAGGAACTATGTAGTTGCAAGCCAAAAACAAATGCCACAAGTTGGATAATAAAGATATATGATCGTTTCAGCTTCTTCAAACAAACGTTTGTTTATCTTGTATTGTCGTATCCAAGATAAAATTTTTAAGAAAAGGGAGATTGTATGAAAATACCATCAAAATTCATGAAACTTATTACTATTCTTTTGGTAGTTATTGCTGGTGCTGGTGGCTATTATTATTTGCACCGTGGTGAGGTATCAACAGATAATGCCGCCATTGAAGGGCGCACAGTCGTTTTAAGTCCAAAGGTACAAGGTTATGTAAAAACGTTGAATATAAAAGACAATCAAATGGTTAAAGCTGGTGATGTCCTGATGGAGATTGATCCGACCGACTATATTATCCGTCGTGATCGGGCCAAAGCTGCATTGTTGGCTGCTGAAGCAGCTGCCAACGCTTCTCACAATAATCTGGAAACAACCACTGTTTCCGCGTCATCCAATATTGACGCATCTGCAGCTCAGGTGGCATCAGCTCAGGCAACCTGGGAAAAATCACTATCAGATAGGCAGCGTATGGAAAGCCTGTTCGCGGCAGGCGCCTGTTCCCGTCAGCAGTTGGATCAGGCAATTGCAACAGAAAAAGCAGATCGTTCCGCTTTGGATAAATTACATGCCGATCTTCGTACAGCCAAAACAGCACCCAGTGTAATTGCAGCAGCTAAAGATACTGGTGAGCAACTTTTGGCTCAGGTGCAGCAGGCCCAAGCAGATTTAGCGCAAGCTGAAACAGATCTGGGCAATACCAAAATCACTGCCCCGATGGATGGACGGATTACCAAACGCAGCGTGGAAACCGGCAACTATGTCCAGGCAGGCCAGCAACTGGCCTCGCTAGTTGGAACAGAATTATGGATTGTTGCTAATTTCAAAGAAACACAACTAGATCATATGCGTCCCGGTCAACCTGTCGATATCTGTATTGACGCCTTTCCCAGCGTGAAATTGCGTGGCAGAATAGATAGCTTTCAAGCTGGAACCGGTTCTCATTTTTCTCTTTTTCCGGCCGAAAATGCTACCGGCAATTTTGTTAAAACCGTACAACGTATTCCCGTAAAAATTGTGTTTGATAATCCACCTGATGCTACTCTTCCGCTAGGGCCGGGGATGTCAGTTATACCTACTGTATATACGGAAAGCTCGGGAGCAAAAATATGAGCGAAGCAGCTCCCACGCCAATAAACCCTATTTGGGTATCAATCGCCGTCAGTCTTGCCGCCTTTATGGAAGTACTGGACACAACCATTGCCAATGTCGCGCTTACACATATTGCGGGTTCACTTGGAGCAAGTTCAGAGGAAAGCACCTGGGTTCTAACCTCTTATCTTGTGTCCAACGGTATTGTTTTGCCGCTATCCGGCTGGTTGTCTGGTCTTATGGGACGTAAAAATTTCTTCATTCTTTGTATCATCGGTTTTACGTTTACCTCATTTATGTGTGGTATTGCGACATCACTCTCCATGCTAATTATATTTCGATTGTTGCAAGGGCTGGCAGGCGGAGGTTTGCAACCAGCCCAGCAGGCCATCATTAAAGATAGTTTTCCCGCTGAAAAATTGGGTATGGCATTTGCTATCACAGGTATAACGACGGTATTGGCGCCGATACTGGGGCCGACTCTGGGCGGCTATATCACCGATAATTATACCTGGCGCTGGATTTTTTTCATGAATGTACCTATCGGCCTGTTAGCTGCCTTTCTGGTGAAAGTTCTTGTACAAGACCCGCCCAGTGCGCAAAAGCAAGATATCGGTTCCATTGATTATATTGGTCTTGGACTAATCGCGCTCGGCCTCGGAGCGCTGCAGATTGTTTTAGATAAAGGCCAGCAGGAAGACTGGTTTGACAGCTCTTTTATTATAATTTTTGCCGTTATATCCGCCATCAGCCTCGTATTGGCAATCTATTGGTTATTGCAGCAAAAACGTCCTGTAGTCGAACTTAAGCTCTTTAAGATACCCAGTTTTGGTATGCCCTGTGTTATGATGTTCTTCGTCGGTTTTGCCTTATATGGCAGCACCACGCTGTTACCGATGATGGTACAGGCCAACTTTGGCTATGACGCCACCTTGTCTGGCCTCCTCCTTTCGCCGGCCGGAATCGTAGTCCTCTTTATGATGCCGGTCGTCGGCAAACTGGTTAATGTAGTTCCGGCAAAGTATTTAATCTCAATAGGTATGCTGATTAACGCTTTTGGCATGTGGGCTACCGGCCTTATAACTCCGCAGACGGATTATAGTACTTTCGTTTTTGTACGCATCCTGCAAACTCTCGGTTTACCCTTTTTGTTTGTGCCAGCCAGTACACTCGCCTTCTCGAAAATCTCTCCGGAAAATAGTAGCAACGCTTCGGCGATTATTTCTCTTACGCGCAACCTAGGGGGAAGTATTGGCATCTCATTGGTAACCAATAAACTTATACACAGCCAACAAATTCAGCAATCCTATTTAGTGCAGCATTTGACAATGGCTGATGCCGGTTATCGCTACGCACTTGATACCTACACACAAGTAATGACGAATTTAGGGGTGCCATCCACTCTGGTCTCCACAAAAGCTATGGGGAAAATATATCAAGATCTTCTTCATCAGGCTAGCATTCTTGCCTACCGGGACGCTTACAACTTCGTTGCTGCCATATTAATTGTTTTAGGGATTGCGGCTCTATTCATGCCAACCAATAAACCGCATAAAAAAGAAACTCCTGTTGAGTCGCATTAATAAAAAAACGACAAAACGAAAATAATTATGGCCTTGAACCTTATGAGATAAAGGTTCAAGGCCATAATTATTTTCGTTGGTTGTGATATTGCGAAACCATCATATTTAAAAACTATGATCTACTTTTAAACCAAGATGGTACTGACATTTCAAGGATACCAGTCCCTAAGCTAACACCAAGCATAACAAGGATAAGCGCATAAAAATGCCGCCAGTGCAATTCTTCACCAAGGAATAAGGCCGAACCAAAAATACCAATAATTGGGGAAGCATTTTGAAAGAGAGATGCCGTAGAGGCACCTACTTTTTGAATGCTCATATTCCATAATAGTGCACCAACAGCAGTACTCATCAAGCTTGAAAATAGTAATACGGCAATGGGCCAAAATCCAAGATGATCTGGATAAACCCAAACCGAATTGGTGACTAATCCCAGAACATCAAGGCCGATTGCAGCCATCACGTGGCTGTAGGCAGTAACTATCAACGGAGAAACATAATATGTAGCTTTTTTTACAAAAAGAGAACCGATCACGAAGGTAAGTGTAGCAATACACGTAATTCCGTCACCTAAAAGGCTTGCACCAGCTTGGGCTTGACCTGCTACAACGAGAAGTAATCCACTAAAACCAAGGACAATACCGAGTCCTTTAGCAAGGGTAAACGATTCATGTAAAAGAAAAACTGAGAAAATTGTTGTAAACAAAGGACTTAATCCAAGTATAAGAACCGCATGAATGCCACTAGTAGCACCGATTCCTATCGTCAATGCAATCTGATGCAGGAAGATGCAAAATACTGCAATGCCAGCAATAGGTAACAAAGCCTTCGTCGGTATTTTTTGATAGCCATATTGATAAAGCACAATCGGTAACAATAAAGCACTTGCCAAGGTTAAGCGAATAGGCGCGAGTACTAGCGGCGGGAAAAAATTGGTAAGATATTTAATTGAGACAGAGTTAACTCCCCAAAGGAATACTACAATAATTAATAGTAAGAAAGCACTCTGATCATTTGATGCTTTTTTCAAAAAGTCACTCCAATCATAGTGTCATTATTCTATCTCCCCTGCATAAACTGAATAAACTTTTCCGATAGCTCCGGGTCAAACATTTTGCCACTGCCACACAGAATCTCCACCAAGGCTTCCGTTTTCTGCATCACTTCGCCGTAAGGACGCTCATGGGTAATAACATCATAGGCCTCTATGATTGCAAATAGCCTAGCTAACCAAGGAATAGCCAGCCCTCGTAAGCCACAAGGATAACCTTGCCCATCCCATCGTTCATGAAGAGTAAGGATCATATCGGCCAAGGATGAATTGCCAATGGATTGCGCCATCCGGTAGCCTCTGTCACTGTGGAGTTGAACAAGTTCCCGTTCCTTGGCTGTCAATAAACCCTTCTTGCCTAATACATTTTTAGGAATTGCGACCTTACCAATATCATGCAACATCGCCAATGGATGCAAGGTACACAGCTCAAAAGAATCAGCTGGTAACCCTAAATAATGAATAAACTCAACTCCCAACGCTGCTATCCTTTCATTATGACCGGCTTGTTCAAAACACTGTTGCTGAAGCCTAACCAGCAAACTGTCAATAATCTCTTGCCGTATGGCCTGGCCTTCTTTCAATTTATTGCTATACATTTGATTTTCTGCCGCATTAAACACTTCCGAAAGTTGCATTCCCATTTTCTCTTTTGTAGACGTCCCTATGGCGGCGCTTAACGGAATAGAGGTATGTTTAACATCCCGACATAAACGGCCAATGAGCCCACAAATGGCTATACACTCCGTTTGTTTGGTATTTGGCATAAAAATTACAAATTCGTCCCCACCCCAGCGACAGATGACATCTGACTCACGGCAAGCTTGACGAAGAACCCTAGCCAAAGAAACCAATTGCTGATCACCCTGAGTATGACCAAACACATCATTAATCACTTTAAGCCCATTCATATCAATCATGACAATACTTAACGGCAGTTTATCCACCTGTTCCAAAATAGGCATCATACGTTCTGCATACGCTCGATTATAGAGATCTGTCAATTTATCATGAAAGCTAAGGTAGTGAATTTGGGCATCCGCCCGTAATTTTTCTGTAATATCGGTCAGAATCATCATAATCAGAATATGGTCCAGCTTACTGCCCGTCTGGGTTATTTTTTTATATTCTACCCGCACATTTTTATCGCCGATAGTCACCACGCAGGCTAATTGCTGCAACAGCTGCTTGCTCTCATCCGCCGGTAAAGTAAATACCTTGCGCAAGTTGTCTACCACTTGTTCCACACAGATACTCTCCGCTTGACCCAACAACTCCACAATCGGCTCTCCAGCAATTTTCCTTCCGAAAATCCGTACACATTCCTGACTATATTGCCGGTTCACCTTTAAGGCCGACCCAAAGGTAAGGAACCCTTGCTCTGCATTATCTAATAGCATTTGCATTTCATTTTGCTGCTGTTGCAACGCCAACCCCTGACTGTCGCTGATATGAAATATCTTTCGGCATAGCCGCAGTAACTTTTTGTATTGACTGGTTAGTGCTTTATAGCGAGGTAACAAGTCATTACCTGTATACGACTCATCAGCAGTATCTACTAACGCATTCTGCAGTACCGCTTGTTCCGCATTAAACAAATCACCGTTATCCGTCATTGCGACAACACCTCATTTCTGTTAAAAAATTACTCCAATCACGGTTATATCATCCCGCTGCGGTTGGCTTCCTTTATAATCATCCAACATATTTTCAAGGCTTTCACGCTGCTTTATGAAAGGTGCACCTTGAACTTGCCCGGCTATCCACTCCATAAATACCTTTCTGCCCATGGAAAAATCCTTAGTCCCGCCATTCTGATCAATATAGCCATCTGTTGTCAAGTACAGACAATCGCCCGCCTCCAGATCCCAAAAATGGCGGCAAACTTCCTGGTCGGTCTTGGACCGGCGATAGCCGATGCTGCGATTGTCGCCGTTAAGGACATGAACCTGCCCGTCTCTTTTTATATAGAGCGGTATTTTAGCTCCGGCAAATTCCAGCCGGGCACCTTCGATATAGCAAATAGCAATGTCCAGGCCATCATCACTGACTTGATTTTCGTCCTCACGATGCAGCGTTTTTTTTACACGACAGTTTAATTCTGCCAGCATCTGTCCGGCGCTTTCAAAGCAATTGTCGATAATATGATTCAAAATAGAATTCACCGTCATAGTCATTAAGGCCCCGGGGACCCCATGCCCGGTACAATCGCCGACAACAATCAGGCAACCGCCGGCATCCAGCTTGCGAATCCAGTAGAAATCACCGCCCACTACATCCCGTGGACGCCATAGAACAAAATACT
>Ga0316604_10003055_pt1 | contig 12080 bp, 9 predicted proteins | sample OWC_soil_day20_C_FD_207650 | JGI IMG/M metagenome (GOLD analysis project Ga0316604, IMG submission 207650) | Wetland soil microbial communities from Old Woman Creek delta, Ohio, United States - OWC_soil_day20_CT | ecosystem: Environmental > Terrestrial > Soil > Wetlands | place: USA: Ohio... | reverse complement strand
AATTTACTATTTTTAGCTTATTTAGATTTTTATTGTCATTTTGCAATATAATGTAAAGACAATCTGGAATATAAAAAAACGAGAACTGGCCTTGGATATCCAAGGCCAGTTCTCGTTTTTTACAATTCCGCCTGCTGCATTATCCGCTGATATTATACAAGCTCCTGTCAACCCGCCGCACATAAGGCGACAGACTTCCCGTATAAACCAGATATAAACGGTGCAAAGCCCGCGTACAGATTGTATATAGAATATTACCATCCTGTTCTTGGCTATAATTAATTGCGTCTGTATTAACTATAAGTACAGCATCAAACTCTAAGCCTTTGGCCAGATAGGAGGGGATGACAACAATTCCGGTAGGGAATGCGTCATCATCTTTAATTAGTAGGGTAGCCTTGGTAACTTCTTGCAACTGGGGATAAATTCTGAGGGCTTGACTTACATTCTTAGTGATAATTCCAATAGATTTCAAACCCTCACTCTGTACTGTTTGGATAGTGCTAAGAAGAGTAGCAACTATATCTCCATGATTATTTATGTGAATAACTGTAGGTTTCGGGCCAGGACGATTGATAGAAAGACTCTCGCCGGCACTTGGTAATAGTGCCTGGCAAAAAGCTTGAATGGCCTGGGTTGATCGGTAGCTTTTGGTCAAACGGAAATGCAAGGTTTGCTCTTGTCCCAGGATGTTACTGGCTTCCGTAAAACTGGCTGTATTAACAAAAGGCTGGATTGACTGTGCAGGATCACCGACAATTGTCCAGGAGCTGTTAGGGAATAGTTGAGCCAGAATTTTGTATTGAAAAGCCGAATAATCTTGGGCTTCGTCAATTACAACATGCTTAATATCTTGTTTGACCGGAAAGCCCTGCACGACTCCCTGGAAGTACAAAAAGGGCGAAATGTCTTCATAGGGAAGGATACCCCTGCTAATAAGCTTACGTGTTTGCGATTTTATTGCGCCCCAATTGCCAGGGATAGGCGTACTGGTAACTATGAATAACCTGTCATCAGAAAAAAGGGCTGCATATTCCTCTAAGGCATCCAGTGTTGTCAGTTTTTCTACATAATCAGTAATGGGTTTTAGCTCGCTTCTCGCCTGGAGTCTGGCCAGTGCCTTGATCACCTTTTCATTGACTTCTTCACCGGCTTCAGTGAGTTGTGCGATTTTTTCACGCCGAACATCATAGATGAGATCATGCATTCGCGTTTGGATAATTGTTCTGATTTTTTCGAGACGGATTGCCGGCGGCATCATGCTAAAGCTATTTTGATAATAATGCTGCCATTCGCTCTGGTCAAACAGCGTTTCGCCCCGCGCCGTGATAGACGGGTGTTCATTGATCCAATCTGCTGACAGCCAGTTAAGATAGTTGGTTAAAACCTTGTTAAAGAGTTGTGATGATTTAAAGCTGATAGTAGCTGCCCGTTGTTTGTTGGCAGTAGAAACCAGCATGTGCTCAAAGTAGTCTGTACGGGTTTCAAGGTGCAAGGGGATATGGACGGCAGACCTGGCGGTGTAGTCCTGAAAAGTCATCTGGACAACGTTTGCTTCGCCTATTTCCGGCAAGACGTTAGAAATATAATCACTAAAAATATAATTAGGGGATAGGATTAATACATTCTGGGAGGTTAGTTTTTCCCTGTTTTGATAAAGCAAAAAAGCTATGCGGTGCAAAGCAACTGATGTCTTGCCGCTGCCGGCCGGGCCCTGCAAAAATAATACCTTATGCCGCTCATCACGGATAATCTGATTTTGATCCCGTTGGATGCTATTAACAATGGTATGCATCTTTTCATCGACACTTTTAGCTAGTAGTTCTTTGAGGATATCATCATCAATTGTCAGGTCAGAATCAAACATATACTGGATGTGCCCATCAGCAATCTTGTATTGGCGCTTGAGGGTGATAGTTCCCTTGATTACGCCTGCCGGGCAGGTGTAGGCTGCATCACCAAGGCCATAATCATAGAACATGCTTGATACCGGGGCGCGCCAATCGTAGACAAGGAATTCACCGTCTTCACTAGCCAGGCTGCCAATTCCAATATAGATTTTCTCCGTATCATTATAATGAGCTTCAGAAAAGTCAATCCGTCCAAAGTAGGGAGACTTCAGCATTTTGATTAGATGATGGGCAGTCCCCTGCGAATGTTTGGAAAGCGCGCGCTGCCGATTCATGGTCTCGATATGCTGCGCTTCATCAATAGAACTACCGCCGCCACCATTCCAGTAATCCTGGAGAGAATTCTTGAGGGCATGCTGATGGCTTCCCGAAACTTCCTTGTTTTTCAGTATTTGTTCTTGTACTTGCTGGAGCGTTTCGGCAAGTCGCGCTAGTTCAAACTGCTGTTCCTGTTGGTTCATAGTTCCTCCTCAATGAATTAGCCTTCAATCTATTTCTTCGTTTCGTACGTTGGACTTGGCTATCAGTCAAAAGCTATAATTGCGACAGAGGTATAGTATAGTTAAGTGCTCTTACAATAGTATTTGGTCTTATCTTTGGTCACTATAAACTAAGACACTCATAGGAAAAAATGGTAAAATGGTAGCGTAAGTCATCTTTCCTATTGTAAGTCGAGATAACTTGACTTACAAGTGATGCGATCCACCATAGAAATAATTCTGGAGGGAATTAATATGCAAAAGGACTTCCATTATGATGTAATCTATGTGTTGGCCAGCTGGGCTGGATTTAGTTCGGAGGATGCGAATACGCTTGCTTATGCATCCCAGTATGTAGATGATGCTAATAATACTGGGCATCTCAAATTTGATACTGGTGCCAGTTACACTCGTACCAGTTCTGCTCACAATGTATTTGATGTATACCATAACGCCGACAATGTAGAAAATCATAACGTCTGGCTGCCATTTCATTTCTTGCCTGGTAATTGTGGGAATGTCAAAGGAAAGGCTGAAGATAAACCCTTTATTGAACGTATCATCTGTACTTATGATAGTTTTGTGGCTCGTGATATGGTAAAGGATTCCATCCGATGTGGGGATAAACCTTATGGACTGCATCGATTTGGCATTGCGATGCACACCTATGCCGATACGTGGGCGCACAGGGGATTTGCTGGTGTTTTCGATGAAATAAATAAGGTGAAATCAATCTTTTGGCTTAATGATACCAACCAGCTAGTGCCTGTTGATTTAATACAGCAAATGAAAAACAAGGTGATCGATTTACTTCCTGTCGGTCATGGTCCAGCTGTTTGTAATCCCGATTTACCCTATTTGAAGGAATGGCAGTTCAGTTTTATTGAGGACCTCGGGCGTGGAATCCAGACTTACAATAACACGCAGTATTTCCTTTTGGCTGCAGAAAACATCATAAAAGCTATGCGCCTCTTTATTGCCTATCGGAAATCTCTCGTGTCGTTAGCCGGAGATTTGTCAGCATTATACGACGGATATCCTGGTTTGACTGAGGAGCAGCGAAATATTCTCAAATCCCTTTTCATAAACATTCGGGACGACGATGGCGATAAACGCCACGACGAATGGGGGAGGAGAGCTATGACAGGTGAAATTGTAGGAGTTAGTTCTATTCCGTCATACCAGGCGAAAGGAGAAGGCTCTTGGAAGTACAAAGCTCTGGGAACTACATTGGAAATTGACGAGCCAGGTCAAGTATTTACCTATACTCCTGAGTTTATTACTAGTGATTGGAAGAAATTCCATGATGGATTGCAGGTTCAGCGACAGTACATTCTGCTTGAATTATTGCCAGCTTACGGAATTTGTATATCATAGAAATGCAATAATTGACTTCAAAAAATCAGGCCTTCCGTGATTTGAATGGAAGGCCTGATTTTTTATTCACTGGCTATTAAGTAGCTTACTCAGCCTGGAATGATATATTTTTGAAAATAGAAGGATTTTATATACTTTTATGGAAATAATTACTATAACTAGTCAGATGGGTAGATGACTAGTTCGGCAAATGTCCCCATGCTGCTAGCAAATGTTTAAATCTACGCGGATTAGGTATTTATATTGGGAAGGAGGTTGTTTGTGGAAAAGGTAAGAAAAATTCCTGGCATTCTATTGGGTGTGCTTAGCATATCGCTTATAGTGGCCGCATGCGCAAGTGCGCCAATAACTACTAAGCAAGATACACCTCGAGTGAAGTATGTTTTAAAGTTTAATCATGTATTAACGGAATCCGAAACCTTTCATAAAGGTTTCATGAAATGGGCGCAGCGTGTTGGGGAAAGAACCAATGGTGGGCTTGAAATCCAAGTATTTCATAGTGCTCAGCTTGGTCTTGAGGAAAACATAATTGAACTGCTGAGGCAAGGAGTGCCTATAGGTCAAAACACTGACTCAGCTCGACTTGGTATATACATTCCGGAAATTGCAGTTATGAATGCTCCTTATTTTCTTGACAGCATCGATGATGTTGCGAAGCTCAAAGAACTACCTACCGTTAAGCAATGGGAAAAAGAACTAGAAGATAATTACGGTATTAAAATAGTGTCTTTCAATTGGGTACAGGGGTCGAGACAGATGGTAACCAATAGACCGATCAGGAATCCAGGTGATATGCAGGGCTTACGTATCCGGGTTCCTGGTGCTCCAGTATGGCAGCAAACTATGTGTTCATTTGGTGCAGAGCCGGTAGTTCTTCCTTTCGGTGAAGTTTATATCGGTATGGAACAGAAGGAGGTAGACGGTGCGGATCTTGTTTATCGAAATGTAACAGATGCCAAACTTTTCGAAGTAGCCAGGTATATGAGTGAGACAAGGCACATTTTGTTGATCAACTTCGAAGTAGTCAGTAAGCAATTTTTTGACAGCCTTCCCCCTGAATATCAGCAAATTCTCATAGAAGAGTGTGACAAAGCTGGAGTAGAGACCTCCAGGGAAATGGAAAAGGAGGTTGAACAGCTTAAGAAGGATCTTACTCAAAAAGGGATGATTATTGTCGAAGATGTAAACGTAGCCGATTTTCGGAGAGCCAGTGAGGCGACTTATGAGGTCTTAAAACTTACGAATATCAGAGACAAGCTGTACGAGGAAATGGGCAAGAGAAATGAATTTTATGACTAACTGATTAAATATGTAGATGGTAGCAATTAATGCGGAACTATGTATTTGCTTGGTTTATGGATGCTGGAGGCGTGTTAATGATAAGCAGGGGTATCGCTTGTAAAGCGTATTGTATTATCACTATTATAATTACTTTGCCGCTTTGCGTTGCATTTTTCTATTTTTCCGAACAGCAAAAAGAAATTATTTTAATGGAAAATGAGCGGGAAATCACAAGAGTTTCTGCGAAATTGGCACAACAACTTCCCCATAATGGCAAGCCAGCTGCTTATTGGCGAGATGGTTCTACACAAAAAATATCTGATATTAACGCATACTATCAATATTATGTGGATGAAATTGCTCGTATTTATCCTTATTATCAAATAGGGATTTACCACCGCAGCTTGGATAGTATTATTGCCGCACATCCGAATGTTTATCTGGAAGAATGTATTTCGATCGATAATCCATCTGTAAGAAAAATATTCGCTACTGGAGAACCTGTAGTTGCGATAGAAGATTCGAAGGTTGACGGAATGCCCATACTTGTATCTATTTCTCCTATCTATCATCTTGGGCAGGTAGTTGGTTTTACGTGGGTTAGTAAGAATATAGACCTTGTTTTGAGTGAGAGTAATAAGTTTTTTTACAAAGGTATTATGATTAGCTTTTTTGTATGGATAGTTCTAATGCTTGTTGTTCGTGCCGTATTTCTAAAATTGGATAGTTCACTGATACGATTCGCAAACCAAATTACGGATAAGGAGCTATTGCTAGCTAAATTTAAGGATTTTCCGCAGCTCGAACCACTTTTTAATACAGTTGTGAGCCTGCGGGAGAACTTAATAAAAGAAAAACAACACTATCTGGAAGAAAGCCAGAAATTAAAAAAACTTATTGAATTAGCACCTCTAATGATCTTTGTTGTGGATAAAAACGGCATTATAAAGGAATGCAATCAGGCGTTTTTAAACTATCATTCCTATAATTGTGAGACTGTAATAAACCTCCCTTATAAAGTACATACAGACAGGCTTAATAGAGATTTTGAAAACACTTTGATTGTTCGCGCTTTAAAGGGAGAAGAAATTCGTGATGAGTATTGCTTTTTGCTTAATAGATATTGGATTACCAGTGCCGTTCCTTTAAAAACTAATACTGGAGAAATAACGGGTGCAATTGCAATTTGTCATGATGTTACAGAACACGAGAAATTACGTAAAGATATGATTAGGCTTGACCGCTTAAACATGGTTGGGCAGATGGCGGCTTCTGTGGCCCATGAGGTAAGAAATCCTATGACTGTTATTCGTGGCTATATTCAAGTTCTTGCAAAGAAGACAGGAGGAGTCTATAACTCCCAATTTGAAACGGTCCTCGGGGAATTAGATAGAGCTAACCGTATTATTAGTGATTACTTATCTCTTGCCAGAGATAAGTATGTTGAGAAGAAGAAAGAGTCTTTAAGTAGAATTGTACAAAATATTTTTCCGCTTGTTGAAAGTGAGGCATTAGCGCGAAATAGTAAATGTCATGTGCAGCTTGATGAAAAACTACCGATGATATTGCTTAATTCCGAAGAAATTAAGCAGCTTATTTTAAATCTTTCTATGAATGCATTAGATGCTCTTGATGAGGGGGAACTTAACATTTCCTGCATACATAATCAGGAAACTAATGAAGTTGAGTTGGAAATACGTGACACTGGGTGTGGTATAGAACAAAGTTCTATTGAGAAAGTATTTGAACCATTTTATACGACAAAGAAAAATGGTTCCGGTCTTGGATTATCGATATGTAAAAGTATTGTCGAAAGGCATAACGGGTACATAAGCATAAAATCGGAAAAGGGTAAGGGTTCAGTATTTACTATAAAATTTCCAATCATCTAAGGAGGAACATGTTGTGAAAGAGATTAACAAAATGTTTAGTATTCTGCTGATGCTGATTATAGTATCAGTATTGGTATCTGCCTGCGGTAAGACTGAGGAAATTATTAAACCAGAAGCACCAAAGCACAAATATGTCTTAATGTTTAATCATGTGCTATCTGAATCAGAACCTTTCCATCAGGGATTTTTGAAGTGGGCGCAAAGGGTAAAAGAAAGAACTAATGGTGAAGTTGAGATTCAAGTTTTTCATAGTGGGCAGCTTGGCGTGGAAGAGGACATTATAGAGCAATTGAAACAAGGTGCACCCATCGGACAGAATACGGATGCCGCAAGACTTGGCATGTATGTGCCAGCTATTGCGGTGCTGAATGCCCCTTATTTTGTAGAAAACATTGAGGATGTTGCCAAACTTAGAGAACTACCGACTGTTAAGCAATGGGAAAAAGAACTCGAAGACAAGCATGGAATCAAAGTATTGTCCTTCAGTTGGGTACAAGGTATGCGGCATATGCTAACAAATAAGCCCATTAAAACTCCGGAGGACCTAAAGGGTTTGCGTATCAGGACTCCTGGTGCACCTATTTGGCAGCAAACTATCCGTGCACTTGGTGCAGCCCCGGTAGCTATGCCATTTGGAGAAGTCTATACCGGTATGCAGCAAAAAGCTATTGACGGTGCCGATCTTGTTTATCGAAACGTAACCGGAGCTAAACTTTTTGAGACAGCAAAGTATATGAGCGAAACCAATCACATCTTACTTATTAATTTCGAAGTTATGAGCAAGAAATATTTTGACAGCCTTCCGTCCGAGTATCAGAAAATACTAGTCGAAGAGTGCAATAATGCTGGCATGGAAACTTCGAAGGAAATGGAGCAAGAGGTTGAAACACTAAGGGAAGAGCTCACGCAAAAGGGTATGACCATTGTGCAGGATGTTGACTTGGCAGCCTTCAGAAAAGCAGGTGAAGGAGCCTATGAGGTCTTAGGCCTTACTGAGGCGAGAGACAAGCTTTATGAGGAAATGAATAAAAAGCAGTAATAATACCAGCGTGGATATCAGCCCATAAGCAACTGAAAATGCAGTTTAGTCTAGAACTGGGGGTGTAAAGGTTGGAAAAACTTTATGCGTATATTTGTAAAGCGGAAGTTTATGCTGCAATGAGTGCGCTGGCAATTCTTTCAGCATTAGTGCTGTTATCGGCCATTGCGAGAAGTCTTCACAATCCCATAGTGTGGTTGGTTGATGTAGCTACTTTCCTTTTTGCCTGGTGTGTTTTTTTAGCCGGAGATATTGCGATGAGAAAGGATAGACTTTTTTGCATTGAGCTTATTACAAGCATACTGCCTCCCCAATATCAGTATTTTTTGAAGCTTGTTAATCAGTCCATTATTATAGCTTTTTTGTCCTCGCTGATTGTCTATGGGCTAAAACTTTCCTATACGACTAGATTAAGAACTTTTCAGGGTATGCCTGACCTCAGTTATACCTGGGTTACCCTTAGTGTGCCGATAGGTTGTTTGTTGATGCTGATTACGACTATTCTTAAGCTCAGAGAACAAATAAAAGCTGGTTATGATAAAACACAAGAAAAGTGTAATGCTAAGGAACTTCTCTGATGCTGTAAAGGTACAGTTCGATCATAGGAGGAGCGAAAATATGACGCTTGTGTTTATTATATTTTTTATATTAATGCTGATGGGAATGCCTGTAGCCTTTGCAATTGGGATTTCTGGTACTTGTTTTTTCCTGCAGCAGCCGGATTTGCCGTTTAGTATTCCCGCCCAGCTTATTCTTACCCAAACGCAGAGCTTTGTGTTGCTGGCAATTCCCTTGTTCCTGTTTGCTGGAAATTTACTGAATGAATCGGGTATAACCCGGCGTTTGATGAAACTGTCATCTGTACTTGCCGGCCATTTCCGCGCTGGCTTGGCACAAGTAAATACGATCTTAGCTGCTATGATGGGCGGCATCACTGGCTCAGCAATTGCTGATGCTACGATGCAAAGCCGGGTGCTTGGAGAGGGTATGCTCCAAAAAGGATATTCCAGGGGATTTGCGGCAGGTGTTATTGGGTTAAGCTCACTAATTGTTACGATGATTCCGCCAGGGATTGGTTTAATATTATATGGGAGTATCGGCGAAGTCTCTATTGGTCGTCTTTTTGCAGGCGGGTTAGTTCCGGGTTTTTTGATGACAATACTTATGATGACAGCCATTACTCTTACAGCTAAACAGAAGGGTTATCTGCCTGAGAGAGCGGCACGGGCATCGTTGAGTGAAGCGCTGGTAACATTTTGGGATTGTATTTGGGCGTTTCTTTTTCCAATACTATTGTTAGTAGGATTACGGTTCGGGTTGTTTACTCCTTCGGAGGCGGGTGCCTTTGCTGTCGCCTATGGACTTCTTATCGGTCTTGCTGTATACAGGGAAATTACCTGGAAAAAGTTCCTAAAAACGCTTGAAGATACCGTGGCTGATGTTGGTATGGTCATGATCTTAATTGCTTTTTCCTCAGTCTTTAGCTATGGTCTTGTCTGGGAACATGTGCCGCAAGCTTTGGCTGAGTTTATGCTGTCGATATCAGGCGTACCTTGGGTAATCATGTTTATTATGGTTGCTTTTCTAATTATAGCCGGTATGTTTATGGACTCAACTGTTCTCATTCTGCTGCTAACTTCAATACTGATTCCTGTAGCTAAAACGGCAGGCATTGACCTGGTGTATTTTGGCGTTATTATGGTGCTTACTCTGACTGTAGGGCTTTTAACACCACCGGTTGGAGTGGTAATGTATATTGTTTGCTCTATTTTTAAATGCTCAATTGGGGAGCTGTTTAGAGAATCTTGGATGCTGCTAGCTGCCGTATTGATTGTGGTTGTTCTTTGCATTTTTATTCCGGATATTATATTGTTTGTTCCTAATTTAATGTTTGGAAACGCAAACAGCCCTCCAATTTGAGGGCCGTTTGTATTTATACGGGAGTTTACGATGTGGTATGATGGAGAAAACTAGGATAACTAGGCTGAGGAGGGAAGAACATGGTCCAAAGGTCGGTTTTAATTGTTGATGATGATGTAAAACTGGTAGAGTTGCTGCAATTGTATTTTCAAAAGGATGGATTTATTGTATTTACTGCTAATGATGGTCTTGCCGCTTTGGAAATCGCTCATGAGAAAGGGCCCGATATTCTGGTGCTTGACTTAATGCTTCCGGGAATGGATGGCTGGGATATTTGCAGGACATTAAGGCGGGATAGTGAAGTACCGATAGTAATGCTGACCGCCCGAGATGAAGTGAGCGACAGATTAGTTGGGTTAGAGATTGGTGCCGACGACTATGTGACGAAACCCTTTAGCCCTAAAGAAGTCGTGGCCCGTGCCAAAGCTATTTTGCGCCGGACAAAGCAGACAACAGTGAAAACTCAGCCGGTTCGTTTGGGCGATGTAGTCATTGAATTGGATCAGTATCAGGTAACAAAAGGCGGACAAACAGTGGAACTTACACCGACCGAGTTTAAGATCCTGGAACTATTGGCTGGTAATCCGGGCAGAGTATTCAGTCGCCTGCAGATTGTTGAGCAGACCCAGGGCTATTCCTTCGAGAGCTACGAACGTACCATTGATGCACATATTAAGAATTTGCGGCGAAAGATTGAGAATAACCCTAAAGAACCGGAATACATCCAAACTGTCTATGGCGTTGGTTACCGTATGGCAGGTACCCAAAATGAATAGTATTATCTATCGGATTACTGGACTCATGTTCCTGGCAGTAGCTATAACCGTATTTTTACTTATCTATTTGGCTAATACACAAATGACTGATCTGTTCCAAGAGTATGTTACTGTTCAGCAAATGGAAATGCACCGCAGTTTGATGACTCACCTGAACCCTGGCAGTGAGGGAACGGCTGTTATGCTGGGCACATCGGAGCTAAACTTTTTAACATCAGTACATCAGTCACTCATTTGGGTTGGCGTAGCCCTATTAGTAGCAGGACTGGCTGCAAGCTATGCCTTAGCCTGCAGTATTACCACACCGCTGCGGAAATTAAGCGCTGCTGCTATTGAGATTGAACGGGGTAATTTTGCTCAGAAAGTACCGGTAACAACCACCGATGAAGTGGGAAGTCTTGCTGTGATATTTAACAGCATGGCAGAAACGCTTGATAATAACAGTAAGCTGCGTCAGCAGTTTCTCGCTAATATAGCCCACGAACTACGCACTCCACTTGCTGTTATTCAGGGCCACCTGGAGGGGATGATTGATGGCATTATTGAGCCTAATCCCAAACAATTGACTTCTCTTCACGAAGAAGCTGTCCGCTTATCACGTTTAATTACAGATCTCAAAGAATTATCGCTTGCAGAAGTTCGCCAACTGTCATTGGAGATCAAGGCGGTTGATGTCAATCAGACGATTGAGCAGGCTTTATATATGCTAAAACCACTTACTGATGGAAAGAATATTATCATTGAGCAAAGCTTGACGCTGGAATTGCCACCAATTATGGCTGATGCGGATAGAATCTGCCAGATATTCTATAATCTTATCACTAATGCCATTCGCTATGCAGCAACTGGTGGGCAGGTAGCCATTTCTACTGAACTAACAAAGTTGGAACAGCAGGCCTGGGTAAAGGTTATTGTTGCCGACAATGGCCCAGGTATTAAGGCTGCTGATTTACCTTATATTTTTGATCATTTTTATCGCGGTGATAAGTCACGGGATAGAAGAAGCGGGGGTACAGGCCTCGGCCTGGCTATCGTCAAACAGCTTGCGGAAATTCATGGTGGTAAAGTACAGGTAGAAAGCACCGTAGGCAAAGGAAGCACGTTCTATGTCCTGTTGCCGGTAAAAGTTCACGAAAAAGTATAATATGTGACAAGTATCACTGCACAGCCTTTTTTCCCCCTGTAAAATGATGCTAAAGAGGATTCAAGGGAGGGAAGACTTATGACATTCAGAAGGCAAGCAGAGCAAGGAGCTAAACGGCTTATTTTTGCGGCTAGGCAGCAATTGGGGCAGGATAATATACTCGGAACGAAAAAAATGGATTTTCAGCAATGGTTGCCGTTAACAGCGGCACTATCAGGCAATCAGTGTAATGATTATAATGCGTTGGCGCTATATTTTGAAG
>Ga0316604_10003053_pt1 | contig 12082 bp, 12 predicted proteins | sample OWC_soil_day20_C_FD_207650 | JGI IMG/M metagenome (GOLD analysis project Ga0316604, IMG submission 207650) | Wetland soil microbial communities from Old Woman Creek delta, Ohio, United States - OWC_soil_day20_CT | ecosystem: Environmental > Terrestrial > Soil > Wetlands | place: USA: Ohio... | reverse complement strand
TACCTGTTACTCTTGCTATTTGACGTTGCGTTACACCTTCGATACTTTTAATTTTCCGTATTATCTTATCCCGACTGGCTTTTTCCCTTGATTGCAGCTCTCCAAGTGATTGTCCTTTTAAGATTTTTTGTATTTCTTCATACAAACGCTCATCATTTATCTTTTGCTGCTTCTCCTCTATATCAAGAAATTTATCGTTACTATCCTGTTTCATAAACGCGTGCCCTCTTTGTCGGCCTCTCTCCACATTCGTCAAATATCTTTAGTATGAATTCCGTGAAGCAACGGGACGTCCTTTTTGCTCCCTTTCGCTTACACCTTAAAAATAATACACCAACTATAGCGAAAAAAGACTGATTCCCCTTTTGTGGGTTCAGCCCTTTTTTCGCTTTGAGATGCTTAACCAGTTTTACTTTTGACATATCGCGGGCATTGCAGGTCTTAACTGCAACCAGCAGCCCCGGTCATCGGCCAGCATCATTGGCATGCGGGCAGGCCCCGGAGTCGTGTTTGTTATTAAATTGGAATAGGTGTAAGGAAACACGGGGATAATGTTTTTAATTATTCAACTATCAATGCAGAAACGGTGTCCCTGTCCCCTTTGTTTTGTGTGGATTATATGGAATCCGTTGTTTCTAATCATCAGCTTTTTTCATGAACATGCCCTGGGATTTTGTTAAGATTTTACCGACAATATTAAAATTTTAAGAGAAGGGCCGAAAAGATTTAACTCCCATAAAAGTTTTCAGCCGACCGCAGTTTAGTACAATAAGATTTATGCGACATTGGCACTTGGGAAGATTGTATTCTTCGCAGGCACTTTTTCTTGCCAATCTCGCATAAATCCCTACTCATTTTTTCGCGGAAAGGTTCGTACCCCATCAATTGGGGGGTGGCATGGCACCGTCATGAGTGCTCCGGTAAAAGAACCAAATATTTTTTCAAATTCAGGAAAATTATGTTTAATAAGGCACCGATAAACAACGGAATAATCATCATACCACCAGGAATGCGCTCAATTGATTATTTAATCTTCACAGTTATACCACTCATTTTTATTCAGCCACAGCTTGTTCGGCTATGCCATAGGCTGCCTTAGCGGCAAATTCGATTGCGGCTATCATACTGCCACTATCGGCAATCCCTTTTCCGGCAATATCAAATGCTGTGCCATGGTCAACTGAAGTCCGGAGAAACGGCAGACCGACGGTAACATTAATGCCTGTGTCAAAGCCCAAAAGCTTAATGGGAATGTGACCTTGGTCGTGGTACATAACGACTACGATATCAAACTCTTTATGCTTCACTGTCCGGAAGAAAACGGTATCCGGCGGGATCGGACCGCTCGCATCAATACCCTCTTGCCGCGCCGCTTCCACGGCTGGGAGAATTTCGTCAATATCTTCACGCCCAAATAGACCGTGTTCGCCGGCGTGCGCGTTGAAACCAGCCACAGCAATACGCGGCTTTTCTAACCCAAGGAGACGCAGCGTACGGTCAGCGAGACGGATGATCCGCAAAACGCGGTCTTTTTTGATCAAATCAGCCGCCTGCCTCATGGAAACATGGGTAGTGACGTGGATGACCTTAAGGTCATCGCTGGAAAGCATCATGGCGTAATCTTTGGTATAGCTAAGTTTTCCGAATATTTCCGTATGTCCCGGAAAGAAATGCCCACCTTTGTGCAACGCTTCCTTATTGATCGAAGCCGTAACAATCGCAGCCACTTTTTTGTCCAAGGCCTGCTGAATAGCGGCTTCAATATACATGTAGGCCGCATGACCAGCACGGCCGTCTACTTGACCGAAGGGGAGGTCAGTCGGAACATTGGCAAAATCAAGTATGTCGATAGTGCCATATTCGTACAATCCATTTTGTGCGTCAGCAGTAGTGCGAATTTTCAACGGACTTTTCACAATCTCAGCCACCAAAGCCATGCGGCCGACATCACCGAACACAAGTGGGCGACATAGGCGGTAGATCTTTTTATCCGCTAGTGCCTTTACAATAATTTCCGGACCACAGCCGGCTGCATCACCCATGGTGATGGCAAGAATAGGACGTTGTTCCTGTAGCATTAGGTAATCTCCTTCTTTGTTCTAGTTTTTGTACTGCTTTTACAAGTGCGTCAGGTGCGCCGAACGCCCCAGCTTTGGTGACGACAAATAAGCTTTTCCCCTCCTTGGTCGTCATGGCACCAAGAGGAATGGCCGGCGCAATTTCTTCCAAGACGCGAATACCCGTCACGCCAAGTGCGTTGCATACAGCCACGGCCGTATCACCGCCAGTCAAAACAACGCCTGTAATGTCCTGTGTTTGTAAAATTTGGGCGCCAATCCAGCCAAGAATCTGGGCCACATTTTCACTGACTTGTGCAAAGGACATACCGATCTTTTCCCCAGCTACTTTGGCTCGTTCCACCGCGTCGGTTTTATAGCCAGAAGCAAGAACAATGCGCTTGCCTTCTGACAGCGCATCCTGCACTTGTTGTAATGCAGGATGTGGCTGGCCTACCTGCCAGGGCAAATAACCTGCGACTTCCACTTCGATCATTTCATAACCCGAAACCACCAGCTGTTCCAATTGACCACGCGTTACGGAACTGACGCTGCCGGCAACGACAAAAATTGGCTGGCGTGCTTCCGGTTTTGCGGTCCAGCGAAACAACTGCGGCAAGACTTCAGCAAGTCCGGCTGAACCGGCCCATAGAATTTTTTCTGAAATATTGGCTGCGGCCTGCGCGGCGATGAGAAAGTGGTCATCGTGCCATGCATCGCAGCTGATGATGCGGCAACCGGCATCCAGATAACGGCGAATGGCTTGGATAATCGCTTCTTGACCTTGATCCATGTCGTCGAAACCGATGTGGCCGACTAGAAATCCCGTCTGCTTCCGCAACAGCTCCGGCAGCACAGTTTCGTGAACAGGGCATTTTGGATCATGGGAAATTTCCGTAGTGGAGAGAGGCGCACCATTCAGTAGATAGTGACCGCCTACAGTTATTCGTCCGTTTTTGGGAAAAGCGGGCATAACCAGGGCAAACTCATGCAGGTTTAAGTCGAGAATAGCCTTGATTTCTATACCGATATTGCCCCTCAAGGTCGAGTCCATCTTTTTGTAGTATTGGCAAAATCCTGCCTCTGCCGCTTCCATGACGACTTTTTGTACCTTTGCATACCCTTCAGGGGCAGGAATCGCACGGCTGTTCGTATCAACTACGATAATGTCGGCCGTAATGCTGGCGTTGAGTGATACGCCAGCCAACAACACCTCTGTCTCCAGCCCTTGACGGGCGAACTGCACTCCAGTGTCATTGGCACCAGTCAGGTCGTCGGCGATGATAATCATACGCTTGCTTTTTGGGATCAAATCACTTGCCTCCTTCTTTGGGTAACTAATATGACCAATCAACTCAGGTGGGCTCTGGTGCAAAAAAATTAAAAAGTCCCAATAATCCCTGTGTTTCCAGTAGAATAATAAGCTGAGATACCCATGACATTATTAAAGAACTCAACTTCAGAAAGGACACATTGAATCGCTTCAAACTGTCTTTTTATAATCATATGCATTATTTCAATGCCACAAATTGTCTTCTCGGCGGTATCAAAACTATGAAATCTCAGCATTGGCTTTACTTTTTCGTCTTAATAAACCTGTGGTCTTGTTCAATTATATTGTTCAAATACTTTATCTTCCGAATGCTTTTTTGAAAAACTTCTTTGCAGCATTCTTATCGCGATGCCCAGATACCAAAAAGTCAATAGTATTTCCTGTGGAATCAACGGCCCATTATCGACATTCGTATTCACGTCACAACTCATTCAGTCAACTACTCCGTCATTTTTTGCTATATATCAATCCAAGCTTGTTACAATATAAAGGAATATATTCCTCATAAAGGACTATATTCCTGCTCATTAGCCATCCCGGTTCTGGTGCAAAATTCTTCACTAAGTCAAAGCTATCTAATTCCTCCTCCGAATATTAAGCGAGCGATTCCCATAATTTTATTTAAGAACTCAACCTCAGAAAGTGACAGATTTAATTTCTTCAACCTGTCACTTTCTAATCATATGCATTACCTCAATTCCGCAAATTGTTTTCTCAGCAGTTTCATAACATTCACCAAGAATCATTCTTTGACGTAAGATGTTTTCTTATCTTACGTCAAGTATGGTAGACTATTAGTGAACCCATCTCATAACGATTGTGTGGGTAAACTTTAATCCTCGCTCTTTCATCATCTCGACAAACACATAATGTTTCCATTTAAATATATGCTGCGACACTCTCTTTACCTCGATTTTCAAGTCTCGGGATATAGTATAGCACAGCTTTATTTTACACCAGAACCTCTCACTCTAGTCAACAGGGGTAAGTACAAGTTTCAAGCCTTCCTTTTTCTCGAATTTCTTAAATGCAGCTTCCCATTCGGTAATGGGCATAACGTCTGATACGAGTATTTTGGAATTGACCTTGCCAGAAGTGACAAGCTCAATTCCTTTTTCCCAAGCCGACCAAGTTGACCCAATAGAACCGGTCACTTTTAACTCACGATACACAATTTTTTCAAAATCAACGGATATTGGTTTGCCAAGCAAGGCGATTTGCGTATACTGACCAAATTTACGCGTTAATACCAAACCGTCATTGACAGCTTGTTGCGCTCCGGAACATTCAAGAACCACATCCACACCCCGGCCTTGCGTTAAGTCGTTGATAAAAGCCTTTAAATCCTCTGTCTTCGCGTTTACAGTATAATCTGCCCCGAGCTTTTTAGCCAATGCCAACCGGTCAAAACTACCTGAATTAGTGCCACTGACGACCACAATTGCACCTTCAGCCTTGGCCACCTGCATCGCCATCAGGCCAATCGCCCCTGGCCCGGACACCAGCACAACATCACCGGCTTTAATAGTAGTCAATTCCATAACGGCACGCACGGTGCAAGCCAGCGGCTCCAATTGGGCACCAGTGATATAGTCCATATCATCAGGCAAGCGGTGAATACGCTCCTGTGGAACTATGGTATACTTAGTAAAAGCCCCGTTATACCAGTAACCTAAAGTGCGCCGATTGTTGCATAAATTGTAGCGACTCGTCCTGCAATGGACGCACTCACCACAAAAGCTGACCGCCGTCTCGGAAGTTACGCGATCTCCCTGTTTGTATGCAGTAACCCCTTCTCCAACCTCAGTCACCACACCACTGAACTCATGTCCAGTGATAACAGGCGGATTGATCGGAATGCCATCAATGTCATCATGGTAGATATGAAGATCCGAACCGCATACGCCCGCCGCTTTAACCTCAATTTTTATCTGTCCTCTATCCGGAGCAGGTTCTACGACATCTCTAATTTCCATAAACCCATCGCCTCTGGCGTATTTCACTAATCCCTTCATTTGCCCACTCTCTTTCTATCGCATTATAGTCTGTTACAGAAATTATCTCAGTCTGTCGTAAAAGAAAGTTATTTTATTGTATAACTATCTTTTACTCAACTCAATAGCCACATCGATGATCAGATCTTCCTGGCCTCCAACAGCTTTTCTTTTACCCATTTCCAGCAAAATATCGCGAGCATCAACATCAAAGCGTTCCGCTGCTCTTCTGGCATGAAGCAGAAAGCTACCATAGGCTCCCGCATAGCCGATAGCCAAAGCTTCATTGCTAATGATTTGCGGACGGTGCATAATAGGGTCAATCAGTTCTTGTCCCAAATCCATAAGTTTATAGAAGTTTACTCCTGTTTCATACCCCATTTTATCCAGAACAGCCGTCAACACCTCTAGCTGGCTATTACCTGCACCAGCTCCCAATCCGCGCACTGTGCCATCTACCAAAGAAGCTCCTGCCTCCAAAGCGGCCAGGGTATTGCCAATCGCTAATCCCAGGTTATTATGGGCATGAAAACCGACCGGTTGGTCCACCGCTGACTTAACACTACTGATTCGAGCTTTGATTTCATCAGGCGTCATAGCTCCGGCCGAGTCGGTGATGTAAATGATATCGGCACCGTAGCTTGCCATGAGTTTTGCTTGTTCGACTACTTTTTTTACTGGAGCCATATGGCTCATCATCAGAAAGCCGATTGCTTCGATACCAGCCTGCTTAGCAAACTTGATATGCTGCTCGGAAACATCAGCTTCAGTAACATGGGTAGCAACCCTTACGGTGCCGACACCATATTCCAGTGCAACTTTTAAGTCCTCAATCGTTCCGATTCCTGGAATTAAAAGCGTACACCATTTTGCATTGGTGAGAACCCGAGATACAGCCTTAAAGTAGGCTTCATCAGTTTCTCTGGAAAAACCATATTGCCGTGATGAACCGCCAATTCCATCTCCATGGCCAATCTCAATAGTGGTCACGCCAGCATCATCAAGTCCTTTAGCAATAACTGCCATTTGACCTGCTGTAAGTGTATGGCTTACAGCATGCATGCCGTCACGCAATGTTGTATCAACCAAACGAACGTGTTTCATTACTTTGCACCTCCGGCTTTGCGCGTTGCATAGTTTTCAGCAATGGTGACAGCTGCTGAGGTAATAATATCAAGGTTTCCTGAGTATTTGGGCAGGTAATCACCGGCTCCTTCAACTTCGACTGCTACAACCACATAATCACTGTCAACATACGGCTCGACTTTCAGATGATAACCAGGCACATATTGCTGGACTTTGGTTACCATGGCCTTTATTGCTTTTACTATGTCGTCAAATTCGCTTGTATCACATTGGCAGTAAATCATATTGCGCATCATTAGCGGTGGTTCTGCTGGGTTTAAGATAATGAGCGCTTTGCTCTGTTTGGCTCCGCCGACTTTAGCTAATGCGGCAGCAGTCGTTTCTGTGAACTCATCAATGTTTTGCCGCGTGCCAGGACCGGCGCTCTTACTTGAGAGCGTAGCTACGATCTCCGCGTACTTGACAGGGGTCACGCTATTGATAGCCGCCACAATTGGAATGGTAGCCTGACCACCGCAGGTGACCATGTTGACATTATCAACCTTCGAATCGGTTACCATATTAACAGACGGAATGCAATAGGGCCCAACAGCTGCGGGCGTAAGGTCGATAGCAAAAATACCTGCCTCTTTCAGCATCGGAGCATGCATCGTATGTGCTTTCGCGCCGGTAGCATCAAAAACAATATCGATATTCCCCTCTTTTAATATGCCATGAATGGCTTCGGTGGTAGTTTTGATACCGCGTTCAGCGGCCATTTTGAGGCCAAGAGAGTCCGGATCTATACCTGCCATCATGACAAGCTCTAAATTGCCTCGCTTCAATATTTTTATCATTAAATCTATCCCAATGTTGCCGGGACCTAGTATGGCTGCTTTTAATTTCACTTCGGCTCCTCCTTTTTGAAAATAAGAAAAATGTTATTCGCCAACGACTGTATTTATCAATCTTCCAATACCCGACAATTCTACAACTACTGTATCACCAATATTCATAGGTCCTACGCCAGAAGGTGTACCCGTAAGAATAACATCTCCAGCGTAAAGAGTCATGGCTTGACTGACAAAGGCAACTATTTCCGGTACTGAAAAAATGAGTTGACAAGTATTTGAACTTTGTTTGACTTCATTATTCAAATAAAGCTTAATATCCATGGTATGAGGGTCTATTTCCGTAACAATACATGGCCCAATAGGCAGAAAGGTATCAAACGATTTTCCCCTAGTCCATTGACCATCAGCCATCTGGATATCTCTAGCTGTTACATCATTGGCACACGTATAGCCAAAAATATAATCATTAGCTTTGGAAACAGGTACCTTTCTCGCTTTTTTACCAATAACAATAGCCATTTCACCTTCATAATGTAGATTGCTGCTAATAATAGGATATTCAATAGTACCACCAGGATCATTAATACACGAAGATGGTTTCAGGAAAATCAACGGTTGCTTTGGCAAATCAAGTTTCATCTCCGTAGCATGGTCATGATAATTTAGCCCGATACAGACTGCTTTACTAGGTTGACAAGGTGCTAATAACTGTACTGCAGTAACAGCCACGGTTTTATCTGTCAAAACATGAGCTCCAAACAAGTCACCATCAATAATCCTAATCTCATTGTCATTAAGCACGCCATAGCTCACAGTCTCACCTTGTTTAAAACGAATATATTTCACATTTTATTCCTCCAAATCATTTAATTCCCTGAAAAACCTTAATCTTTTTACAGAAAGTTTCATACAATAATCCTACATCTCCCGAAAAGGAGATGTATTGTATCCCTGCATTTTTCCACTTTACTGCACTTTGAACATCATCCACAAAAATACCAAGTGCAACACCAGCCTGTTTGGCAAGTGCCATAATTTTTTTCATCTCATCTAGCAACAGGGGATGATCAACTTGACCTGGAACACCCAATGAAGCGGATAAATCATAAGGCCCTATAAACAGAACATCAATCCCTGGCACAGAAAGAATCTCCGTTAGATTATCTACTCCTTCTTTCCCTTCCACCTGGATAATAACGGTTATTGCATCATTGGCATTTTTAAAATAAGTGAGCTTATTCATTGCAGAATATTTAGCTGCCCTAACATAGGGATTGGATCCCCGGGCACCAAGGGGTGAAAACTTGGCAGCGCTTACTGCTGCGACAGCCCCTTCTTTAGTACAAACTTGTGGAATTTGCACACCTTCTGCTCCAATATCTAAAGCTTTGGCAATGAGTTCCGGTTGGTTGCAATATACTCTTACTACAGGGCTAATACCTGACAACTTTGCAGCGCGAACCATATCTACCGCCCGGTCGGAGGATATTTCTCCGTGTTCCGTATCAATAATCGCAAAATCAAAACCCGCCAAACCGGCTATTTCCATAATTGCCGGCTGACAAAGATACATAAAGGGACCAAGCATGCTATCGCCATTTTGAATTCGTTCTTTCAGTAGTTTCATAGAGAACCCCTTTCCTAATCATCCAGTTCACTTCAGTCGTCTTTACTATACAGTTACATCTTGATCAAGTTAAATTATAAAACCCCATTGCTTTATGAGGGAGCTAAAGCCCTCATAAAGCATTAATTTGGCATATACAAGGTTTACAACCTTATCACAATATAATTATGCTACTTTTCTTACAGAATCTACCTTTTTAAATTTTCCTCTGTCATTGACATTAAATCTTGGCCGCCTATTCTTACATTTTCTAATTTTTGCGCAATTTCCTGGTTCGCTTTGGCTAGTTCTTGGCTTATGATATTGATCTGGTTTACGTTTGTAAGCACTTGGCTTATAGATTTATTAAAATTTGATAACATTTTATGAATATTACCTGCACTACGATTGCTCTCGTCAGCTAGCTTTCGGATTTCTTCAGCCACAACCGAAAACCCTCGGCCATGTTCTCCAGCCCGGGCAGCTTCTATGGCCGCGTTTAAACCCAAAAGGTTCGTTTGCTGAGAAACCATCCTAATAATATCAAGAATTTTGGTTGTATTAGCCACTTCCTGCGAGGTAGTATTAGCAATTTTATCGGAATCCCGGCTTAACACTGCAAGCTCCTGCGATGAAGCAGCCACTTGTTCTACTGCAGCGGCTGATTGTTCAATATCTTTGTATAAACTGGTCACGTACCGCTCAATTCGTTGGTTTTTTTTGCTCTCACGCAGACGTTCTGCCTCCTGTGCCTTACTCATTCTTAAAGCCTCTTCAATTGCTTGTCTAATGGTTTCCGGTCCTGAATCCATGAATTTGACCTCGAAACCTTTCTCTTCGGCAATTTCTATGCTTTTTTTATCACCAACAACCCCGCTTAGACCTCGCCCTGAAAGTTCATCCATTATCCGATTCAAATCGTCTATATTAACCCACGGACGCATATAGATCTCTATCGGCCCAATCTGTAAATCTTGCGGTCTGCTTCCAATTATGCTATGAGTGGCGACAATGCCCACTTTTTCAATACCTTTAAAAACCAATTCATTAACGGGAACGAAAATATCTCTTACCGAAGCAGCTATATTAACTACTGGTTTACCTGACACATTGCTTATCACTTCTCCAGTTCCACCACGGCTAATAAACAGGCTAACATTGGGATTATCATTGGCCAGTTTAGCGACTTTATCAATCGTACTTATGGTAACGGGGATTTCCTGTCTCATTTCGGCAAGAACTTGGATGGCGGTATCTGCAACGCTTTGATTTGGTGCAACAAACAGGATTGAGCTCATAGGTTATTAGCACCACCTTTAATTAGGGCTTGCTAGCCAAACCTCATTTTTTCTTTAACCAACCATAATGGCCTCGTCTTTTTGCTCAAATAGACTGAGCAAAATTTGGACAATATGAATCTAAGCTCACGCTCTAGATTCATCATCAAAAACTGCATGGCAATTAAGCATTCGGCAGTTTCTTTCAGACGAACGTTAACTGCAGTTATTTACATAGTGGGACCAATCCGGCAAATACCAAAATCATTATGTTCTAAAATTTCGGCTTTGGTCATTTTACCGGAAGCGACTTGCAACATTTCTTTTAATATCCGTTGCCCTACTTGTTCGATAGTTTCATCGCCGCTGATAATGGTACCAGCGTTAAGATCCATATTGCCCCTCATATTGTCATATGTCGTGGTATTAGTAGCTACTTTGATAGTAGGTACAATCGGAGATCCAGTTGGTGTTCCTCGTCCCGTAGTGAACACAACAATTTGGCAACCACCAGCGACCATACCAGTTAATTGTTCAATATCATTGCCTGGTGTATCCATAAAAATGAGTCCCTTTTTGTTAATCTTTTCTGCCCAGCCAATTACATCTTGTAATGGTCTAGTTCCAGCTTTGTAAACACATCCAAGAGACTTCTCTTCAATCGAAGAGAGACCGCCTTCGATGTTTCCTGGTGTAGGATTACCACCGCGCATATCGACCCCGCTCTTCATTGCCATTTCTTCGAAATCTTTAATTGTCGCGTAACAACGCTTTTTAACGTCCTCGTTTATTGCTCTCTCTGCAATTATGTGTTCAGCTCCAATAAGTTCCGCTGTCTCAGCCAATATAGATGTACCGCCTAAATCGATTAGCAAATCGCTAGCAGTGCCCAGTGCCGGATTACCTGATAAACCTGAGCAAGCATCGGAGCCGCCACATTCTGTGCCAAGAATAAGTTCAGATACGTCAATAGGTTCACGAGTGATCATCGAAGCTTCCAAAACCATCTGCTGTGCTGCGGCCGAACCAGACTCAATTGCTTTTAACTCTCCGCCTTCTTCTTGGATAATAACAAGATGAACTGGCTTATATGGGCATTGCTTTTTAATCTCCGCTGCCACGTCCTTTGCCAAAACCACTTCGCAACCCAGTCCAACAACAACTACGCCATACACATTAGGATGGGTTCCATGTCCAATCAAAGCTCGTGCCGTCTGCGCTGCATCTGGCGCCAATTGCGCACAGCCATGTTGATGTTCAAACCAAGTCGTACCTTTAACAACTGCTGAAATCTTCCGGGCCACCAGATTCGCGCAATTTACAGTCGGCATAACTAAAACATGATTACGAATTCCAACAGTACCATCAGGACGTCTATATCCAAAAAAATTCATCATTTATCACTCCATTTTTATTAATTTAAGTTCAAAGATTGCCACACACTTAATATTAGTGCGGTAAATCCCCACGACCTCGGATGCCTCCAATATTATGCACATGTACATGCTCTCCTGCTTCAATATTACGTTCTGCTGCACCAATAGGTGATCCGTATTTTATAATTTCTTCGCCTTTTATAATGTTACGAATGGCAAATTTGTGACCGAAAGGAATATCTTGCATAACTGTCAAGTACATTTCTTGATCGCCAACGTTAAAAATGACTTTAGTTCCAGTTGCTAGACTCTCTACCGCTGTAGCAACATTGTCTTGAACCTTCATTGCAATCGCTGTTCTTTTTTTCATCTTTATATTCACGCCTTTCGCTGCGTTCAAGGCACAAAACGTTATGAAAATTGGTGCCAGAACGCCGTATTTTTTCTATACTCTACTTATAGGGACAACGGTATACTACAAATCACGGGGAGGTGAGTGGTCTGCCCCATCTGAAGCAAG
>Ga0316604_10003052_pt1 | contig 12092 bp, 11 predicted proteins | sample OWC_soil_day20_C_FD_207650 | JGI IMG/M metagenome (GOLD analysis project Ga0316604, IMG submission 207650) | Wetland soil microbial communities from Old Woman Creek delta, Ohio, United States - OWC_soil_day20_CT | ecosystem: Environmental > Terrestrial > Soil > Wetlands | place: USA: Ohio... | reverse complement strand
CCCAAGGTACTACCATATGCAGCGGATTTAGCGCCCTTGATAATCTGGATTTTCTCCACTGTATCAAGCGGAATCGTGTTCCAATCGATATATTGGCCGCCCATCACCCCGGCTGAGTTGATCGGCCTGCCATTGAGCAGCACCGTAAACCGGCGGGCGTCGTAGCCCCGCAGTTTCACCGTACCGTCCTGATTGTCGCCGACCGAACCGCGAAGCTGAATATCGATCCCCGTGGTTTGGCGAAGAATCTCGGGTAGTGTGGCCGTCTTGGCCGGGTTGACGTGACGAACATTGACCGAGTCTTCCGGCAAAGGGTTCTGGAACGCTTCACCCACAATGACAATTTCCTGCATGTCAAAACTGGGGATTTCGGCGGCTTTTGCTGATGGAGGGACAATGATCAGCATCCCCGCCATAATAATCGAACTTATAAGTCCTGTTTTTATTTTCACGTGTGAATCCATCCTTCCAGTCGTTTTACCACCAATGGAATCAATAGAAGCTGTATAATCAGCCCTGGAACGCCTTTGGCAACACTTGCCGCAAGATATACCCAAGGGCCCCATTGCAGTTCTATCCAATGGGCCATGACCCACACCATGAGTCCGGCCGCCAATCGCCCCGCCAACATGGCGACCACCAACGCGCCGACCAAGTTCCAGCGCCGCCGTACATACCCCGACACCCAGCCGTAAACCATCAGTTCAGGAATCATGATCGGCAGGCTTGGCAATGCAGGCGGCATTCCCGTAAGCAGTGAGCTGCATATCGGCGTCAGGGCTCCGACCAATGCGCCAACGAGCGGTCCCAGCAAAAGTCCCGCCATTAGCACAGGGATATGCATTGGCAGAAATATCGGCCCCATAGCGCCCGCCACATGAAATGCAATGGGCAGCAACACTCCCATCGCAATGAAGATCGAGCCTTTTAGCCAGGTTCTCAGTACCAATGGTTGCAAAAAAAAACCTCCTTTCTAAAAAAAATACCGAAACAGACGGTCTTCATGACCGTCGATTCCGGTTGTAGTCAAATAAAATCAATTTGCAAAACACGGACAAAAAAAGCCATGAAGGATACGATTTCGTAAAGAAACCGGTCAACCTTCATGGCTTATCCTGTGTTTCGCTCACCCCTGTTTCAACAGAGGACAACGGTGCATCCCGTTTGGTTTATCATAGCGGGAATCGGCGCTGAAGTCAAGATTAGGCGTTTGGCTTCGCCTTAAATGCATTTTCAATAAAATTGATAAAGACATCCACTGCATCGATTTCTCTGGCCGCATTACGATAAATGAGACGCGTGGGTCTGTCGTATAATTGATCATTCTTGTTTTTGATTTCTTGGATAAATAGGTTCTCGATATTCTCAGGCAAGCGCAAAGCGGGCATAATTGCCCATCCCAGTCCTGCCATCACCAATTGCCTGCATGTATAGGCGCTGTCCACATGCATCAATATTTTGGGCGGAATCGAAAAATTCTCCTGCCACCAACGATCGATTTGATATTGCATTGTGGGGTCGGTTAAGTACTGAATCCCTGGAATAGTCGGCAAATCCTTCAACGACAAGGCTTTGGCGGACACGATGCATAACGGTTCGTTCTGCAATAACAGGTCCGCTTCTTTCCACGGATGATTGCCGCGAATGATGGCCACTGCTATTTCTTCCTTATGCATTTGCTTCAGCACGTCATGACTTAAGCCCGTATAGAGACTAATTTCGATTGCCGGATATTTTTGATTGAATTCCTTCAACAGTAGCGGCAGCTGACTATGAGCGAAAATGCTGGACGATCCCAGCCGAAGGGTTCCGCTGACAGCGCCTTCCTGCGATACAATCCGGTTTTTTATGTCGGCATACTCCCGAATCATTTTCTCGGCAAAAACTACCAAACGTTCGCCAGCGCTGGTAAAATGAATGCCTTTGGAACTTCGGATGAATAGCTGCGTATCCATTTCTTTTTCCAATTGGTCCATACGATAAATCAACGCCGGTTGGGACAAGTACAGGCTGGGTGCAGCTTTGGTTATACTCTTCTCGGCGTACAGCACCTTCAGCATTTGCCAATCTTTTTCATCCAATTGAATCACTTCACCATTTCTATTATCAAAATTTTTTAATTAATACATCAGAATTATATGCTTCCTGCGCCAGAAAATTCAAGTATATAATCTGCATGTACGGATCCGTAATTTGTCAAAAATATGAAAACGGAGTGATATCATGAAAAAATCAACGCAATTGCGCAACTTGCTCAAGCAAGACGGCTTATTGGTGGCACCCGGAGCTTCCTCCGCCTTGCTTGGAAAGCTCATCGAATTGTCCGGATTTCAGGTTGTTTATGCCACCGGCGCCGGCATTGCCAATATGCAATTTGGTGTGCCGGATATCGGACTGGCGACGATGACGGAGATTCTGGAAACTACCAAACGCATCAACGATGCCACAAGCTTGCCGGTAATCGCCGATATCGACAACGGGTACGGCAATTCACTCAATGTGTACCGCACCGTGAAAGAGTTTTCCGCCGCCGGCATTGCCGCGTTGCAGCTCGAAGATCAACAACTTCCCAAGCGTTGCGGCCATTTCAATGGGAAATTGGTAACCAGCAAAGAAGAAATGGTCAGCAAAATCAAAGCGGCCAAAGATGCGCTGGTTGATCCGGACGTATTGCTGATCGCACGCACAGATGCCATCGCCGTCAACGGTTTGGAAGATGCCCTGGAACGCGCGGCTTTATATGCTGAAGCCGGCGCTGATATTTTATTTGTCGAGGCGCCGACAAGTCCCGAGCAAATGCGCAAGGTCATCGGTTCGGTCAATACCTATCACATTGCCAACATGGTCGAAGGAGGCAAGACGCCGATCCTGTCCAATCAACAATTGGCGGAAATCGGATTTAAAATCGTCTTGTACGCCAATGCGCCGCTGAAAGCCGCCGTTAAAGGAACCCAGGAACTGCTGAACCATTTGCGGACCCATGGAACGACCGCCGACTGCGAAGAATTGATGATCACAATGAAAGAACGCAATGAAATTACCGGGCTGGCAGCCATGGACGCTTTGGAAAGCAAATATAAATTTTGAAATAAAATCGAAACGGGGTGTACACCATGTATAAAAAATTGTGGTACTTGGTACTGGCGGTTGGGTTAAGCATGGTTGCCTTATATTTTGCACCGCTTACGGGTTTGTCGGCCACCGGCCAGAGAATGCTGGCCGTGCTCACCTTCATCGTGGTTGTGTGGGCAACCGAAGCCGTTTCCTATCCCGTATCCGCCCTGATGTTGCTCATCCTCATGATGTGGGCGGAGGCCACAGGCAAAACAAGCATGAATACCGGGTTGAAGTACGCCGTATCCGGGTTCGCCAGCGCAACTCCTCTGGCGGTGGTTGCAGCTACCGCCTTTGCCATTGTCGTACAAAAAACAGGACTCAGTGAAAGAGTCGTTTATAAGGTTCTGCAAATGGTATCCGGCGGCAAAATGGTAAAGGCGAAACGTCTCCTCGCCGCGTTGTTCTGTATCGAGGTTCCCCTATCGTTTATGGTTCCCTCGTCCACTGGTCGCACGGCCATTTATCTGTCGATAGCGGAAGGGTTGGAAAAGCCATTCAAATTCAGCCCTGTCGATGAAAACGGCAATCATACGGGCGGTAATCCCATGCAACGAGCCATTTATGTAATCGCCGGAGTCATGCCGGCCATTATGGGCGCCGCGTTTTTGACCGGGTCGGAAGCCACAATGCTGGCCGGTCGTTTGATTTCGGAAGGAACGAACCAGCCGCAATACTGGGGACTCACCGTACAATACCTGTTATTACCGGCATTAATCTTGATGGCAGCGTTCTACTTTATTTCTTGCGCGGTTTTCCCTTCCAGCGTCGACAATATGTCGTTGTCTTTTATCCATGACCGGCTGGAAGCTTTGGGGCCGATAAAGCGTTCGGAAAAATATGTTATCGGTGTTTTTGTCTGCGCTATTTTACTCTGGATTACCGACAGCATCAATCATATCCCGACGGAGGCGGTGCTCTTTTTGATGGCGATTGCTTTGTTTCTGCCGGTTATCGGTCCGGGCAATTGGAAGAAGGATAGCAAATCGATTGCTTGGGGGTCGTTTATCGTCATTGCAGTGTCCTTGAGCTTTACTACTGCGTTGTCCAAGCACGGAGTCATGAAGTTGATCGCGGTCTGGCTGAGTGGACTGGGGTTGACCAGCATGCTGGGTTTGCTGATAGTATTAACCTCAGTTCTGGTAATTCTGCGCATCGCAATTTCGTCCCACACCGGAGCAACGGTACTATTTGTGCCCTTGGCCATTGAGCTGGGGAAATTGGCGGGGTTGGATACCGCGCACGTTGTCGCGCTGGCTTGGGTAACTTATGTGTTCTGTCGGGCGGCTTATTTATTGCCGCAACAATCTTCGCAAGTAATCCTGGTCTATGATTACGGATTCTTTACGAGGAAAGATATGTTCAAGCTGGGGCTGCCGTTGACACTCGCAGCCATGGTGATTTATATTGCCTGGGGCTCTTTTGTCCTGCCGTTCCTGGTTCATTGAGGTAGCTAAAAAACAGGGAGGAAATAGAAATGGGCAAGAATCTGGTGGAAAAAATCATCGGTTCACATTTGCGCAACGGAAATATGATCAACGGGGAAGAAGTAGGCATTGACGTGGATTGCGTGATGACGCAGGATTCGGCCGGAACCATGACCTATCTACAGTTTGAAGCCATCGGCGTTCCTCGCATCAAAACTCCACTGGCAGTAACCTATATTGATCATCAAATGTTGCAGGATGGCTTTGAAAACGCCGATGATCACTGCTATCTGCAATCGGTCGCCAATAAATTCGGCGCCAAATTCTCCAAAGCCGGCAATGGGATTTGTCACCAGGTGCATCTTGAACGCTTCAGCCGCCCAGGATGGACTATGGTTGGAACCGACAGCCACACTCCCACTTGCGGCGCCGTAGGGATGCTCTCCATCGGCGTGGGCGGGTTGGATGCCGCGGTCGCGATGGGCGGCGGTCCATTTTATCTTACTTATCCGAAAGTCATTCGAATCAACCTGCTGGGCCGGTTAAACCCCTGGTGCACAGCGAAAGACATCTCGTTAGAAGTGTTGCGGATTTTGTCCGTCAAAGGTAACGTCGGCATGATCATCGAATATGACGGCGATGGCGTAAAACATCTCACGGTGCCTGAACGGGCGACCATCACCAATATGGGAACGGAAACAGGCGTCACCACATCTTTGTTCCCCAGCGATGAAACGACCCGAACCTTTTTTATCGCCCAAAGGCGAGAATCCGAATGGCAAAAACTCTTCGCCGATGCAGACGCCGTTTATGACCGAGTCATCAACATCGATTTGTCCACCATCGAACCCAACGTAGCCATCCCCCATTCCCCCGGCAACGTTCGCCAACTGAAGGAATGCGCCGGACTCGCTGTCGACCAGGTGTTGATCGGCAGTTGCACCAATTCTTCTTATCGGGATTTGATGATCGTGGCCAATATGCTCAAAGGGCGCAAGGTCAACGAAAAAGTCAGTGTCGGCATCGCGCCGGGAACCCGTCAGGTGTTCGAAATGATTGCCGCCAATGGCGCACTTGCAACCTTTCTCGCCGCTGGCGCCAGAATTTTCGAACCCGCTTGCGGATTTTGCTGTGGCTGCGGTCAGTCACCCAAAAGCGGCGCGGTATCGGTCCGCACGAATAACCGAAACTTCAAAGGCCGCAGCGGAACCGCCGATGCCGGGGTCTATCTGGTCAGCCCCGAATCGGCCGCAGCCGCTGCTATTACCGGCAAGCTCACAGATCCAAGAGATTTGGGGATGACTTATCCGCAAATTGATTTGCCGCCCGAATATATCATCGATGACGGCATGGTTCTCGACCCCACTATGGAAGGCGAGATCGTGAGGGGCCCCAATATCGGCGAACCACCTGTCAATTCTCCCTTGCCCAACCAGCTGGAAAGCAACGTCGTGCTCATCGTCGGCGACAATATTACTACCGACCATATCCTGCCTGCCGGCGGTCTCTTGAAATATCGCTCGAACGTTGCGAAATACAGCGAATATGTATTTCGAGACGTTGATCCGGAGTTTGCGACGCGTTGCCTGAGCAACCGGCAGTCTGGACACGGCTCGATCATTGTGGCCGGTGCAAGCTACGGTCAGGGTTCTTCACGGGAACACGCGGCGATCTGCCCCATGTATCTAGGCGTTCAAGCAGTTCTTGCCAAAAGCATCGAGCGAATTCACTGGTCCAATTTAGTGAATTTTGGCATCCTGCCTTTATTCTTTCAGCAGGACGAAGATTATAAAAAACTCCATATGGAGGATACTTTATTTATTGACAATTTACCGCAAGCGATTAACCAAGATGAAATTATCGTCAAAAACCTCACCCAGCAATATGATTTTACGGTAAATTGTCCCTTAAGCCAACGCCAAAGAGACATCCTGCGTCAAGGTGGCTTGTTGAATTTTACGAAACATCATTAAAAATGGAATCGAGGTGCTGCCACCATGCCGCAAAAATCATTACCTTGTGCAGTGTATCGTGGAGGAACCAGTCGCGGCTTATTTTTCCACCAAACAGACTTGCCGACGGACCCTAATGAATGCCGACAAATCTTTCTGTTCGCCTGCCGTGCCAAAAATCGCAGTAGTTGCAGCGCCGCAAAACTATGTCACTACCTCCGGCGAACCTATTGAAAAAGACGCTATAGACATACTGGTGAAAGTATTATCCATGCGACGCCTACACCGGACCAGTCCTGCCAGCGGATTATTCAACCTGGCAGCTGCCGTTCTCCTGCCGGGAACAATTCCGCATCAGCTTGCCGGAATATCGCCGGGAGTGCTAGAGCAAACGATTCGGATCGGACATCCCGACGGCATAGCGGAAGTCAGAGTCTGCCTGGATAATGCCGGAACCGCCATCAGCTCATTAGGGATGGATAGAACCGCCAGACGGATCATAAAAGGAAAACTGTACGTTTCGGCGCTTTAGCCTTGAAGGTAACGAAAAAAAGCCATGAAGGATATGATTTCGTAATGAACTCATATAGCCTTCATGGCTTTTTTTCGTGTTTCACAGCTGCATCTCAGGAGATATCGTCGTCACTCGCTGTAACGAGAATACAGCCACACGCTCCAGTAGAAAAAAGCCCCTGTTAATCCAGCCAATATTCCTGCAGCCGCCAGTGAATCTCCATTCCAACCGGACGAGCGAATCAGGAGATTAAGCGACCCAATTGGAAATAGCCCCGCAACCGCTCCCACTCCTGCCGGTAAATTTTGCAGGGGAAAGAACGATCCGCCAAAAAATGTCATCGGCGTAATGAAAAAATTATTGACCAAAGAAACGTCATCAGGGTGTTTTACCAGCAACCCGACCACCGTGCCCATCGCGCTGAAACACAAAGCACCCAAAATCATTCCGACGATCCCCGTACTTCCCAGTACTCCCGCGCCAAAAAACAGCCAGGCCATGACAAAAATCAGCGCACCAAAAAACAGCCCGCGCACCACACCCGCCATGACAATTCCCAGAACCACTGCCGCATTTCCGACCGGACTGAGCACGACACTTTGGAACGTATGGAAATACAACTTACCGACGCTTACGGACGAGGAAGTTTGCTGAAAGGAGTTCATCATCACAGTAATGCCGATGATCCCGCTGACGAGAAAAGGCAGATATCCACCTTCCACCTTGACCCGATCCCCCAGCCCCAATCCAAAAGCAAACAAATATATAAACGGCGAAATCGCTGTGGAAAATACATAGCCCATGTTGCCGATCTTCTTCGTCAATATGAGCATTTCTCGCCGATAGATTGCAACCCAGCCCATCAGGTGCGTCCCTCCTTCGCCAGTTGGATAAACAGCGTTTCGAGCGCCTCCCCATTGCTATCCACGCCACCAAAACGATTTCTGATCCCCTCCGGCGTATCAAGAAACGCCAATCGCCCAGCCTTGAGGATGGCAATTTTTTCACACAGCTTTTCCGCCTCATCCATATAGTGCGTAGTCAACACAATCGTTTTCCCCGCACTGGACAGATTCCGGATAATCTCCCAAATTTCATGCCGTACATCGGGGTCCAACCCAACCGTCGGTTCGTCCAATAGCAGCAATTCCGGCTTGGGCATGAGGGTACGTGCAATCAGCGCGCGTCGCATCATCCCCCCGGATAAAGTCCGAACTACCTTGCGCCGCATATCGCCCAGCGAAAATTCTTCGATTGTTTCTTCGACCCGGCGCTTCAATTGCGGAACGCCAAACATTCGACCATAAACCGTCAGTGTTTCTTCCACGCTCAGTTCACGTTCCATATTGTTGTCCTGCGGCGCCAGCCCGACCTTGCACTTCAGGTCGGATTTTCTCGCCACTGCATCCTCACCGAAAATAGTCAAAGTACCAACAGTGGGCCGCACGAGTCCGGCCATAATTTTCATTAGCGTCGTTTTGCCCGCGCCATTGGGCCCCAGCAAGCCGAACACTCCGCCGACAGGAATCGTTAAGGATAAGTTGTCTATAACGTTCTTCCCGTCATAGATTTTACACAAACGAGCCGCTTCGACTGCGGCAACAGGGTCACTCACTCCCGGGATCATGTTATCCACCTCTCTGCTTCTCCGCTGCATAACGATTCCACAGCCGTTCCAACAAATTGGCCGCTCCCCGTAGCCCCATGAATGGACGTCCGGTAAAAACCACCTCGTCGTACACCGGCAGAGAAATATTGCAACACACAGTATCTTTCACCGACTGCTGCCGTAAAAACGCTTTTTCACTGCCGCTACCCAGCAGTAGGCCCCCGGGCAAACTTCGCAGCCGCGTCTGGATTTCTTCGCTATCGGCGCCTCCGTCCAGAATGGAATCCACGCATTGCGGCGGGGTCAATGACGGTAATCCATCATGCGCCACCACCGTCAATTTTCCGATATCCGCCCATTCCAGCCGCAAAGCTCTTGCCATTCCCATCGCCACGGAAGCAGGCGCCGCCACGACTGCGTTTTCGAACCACAGATCACCCCATATCCGCTCCATATCGGTTACTGCCGTACGAATCGTTTGCTGTTTGGAATTCGCCTCTTTTTCAAGCAAATTTAGGGCGTCTTTGGATTTCAATTGCATTTGAGTTCCTATACTTTTTAGCCAGAGCAATGTTTGCTCAATGCCGTAAGGAGGAAGCAGGGATATATACGGCATGCCATATTGTTTCTTTAGTTGGCGCGCCAGCTCGCCGCCCAATTCCTCATGCACGACGAGATTGAGTTCCGAGTGGCTCATGGCCTCCATTTCACTTACCGAAGTTCCTAGCCCAGGGCAAGCCTGCACCCGATATCCTGCCATGATCAGCATTCCTTCCAGTTCCTGCACATCATTCGCGGCATTATAATAGCCGAAAGAAAGACCCAGCAGATTTACCGTTCCGAGGTTGATCGTCCTGCGTGGTTGTAGCTCAACCGTTTCAAAATACTTTTGAACCGCTGCGCGATAGCCTTCCCAAAAGCCGCCGGAAAGACCGCCGCCATCCATGCAGACCACCGGGCAGCCAAACTCCGCCTGCCGCGCTATCCCCGCCAGATCATCGCCGATCAACCCGATGGAACAGTTGTTGATAATGAGTAACACGGAAGGGGAACACTTTTCCTTGACCGTTGCGAGAGTCTCCAGCAAACAGGCTTCCGTTCCGTACACCACCGCCTCGTTATCCGCCTGCGAGCAGAAAAAACGTTCGGGCAATGAGGGGCACTGTTTCTCCAAATACCGGCGAGCATAAAAAGAGCACCACAGCGGACCGTTGACCACGACCACCGCATCGGGAATGCCCGCAAAAAAGGCTGTAGCGCCCGTTAGTGCACAGGCGTTGACTTGCGTACAGGCATTGTCCCACTCAGTTTTATCCATAAATGATTCCTCCCCGATTACCTTGCCGCTCGGCGAGTCGCGCCATCAACTGCAATAACGACACAAGCCCCCGCACCCCGACAAGCGGCTGCATAGGCAAAAAAAGCTGAGGTTTCAAAGGCTCCGTCAGTTCATGCGTAGTTACGATGAAATCGACAGAATCCAAAATCTCCGCCGCATCCGTTGCCCCGATTACCGGTGCGATCGTCTGATGGGGTAGTTGCTGTTTCAATGCCGCTTGCTGCGCCAAGGTCAGCGAATCTTCCAGCAGCGCCACGCAACTCAAATGCACCCCGGACAATTCGATCAGTTCCAATACCCAGGATGGATCAAACAGCAACAACGAGCGACCAATGCAAAAAGCAATATTTTTCCCCTGCAGCCGAGGCGTTACTGCTTGCAACTGTTCGTTAAGCTCCATCGTTTGCTCACTTATTGCCGTGCAAGCCACCGACTTTTTCCCCAATATTTCGCCCATTGACTGTAGCCAGCTTTTCGTCCTGGCCCAGCAAATCGGATAGTCTTCATTCAGCCAAGGAGTACCGAACATTTCCTGCAAATCTCCGGCCAGCTTACCCGCCCATGGCCTGGCTTGCGGCGTCCCGCCCATCAAGATATTGATACCGGATGCCGGGACCAGGTGCATCTCTTTGATGGATGCATACGCGGGAAACAGGCAATATTCATCAAACCCGAAAAATCCTACCAAACGTTTTATTTCGAGCATGTCCCTTGTATTGGGCCCGCCACGGTCGCCCAAAAAGGTCACCCGGTTCGCCTGAGGCGGCTGTGGCGACATAAACCGTTCAGCTAACGATTTGGCAGCATAATAAAACCCTGCATGGAAATCTCCATCCAGGAAACTGTGGCAAGGGACCGAGATGATCGGCAGTTGCCAGTCCACTTCCGCCTGCGCAGCCACTGCATCCGTATCGTCGCCGATCACTCCCGCCACGCAGGAGTTGGCGATCACCACGTATTGCGGCCGATATTTTTCTACTACATGATCAATACACCCTCGCAGTTGCTCGCTACCGCCGAATATGGAATGCTTTTCCCGCAATGCGCTGCACACCAGCGGCGCTGTGTATTGACCGGGGACAAAATAGTCGCGGCCCATCGCACGGTATTGAATGCCCATATCCATATCGCGGGTCACATGGGCGCAGGCTTGGGGACTGTGAAAGATTACCGCCGCCCCTTCGTTGTGCGCGACGGCGCGCCAAACGCCGGACATGCTACAACTGTGGCTTTTGTTTCGTAGCCGGATTCCCCGTCTACTCGATACCATAGTCCAGCACCAACTTTTCCAGCTCTTCAAACCCCAACGGCGTCGGTACGCTTAGCGCCTCGTTTTCCATGATGAATCCGGCCAACTGGCGATAGACCTGAGCCTGGTCAGCCTCGGGCTTCCACTCGATCACCGTTTGTTTGTGAATTTCCGCCTGATTGACAATCTTGTCGCGAGGAATGAAAGCAACGAGCCGGGTATTCAGCCGCGTTGCGAATTCAGTCAGCAACTCCCGCTCGTTGTCGATATTGCGGCTGTTGCCGATGATCCCGCCGATGCGGACTTTACCCCTGCCTGCGAAGCGAGCCACTCCTTTGGCGATGTTGTTGGCAGCGTACAACGACATCAGTTCGCCGGAGGATACGATGTAAATATCAGTGGCGTAGCCTTCCCTGATCGGCACGGCGAAGCCACCGCACACCACGTCTCCCAACACATCGTAGAGCACCACTTTCTCCTCGGTGATGACCTGCAACGCTTTCAATTTTTCCAGCGCTACGATAATGCCTCGCCCAGCGCAGCCGACTCCGGGCTCCGGCCCTCCAGCCTCGACGCATTGCACTCCGCCAAATCCGGCATGTACGATTTGATCGGCTGCAACATCGTCTCCCTGCGCTCGAACCATATCCAGAACTGTTTGCAAACATACCCGGCCGAGTAACAGCCGGGTAGAATCATTCTTGGGATCGCAGCCGATTTGACAGACGGGGTATCCTTTCTCGGCCAAAGCGGCGGAAACATTGGCGGCCGTAGTCGATTTCCCAATGCCGCCCTTGCCGTAAAATGCGATTTTCTTCAAAATTAGCGGTTCCTTTCCTATTAGGTTCCATCGTTTATTCTCTATTTCATTAACTTGGGTTTGGGGAG
>Ga0316604_10003051_pt1 | contig 12093 bp, 8 predicted proteins | sample OWC_soil_day20_C_FD_207650 | JGI IMG/M metagenome (GOLD analysis project Ga0316604, IMG submission 207650) | Wetland soil microbial communities from Old Woman Creek delta, Ohio, United States - OWC_soil_day20_CT | ecosystem: Environmental > Terrestrial > Soil > Wetlands | place: USA: Ohio... | reverse complement strand
AAATATAGCTATTTTTTCTAAAATAGGACTTCTTGATTGTTAATGATTGCTGATTTTTTCTCTATTTAGATAAAATATCTCATGAAATAAGCACTAAGATCTTTTTAACAGCTAAAGAATCAGAGAAGATTGTATATCTTTGGCAAACTAAATTAAATGATTTCAGTAAAACTTCTGTGACTTAATGGATAATACATAGTCTATAATAATCAGACTATTAATGTAAATAAACTAGATATGAAAATTAAAACTTTAACATGGACTCTGTTCGTCCTATTTTCTACTTTCAGTTTGATGTCGTGCGACAAAGACACAGAAGAACCATTAGCTTTACACGATGTAGAGAATAATTCACTTGAACTGTATTATGGAGCAAAAGGTGGTGTTACCATTGTAGGAGGAGATGGTAATTATTCTTTTTCTACCGAGTCGCCTTTAGTAAAGGCGGAGATGACACATAGCAACTATGTCTTATTTGAGGCATTAAATGTAGGTGATGCTACTGTTACGATTACCGATCAATCGGGGCACTCTTGTGTTCTGAAGATACATATCGGTTATTACTCTATGAACATTGTTGTGGCAAAATTGGATGCAACTGTCGTTGGTGATAATATGACAGTAGGCGAACAAAAAGAATTGAAAGAAAAAGCTCTTGCGACAATTCCCGTAAAAGTGGGTGGTGGTTACAAATTTGTATATACCGGCAAAGTAAACTCGAGTTCGAGCGCAGAAGATTTGAATCCGCCTAAAAATCTGGTTTATATTTATCCTGAGACGTATGGGAAGGAGCCGATAGAGGGCACTTTTGAGAAAAACACGATTTATAAAGAGGGTGACGGGCAAAATTTCTCCTATTCTACATATACTTTGCATTATAACGGTTTGAATCGTACGCTTCTTTTTCTGGAGTATAAGTCTACAGGGGCGGTTGCCCGATCAGTTGAATATCGGACTTATCAATTAGCAGAAGATCTTAAAGAACAATATAAAACGGATTACCCGAACGTGGAAGAGGTATATACCTCACAGGTTATAGGTAGCATGTATCAGTAACAAAACCATTTTACTATATTGAATGACGAGATGAAAGATGATTACTCTCTTCCTTCAATCAGAGAAAGGTCGTAAGAGCATGAAACGAAATGGCAAATTTTCAAAGAGGGGCATTTCAGGCGATCAGGTTGCAGTAATCGTTACTGCAACCTGATCGTTCGGGGACAATGGATTAGGCCCTGACCACTATGGGTTAAATAGAGAAAAAGGACATCAACAGGGCTATTGACAATAGGATTGTGAAGAATCATTCTATGCACTGATGGACAGAGGTGTTAGCTACAAATGATTAGCCAAAGACGAGAATCTTTCTTTAGTGGTTTTGTGCGCAGGCTTAAAACAACATGTCAAACATGGAATATATCATATTCAGAATGTTAACTCATAGCACAATAGAATCAAAAAGTAGATTGGCTCAACATTTTGGAGTGTTTCTACAAAATACCTTCAAAATTATTTAAACCGGTATAGAATACAGGAGATTTATAAAAAAAATAAATTTGCGCAAAACGAGATATGGCAGGACTATCCAATATATATTCTCTTGTAAATAGGTATAGGTTGATAAATGATAGATACCAAACTTTAATCACAACGCAAACTTTAAACTGCAGCCTCTGAATTTATTATTTATCTCATTATCAGATACTAATCGAGTTGCTATTTCACAAAAAACTATATCAAGCCTTATGCGTATCAGAATAAAGGGAAATAATGTAGTACTAAAACAGACTTCTGATCCCCAGTCGATTGTGCATTATAGAGGAAAACCAAAGTCAGCCAATTATAATTGGTTAATTAAATCTATGGGTAATTGTGTGTAATCAGCAATATCTGTAGGTTCTACTCCTTTCCCCTTCATCCTTTTAGCTATAGTTATAGATTCAGATTCATAATTTACTTCGGAAAAAAATACAGTAGCTAAATATTCTATCGCAGTATGTATTTTCTTCATTCCTTCATCCGTACGAATGTCAATTCCAGCAAATTCGGATAGATCAGCATGCAATATTAGGTAATATATTCCACCTATAATTAATGCTGAAACGGTATCAATCTCTACGTTTGAGCCCTCGAATAATTTTTTATACTTATCTACTAGTGGTAAGGTATAGAATTCTCTTAATCCAGCAGTGCGATGAGTCGTAGTATTATTGTTGGATAACTCCCATCTAAGTAGCTGCTGCATCATTTTGTTTTCTTTGAGGGAGTCTAAAAGCGTATTAAGGATATATAAATATTGTGCTTTAATGTTGTCAATATTTTCGATCCCTTTTGCTAAGTCGCTAAACCAATAGTCGTATTTCTTAACGAATTCATTCATGAAGCCGTCAAGGTCGCTGTATCTATTGTAAAATACTACAGGTTCTATTTTGGCTTTTTGCATTATAGCCGTTACGGTGATATTCTGAAAACCTTTTTCTTCGATTAGTAGAATGGCTGCCTTATTGATGCTTTCTTCAATATCATTTTTACTTCTTCTTTTTCTTTTCATACAGTATTATGATAGTGCCCTTGGTACAAGTGCTAGTTATATATTTAAACGCTGTTTTTGGCTTAAAAACACAAAAGAAAGTGTTTATTAATATGTTAATAGTCTACTGCCTTATATGTAGAACAAAATATAGCGAGTTTTAATAATCTTTTGTTTTCTAATTATATTTAAGTTTTAAATCAGCACATTCATCTTGCTATTTATAGAAAATAACACTTTCTCAAGTTAGTTGTTCTTTACTCTTTAGAAAAAACCTTTTTAGGCTGCTCTTTCAATAGCAGTTAAATTTAGAGATAATTCAAAGCCTTTTAGCGAGTAATAAGAATGTTTATTTTTCATTATAGCAAATTATATTGTGTGGTTCAATTATGCAAATATATGACTTTTTCAAAGTATTCTGCTAGTCATATTCGAATTAATTAAAAAAATGGCTTTAAAAATATAAGTTATGCAATGTATATTGTATATTTGCATAATTGTTTTATGCAATAACAAGATTTATTAGTGATAAATATATTAAAATGATTTCATGACTTATTATCTAGATCACAATATATATAAAGGATTAAATCTTTAAAATATAGCTTTATTGGGTGATTTTTGCGTATCTTAGGTTCTTAATGAATAGAATATTGTGTTGTTACAATTAATAAAAAAATAAATACTATTAATACAATATTATTTTTATATAAATGCTAAATTTATAGTTGTATTTTCCTGATAAATTCATGAATATTATAAAAACAAAGAACTATTCAAAGATTATATGATTACACTATTTATGTTGAATTAGAGAAATACAACCAAATATTTGTTTGTACATGGCTATACTGGAGCCATTGATATATTTGGTGATAAAATTATTTTATATATGAGTGCCTAAAATAAAAGTTGTTTATCTAAAGATGCATTCCCTTACATCTTAATCAGTATAAAGCTCTAACAAGAAAAACTCTGAAAAAAGATAGCTATGACATATGTATAGATGAAACGTATTACAATAATTTTCAATTGTGGTATGGGGGGATAACTTCTCCTAACGATATAATCTTTCATTAACTCTCTAGGTATATTAATAAAATCACAATAATTTAATATTTTAATTATGAATATCTGTCTTACAAAGTTCAGAACGAAAAAATTATTTTCTATAATCTTTTTTCTTTTTCTATCAATAAATGTGTTTGCTCAACATAGTATAGTCGGCAAGCTTATTAATAAAGACATTAATGGTATTGAATTAGCCAATATTCAGTTACTGCAATCTGATTCTGTTTTTATAGCAGGAACGGTCAGTGGCCCTGAAGGGCTTTTTGAGATTAAGAACATGAAATCAGGGGAGTATATTCTTGTTATCAGTCACATTGAATATCAGAAACAGTATAAAAAACTTGTCGTGTCAGCCCAAAACTTGTCGTTGGGTAATATAATAATGTCTCAAGATACTAAAATACTAGATGATATACAGATTGTTGCAGACCGGATTATTAAAAAGAAGGACGGCATGTTAATTTATCCACGAAAAAATGACTTGAAATTTGCAGGATCCGGTTATGATGTTCTCTATAATATCATGATTCCTGGTGTAAATGTTGATAGAAGTAAAGGGCTTGTCACCAGATTGGGGCAGGAGGTGGCTTTGTATGTAGATGGTCAGAAAGTGGGATATCGGGAAATTCAGAATATTGAATCTGATTTAATTGATCGAATTGAGTACATTGATGTTCCTTCGGGTAAGTATATCCAAGACAATGCGGCTATTAATATCATCACGAAGAAAAAAGTTAGTGGTAGCTATTTTTCTCTTGATGCAAAACAAAACATAGGCTATTTGAAAGGTGATTATAATGCTACTGCACAGTTCTCAAAGGGAAACCTCTCTTTTCAGGCTTTCGGAGGTTATGACATGGAAGATTATGATAATCAGGGCAGCACGATAACGGAAGACTATAATTTACTTGAGCGAACAGTTGCTAGGTACAGCAAGACAGTACATGACATAAATAGAGATAATAATCAATATGTGCAATTAAATTTGAAATCTGCAATATCAAAAAAGACTTTAGCAGCTAAGATTTCTTTTGTTCGTAGCGCTATGCCTGATAATTATACAGCTAAAGAAATAGATTATTTAAACATAGATGCCAAGAATATAGAAAGCAACTCATTTATTGATGAAAAGAATTATAAACCGACTGTGGAGTTATATGGGAATTTTGAATTGCCTCGTAAACAGAATTTATCGGTTACCCTAGGTGGCTCATATAATAAGAATAAGTATGTACGTGATTATAAAGAGAGTGATTTTAGTACTCATACTCAAGCCGACGAAGATTTCTATAATGCCAAATTAAATATAAACTACAGTAAGAAGGTAAAGAATAGTAATACTTTTAGTGCCTCAATCATTGAAAACTATAGATTAAGTAATTCTCAATATACCGGTTCATCCAACTATTCGCAGGAACTATATACCAATGAGGCTATTATTCGTTTAGGATATATGCATAATTTTAATAAGAAATGGATACTAAACAGCCAACTGGGAACATCTTGGCTCAATTATGAGTTGAAAGGAGAAGAAGGTAAAAACCAATTTACGCCACGTGCCAATGTTATGTTGAGATACATGCTTTCTCAGAAACAAGCTTTTACTTTTAGTTTTAATGCAGGAAACAGCTTTCCAACTGTCAACTCACTCAACACTGTAGATCAGGCCATTAATTCCATCTTAATAAAAAGAGGAAATCCGGATCTGGATATGTCAAAGTTGTATAATGGTTCTCTGATGTACAATCTGTTTTCCAAGAGGTTAAGCGTTCAGGTTATGTTAATTGGTAATGTGTTTACTAATCTGGCTGTTCCTTACTATTTTGCTGAAGAAGATAAGATTATAAGCACTTATAAAAGTAATATTGACCTCCATCAGCATATTGGAGTATTATCCGGCACATGGAATATCTTTACTAATTTTGATATAAAATCGGAATTGGCTATACTTCACTATCAGTTTAAAGGCTCGTTCCGTGAAGAACATACAACATTTAGAGCTATGGCTGACCTGAATTATTCATGGAAAAACATAATGATAAATCTTTCAGCTAAAGCAAAAGAGAAAAGACTGACAAACTCGGCTGTTTATGAAGAAGATTTTATAAATTATGGAGGAAATATTCGTTGGAGCATTCCCTACTGGCACGTGGAATTGGGAACCACTAATCCGTTTTCCAAGCATAACAATAGCAAAGAAAGTTATCTGGGATCCACTTATTCATACCTAAATACTACTTTAGATAAGAGTTTTCAGTCGGTAGGCTATGTGAAATTGGTATATAAGTTTAGCCGTGGAAAAAAACAGAAAATTGAGAATAGCAAAATTGATACAAGTACCGAAAGTGCTATTATGAAAATTAAATAATTACTTTTAACATGAAAAAAAATATCAATTTAAATGTTTTGTTTTTCCTTTTAATAGGATTATGTTCTTGCGGACAAAAAACAGGCTTAAATAATGCTTTTAATATAGCAGGAACAAATAGAAAAGAACTTCAGAAGGTAATTCAATATTATAAAAGTCAAGAAAAGACAGATACGCTAAAGTTAAAAGCAGCAGTGTTTTTGATTGAAAATATGTCAGAACATTATACTGTGGAGAGTAATGCAATAGATTCTTTTGCCTCAAGGCTGCATCAGTCCGACTCTCTTGTTAAAACTGAAAAGTTAAATGCTTGGTGGAAGGAGTTAAGTAAAAACCACAAACCAAGAAAGGTGTATGATGCTTGTGTTTTAACGGCAGATTTTTTAATTGAGAACATCGATAAGGCTTTTGAGATTTGGCGTTCTTCTCAATGGAAAAATTATATTGATTTTGATAAATTCTGCCAATATATACTTCCGTATCGTTTTCAGTGCGAACAGCTAACAGAAGATTGGAGGTCCGTAACCTATATATAGTTCTCAAGTTAAGGGTAAATATGTTTTTCCCAATATGGGTGATTCTATACTGTATTTACCAATTGTATATATTGAATGTAAGGTACAACCAGTAGATCATCCTTTTATTAGTTCAAAAAATAAGAAAATAAGTTTGAAACCTTACCTGTTGAAAAAACAACAAGTGGTATTAACTCGTAAATATCCTTTCATTGGGAGCTATATTAATAATTGGGGACTATTATAGGCAGCATATATTGGTAACAAAACCATTTTACGATATTGCATGACAAGATGAAAGATGATTACTTTCTTCCTTTCATGCAATCGTTTTCATAGAAAAGTCGAGGCTTTTATTTGGGCGTTTTGTTTCATTGTGTATATCGTTGTTATCTTTGTGTTATTATTACCAATTAAATTGTATTATGAAGAATATCAAGCGATTATCTGCAAAGATGGCCTGCCTGTTACTGTCCCTACTGGTAAGCACGGCGGCAACAGCCGAGAGCATTACTTCACCCAACGGACTTCTGAAACTTAACTTTTCGCTTTCGCCGAAGGGAGAGCCTACCTATGAATTGTCTTATAAGAATAAGGTAGTGATTAAACCTTCTAAGCTTGGACTGGAGTTGAAGAATGAGCCGGGATTGATGAACGGTTTTGTGTTAACCGATGCGAAAACCTCTACTTTCGATGAAACGTGGACGCCTGTGTGGGGCGAAGTGAAGCAGATTCGTAATCACTATAACGAATTGGCTGTAACGTTGAATCAAAAGGCGCAGAGCAGAGATATCGTAGTTCGTTTTCGTCTTTTCGATGAGGGATTGGGTTTCCGCTATGAATTTCCTTCGCAGAAGAATCTGAACTATTTTGTGATAAAAGAAGAGCATACACAGTTCGCTATGAATGGTGATCATACTGCATTCTGGATTCCGGGCGATTATGATACACAAGAATATGATTATACGGAGTCTAAACTCACGGAAATTCGTGGATTGATGAAGGGTGCTATAACAGATAATGCTTCTCAGTCTCAGTTTTCTCCTACCGGAGTGCAAACGGCTTTAATGATGAAGAGTGCGGATGGTCTCTATATAAATCTGCACGAGGCTGCGCTGGTAGATTATTCTTGCATGAATCTTAATTTGGATGATAAGAACCTGATCTTCGAATCATGGTTGACTCCTGATGCCAAAGGAGATAAGGGATATATGCAAACTCCCTGTCAGTCGCCTTGGCGCACAGTGATAGTGAGCGATGATGCACGCGATATATTGGCTTCCAAACTAACCTTGAACTTGAATGAACCTTGCAAGTTGGAAGATACGTCGTGGATAAAACCGGTGAAATATATCGGTGTGTGGTGGGAGATGATTACCGGTAAAAGCTCGTGGGCTTATACGGATGATCTGCTTTCTGTAAAACTTGGTGAAACGGATTATACGAAAACGAAGCCGAACGGACGGCATGCGGCGAACAATGCCAATGTGAAACGTTATATTGATTTTGCAGCTAAACATGGTTTTGATCAGGTATTAGTAGAAGGATGGAATCAAGGTTGGGAAGATTGGATCGGTCATTCTAAAGATTATGTGTTCGACTTCGTTACGCCTTATCCTGACTTCAACGTGAAGATGCTACAAAGTTATGCTAAGGATAAAGGTGTGCGCTTGATGATGCACCATGAAACTTCTTCTTCTGTTCGTAATTATGAACGCCACATGGACAATGCTTATCAGTTTATGGTAGACAATGGATACAATGCTGTGAAGAGTGGCTATGTGGGTGATATCATTCCCCGGGGTGAGCACCATTATGGCCAGTGGCTGAACAATCATTATCTATATGCGATTAAGAAAGCTGCCGATTATAAGATTGTGGTAAATGCGCACGAGGCTGTTCGCCCTACGGGTCTTTGCCGTACCTATCCTAACATGATTGGCAATGAATCGGCTCGTGGAACAGAATACGAAGCTTTTGGGGGTAGCAAACCATTTCATACTACTTTGCTTCCTTTTACCCGCCTGATTGGTGGCCCGATGGATTATACTCCGGGTATATTCGATACAAAGTTGACTTTCTTGGGAGACGGCAAACATAGTTTTGTACATACCACTTTGGCGAAGCAATTGGCACTTTACGTTACCATGTATAGTCCCCTGCAGATGGCGGCTGACTTGCCTGAAAGTTACGAACGCCATTTGGATGCTTTTCGTTTTATAAAAGATGTAGCAGTAGACTGGGATGATAGCAAGTATCTGGAAGCCGAACCGGGTGATTACATCACTGTGGCCCGTAAGGCAAAAGGAAATAGCAGTTGGTTTGTTGGTGGCATTACCGACGAGAATCCACGTACGGCTACTGTTAAGCTTGATTTCCTTGATGCGGATAAGCAATATGTAGCCACACTTTATGCTGACGGTAAGGATGCCGACTATGATACGAATCCTACCTCTTATCAGATAAAGAAGGGTCTGGTAAATGCCAAAACGAAAATTTCGACGCAACTGGCTCGTAGCGGTGGCTTTGCTTTGAGCTTGATTGAGGCTACGGCAGCAGATAAGAAAGAAGTGAAAAAATGGAAATAAACAGAGGCTGATTTTTTTAAGAGAGAATTGCCTGCCCCTTTCAGATTTCTTCTGAGAGGGGCTGTTTTTATTAATAAAGCTTAGATAGCACTGTTTCTCTATAAAGAGCAATGAAATTCTTTTGAAGTTCATTGCTCTTTTTTTATCTTTACCGACAATAAAATACTCCAAAAATAAATCAAAAAGAAAAATAGTATGATGAATCTGACAGAACGTTTTTTAAAGTACGTGAGTTTTGATACACAGTCTAGTGAGCTTACCAAGCTTACACCCAGTACACCCGGGCAAATGGTTTTTGCTAATTATCTCAAGGCGGAATTAGAATCTTTAGGTCTTGAAGAGATAACGCTGGATGAAAGCGGCTACCTTTTTGCCGCTCTTCCGGCAAATATAGATAAAGAAGTACCTACGATCGGTTTCATAGCTCACATGGATACCAGTCCCGATATGAGTGGAAAGGACGTATCTCCCCGCATTGTAGAAAACTACGATGGTACGGACATCGTGCTTTGTGCAGAAGAGAACGTGGTGCTCTCTCCGGTTCAGTTTCCTGAATTGCTAGAGCACAAAGGAGAAGATCTGATTGTGACAAATGGGAAAACGCTACTTGGCGCTGATGATAAAGCCGGTCTCGCTGAAATAGTTTCGGCAATGGTCTATCTGATGGAGCATCCGGAGATTAAGCATGGTAAAATCCGTATCGGTTTTAATCCTGATGAGGAAATTGGCGAAGGGGCACACAAATTTGATGTCGAAAAGTTTGGCTGCGAATGGGGTTATACCATGGATGGCGGGGATGTTGGCGAACTGGAATTTGAGAATTTCAATGCGGCGGCTGCCAAAGTGGTATTTAAAGGACGCAATGTGCATCCGGGCTATGCCAAGAATAAGATGATAAACTCCATGCTCATAGCCGGAAAGTTTATCTCGATGCTTCCAGGTCAGGAAACACCTCAAACGACTCAAGGATACGAAGGTTTTTATCACCTCGTGGGTATGCAGGGGGATGTGGAACAAAGTACGTTGAGTTACATTGTTCGCGATCACAGTAGTGAGAAGTTTGAAGGCCGTAAGAAAGAGATGGCTCAGTGGGTGGCTCAAATCAATGCAGAGTTTGGTGAAGGAACGGCTACATTGGAGTTACGCGACCAATATTTTAATATGCGCGAAAAAATAGAACCGGTGATGCATATCATTGATGTGGCGTTTGCTGCCATGGAAGCAGTAGGAGTGAAGCCGAACGTGAAACCAATTCGTGGTGGTACGGACGGTGCGCAGCTTTCATTCAAAGGACTTCCTTGCCCCAATATTTTTGCCGGTGGGCTGAACTTTCATGGACGTTACGAGTTTGTGCCTATTCAAAACATGGAGAGGGCAATGAAAGTGATCGTGAAAATAGCCGAATTAGTTGCTAATAAATAACCTAAAACTTAGAAAAATGAAACAAACGCCATTTACAGAGAAACATATCGCTCTCGGAGCCAAGATGCACGAGTTTGCAGGCTATAATATGCCTATTGAATATTCCGGTATTATCGACGAACACCTTACTGTATGCCATGAAGTAGGAGTATTCGACGTATCACACATGGGAGAATTCTGGGTAAAGGGTCCCAATGCGTTATCTTTTCTTCAGAAGATAACATCGAACAATGTTGCCGCACTCAGTCCGGGGAAAATACAATATACTTGCTTTCCCAATGAAGAAGGTGGAATTGTGGATGATCTGCTGGTATATCACTACGAAGCTGAAAAATATCTGTTGGTAGTAAATGCTGCCAATATTGAGAAGGATTGGGAGTGGTGCGTGTCGCATAATGCGGAAGGCGCAGTGCTTGAAAATGCTTCTGATAATATGGCCCAACTTGCTGTGCAAGGCCCCAAAGCAATATTGGCTTTGCAGAAACTTACGGATATAAATTTGGCAGACATACCTTATTATACCTTTGCCGTGGGTGAGATGGCTGGTGTGAAAGAGGTTATTATCTCTAATACAGGATATACCGGAGCGGGAGGCTTTGAACTTTATTTTTATCCGGATGTGGCTGATAAGATTTGGAAGGCTGTGTTTGAAGCTGGTGCCGAATTTGGGATAAAGCCCGTGGGACTTGGTTCGCGTGATACGCTTCGATTGGAAATGGGTTTTTGCCTTTATGGGCACGATTTGGACGATACAACTTCGCCTATCGAAGCCGGACTGGGATGGATTACGAAATTCGTGGAGGGTAAAAACTTCACTAATCGCATTGCACTCGAAAAACAAAAAGCTGAGGGAGTGATTCGTAAACTCGTTGGTTTTGAGATGATAGACAGGGGTATTCCTCGTCAGGATTATGAATTGTTTGCATTGTCAGGAGAAAAGATAGGAGTGGTTACATCTGGAACGATGTCGCCCATTCGTAAGATAGGCATCGGTATGGGGTATGTGAAGCCTGAATATGCGACTCTTGGTACGGAGATATTTGTCGATGTACGAGGACGTAAATTGAAAGTAATGGTGGTGAAACCACCGTTTAGAAAGTAGATAATTTGTCGATAGAATAAAGTTCCCGTTTGCTGCTTGATTGTGGCAAACGGGAACTTTTTTATTGTTACAGGTATAAAGTTGCCTTTTTTTCCTTTCAATTGCTGAATTAAATGTAATTTTGCAAGTATAAAAGTCTACAAAAATGTCACATCTACCAACTCTGATAGCCGACCTAGCCTTGATCCTTGCTTGTGCCGGCATAATGACCCTATTATTTAAGAAACTCAAACAACCTTTGGTTTTGGGGTACGTGATGGCCGGTTTCTTGGCCAGTCCACATATTGCTTTTACTGCTTCAGTCATGGATACGGCAAATATACAGACGTGGGCTGATATAGGAGTTGTCTTCTTGTTGTTTGCTCTGGGATTGGAATTCAGCTTTAAAAAGATCATGAGAGTGGGAGGCACTGCTGTGATAGCTGCTTGTACGATTATCTTCTGTATGATTCTGCTGGGTATTGGTGTAGGGATGTCCTTTGGCTGGGGACGAATGG
>Ga0316604_10003050_pt1 | contig 12101 bp, 11 predicted proteins | sample OWC_soil_day20_C_FD_207650 | JGI IMG/M metagenome (GOLD analysis project Ga0316604, IMG submission 207650) | Wetland soil microbial communities from Old Woman Creek delta, Ohio, United States - OWC_soil_day20_CT | ecosystem: Environmental > Terrestrial > Soil > Wetlands | place: USA: Ohio... | reverse complement strand
ATTATTATCGTAGGGAGGCCATATGGATAAAACTGCATTAACTATAGACGCGTACAACACTTGCGCATCAAATTTTGAAAGTAGTTTTATGGATTTAAAACTTTACAAAGCTAATCTAAATAAATTTATTGATTTGATACCGATAAACGCTAAAATACTTGACTTAGGCTGTGGTCCTGGAAATATTGCACGCTTACTGTCAGAAAAGCAGAAAAACCTTCAAATTCTTGGCATTGACCTATCAACTGAAATGATTAAGTTAGCAACGAAAAATGTTCCCTCTGCCACATTCCAAGTTGGAGACATTAGAAATCTTTCAGGATTGGCTAATGACTTTGATGCTGTTATAGCTGCATTTTCAATAGTTCACCTCTCTAATGACGAAACATTTAATCTTATAAAAGATGTAAATCGCCTGCTCAAATCAAAAGGATTACTATATATAAGTTGTATTGAAGGAAACAATTCAGATTACTTGAAAACCAGTTTTAGCTCAGAAAAAAATATTTATTTTAACCATTTCACAGAAGATTTTATTACGAGAGCATTAACTAATACCAATTTTAGCATTATTAATAATTTTAAACAGGACTATCCTGAACCGGACGGAACAACATCAACCGAATTTTTTTTTTATGCTCGGAAAACTCTTTAAAATTACCTCAGCTGACAAAGGTTTGTCACTTTTACTTATTTAGTTACATCAAGTAATAGTTCAGTTTCTTCCCCTTACATAGTTTTTGAGGTCATACTAGTCCCAAGAGGTTTCATTCCAAATAATATACGTAACCAATTATATCTCATTATAATAAAATAATAGATTGTAATGATCACAATAAATGATGTTGAACTAATCGCGATATATTTAAACCATGCATTACTATGCCATTGTATGATTTGAAAACCTATCAACAAAATAATCGTTTGGTGTAGCATATAAAACGGCATCACAGCTTCATTAATCCTACTTAACCATGTAGTTCGAAAATCCAGGGACGCTTTACCTGCCCCCAAGAAAAACATCAGCCAAGACCACGTTGTACTGGCCCACATTATATGAAAAAATATGCAACTTAACGAATAGTCCGGGTGATCCCACCAGCTCTTCAAATTATCCAAAAAAAGTGTAAATAAAACTAATAATACTATTAAAAATAACATACCAATACCTAATGAAATATATTTATGTCGTTCAACGCTCTCAATAAACTTCTTGTCATAAAATAATACGTAACCCAAAATAAAAACCAAAAACCAAAATGTAAAATCTGCCCATGATAAATACTTCGGATAGATAGGCTGTAATAATATCTTAACACATGCAAGCGGTACCACAAAAAGATATATGCCCCCTATTTTTTCACATGCCGCCCCAAGAAGTTTCATAAGTCTCTCGCCGCTTTCGCTTCTCAGATAATGAATAATAGGTAAAGCAATTACCGAAAAAATAAATAAAAATGCCAAAAACCATAAATGAGTCCCAGGCTCTCCAAACCACACTGAGCTAAAGCCAAAATTTCCGATAAACAACTTATGTTCGGGATACCAGGGTAAAAAATCTAAAAATGTTCCGGAGAACTTGCCTTTGCTCAGACACTCTACATATCTCTGTGGCGGTATAAGAATAAAGATTCCAAATATATACGGAATAACAAGTCTCCAATATCTGTCTCGAATGTACTGATTTGTCGTTTTAACCTTTAATGCGAAATTAGTTCCTACACCAGCCAGCATAAAAAACAATGGCATTAGCCAGAAATTAACGAACATAACTACGATAGTAGGTTCTAAAAATGTCTCTTTATTTTTCAATTCCCAGTCCATAAGATCAAAGAATCTAGTATTATGAAAAAAGAATACACAAATTATTCCTAGTATCCTCAACCAATCAATATAATAGAATCGCTCTCGGTTAATGCCTTGTTTCACATGTCACACAACCTTCTATTGTAATACTATCACTTTCCACGTCCCAATAAGAATTTCGCACCATGCTCAAAAAAGCTTTTAGAGTAGGTGACATCCATTTATCCTTATGATACAATACCTGCACAGCATAATTGGGAATAGGTCCATCCCATCTGATAGCATGTATTCGTCCTTCGTTTAATTCTTTCTCTACTGTAAAACGAGGTAACATGGATATTCCTAACCCGTGCATAATAAGTCGCTTTATTGTTTCAATACTACTGGCTTCGAGGATGGATTGTGGAGTGATCCTGAAATCTTCGAAGATTTTTTGTATCGTCAACCGGTAGCTGCACCCCGGTTCAGTAAGAATTACACATGCTTCAGCCAAGTCACACGGTCTAGCCTTTTCTTTTTGAGCCAGTGGATGGGTGGGGTCTGCTAAGAATAGCATTTCTTCACTAGAAATCTTATCAACTATAAGATCATTCTCCCAGACCTTGTTGTTAATGATCACGCCAATATCCATTTTATTTTTCCGAAGATCGTCGCAAAGTTCGTCACAGTTTACGAACTTCAGAATCATTTGTACTTTGGGATAAGCCTTTTGATACTCTTGCAGCAATGCCGGCAAACGGTAGGTACCTAAAGATTCATTTGTCCCAATCGTCAATGTGCCTTGAGGAATATCGGGATTTGCTACGATTTTTGCCACCTCAGAAGTAAGCTTGATTACTTGCTCAGCATAAGGCAGCAAGGATTTTCCCTGGTCAGTAAGGATCACCCTATGCCCTAACCGCTCAAATAATCTCACACTCATCTCATTTTCAAGAATCTGTATGTGATTTGTTATGGTGGATTGAGCATATCCCAACAGGTCTGCCGCCTGCACAAAGCTTCCAAGTTTTGCGATAGTAACAAATGTTCTTAGTTGACGAAGCTCCATAGTCATTCTCCAATTCATTTTTATCGAACGATATGTTTTAATTCTTCATTTTTACCATTATTACTTCTATGATAAGATAAATCACAAAAAAATTCCATATGAATATACTATTTCTTTCGTGGCCAAAAAGTCCTAAAAATCTAGGTCTAAATACCCAATTATCTCTTGCATTTTATTAAAATATATGTAAAAATATATAATATATTTTTACATAATGACAAAATGCTTCCAGTTGCCAAAGCTGTCTCAAAATAAACCTGCATAGATATATATTTTGAATATTACAATACTGCTTTCTAGGCTCCTGTTATAATAATTTATAGATCATGCACTCAGGCGTTGGCCTGCTTTTTTTATACATGAGGTTGAGTTTTACAGGGATATCTCCCCTACTCGGGCAGGGTTGTTATATCTACTACTATTAAAGGTAATGACATTAGATTTTCTGATTTAGTCAACACGAAGGTTAATTATGGTTTCAGTGAAAAGGGGGCAAACGTCATGAGCAATCCTACAGAAAGCAGTAAAAAAGTAGAAATAAACATGCGCTTATCCGAATTTGAAATTCCTCCTATGCAGGATGTATTAATCATCGGAAAGAAGGCACCCATCGGTCCGGAGGCAGCAAAAAGAATGGTAAATATTTTATCGCCCGATCAATATGAAATAAGAAAAACAGAGCACCCGACTATTGAAGCGATTGTCGTAAGAAAGTCCTTACTCAATATGTTGCCTCAAGATAAATTAGTATCGCTAGTTTTAGAAGAAGGAGAAAAAATTGCTAACGAAACGATGATACTAAAGGTACAACTTAATATTACTATCATCGTTAGCAAATCAATAGAAATATGATCCGATATGTATTTGACATAATGATAAAAGAATATTTTATAGTTAATGCACTTGACGGTCTGCGCTATATTCAAAGTCTTGTTGCCGAAAATCGATGCGATGGCTTCCCGGTAATGGAAGACGACCAAATTATCGGGGTGTTAACATATAAGAATTTACTGCAAGCACATCCCAACAGGATTGCCGCAGATGCCATGTCAGATCATATTGTCTATATCGATGCTCATTCATCTATTTGGAAAGCCAAAGAAGTTTTTGATACTAGCAATACTGATCTGCTATTGGTTCTGGACAACAATCAACTTGTAGGCATCATTACTCAATCCCTCTTAGAGATTGAGTTGGGAAAGCACACTGACCTTTTAACAGAGCTTCCTAAAAGCGATTTTATCTATTATAACGCTACGCGCTTAATCGAAAGTAATCAAGAAATGTCTCTTGCATTTTTTGATGTTAATAATTTTGGCCTTATTGATAAAGAGCACGGTCATATCGCTGGAGACATCATATTAAAGGAACTAGGAACAATCCTAAAAAACAATATGACAGAACAAACATATGTATCTAGATTTGGCGGCGATGAATTTTTAATGCTTACCCCATATTATGTTGATAAATGCTATACTTTTTCCAAAAAATTATTAAGAATAATTTCCCGTTATACATTTCATAAAAATATATCTGTTACAGTATCAGCAGGCATCGTAGAAAGAAAAGAGACGCAAGAGATCTCGCAAAATATATTTCGTACAATTTCTAATCTGATTAATCTTGCCAGCTTGGCCTCTACAAAGGCAAAAAAAGAAAAATGCGAATTAAGTATTGCAACTAACAATACTACCTGAGTACTTCATGCAAAAAAACAAAAATTGCATGTTCTTGTAGCTGCTATATGCGGACAAGGTCTAAATAAAAGCGATATCTCAAAGTAATGAGATATCGCTTTTATTTGTAATGTATCAAGGCGAATCCCATATTATGTGCTTTTGGGACTTTCCGGGTGATTCTGATTCACGTTCAAATCATCGAATAATTTATGTAATCTTTAACTTTCCTATTTCCTAAACATGGTATACTTACTCTTACTATAATATAGCGAAGTGGAATGCTTATTGTCACAAAGTCCTGCCCCGACGGAAGCAACAAAACGCATTTTCCGCATTACTACCTTAAAACTGAGCTCGATATTACTACTTGTAAGGAAGGAAAGAGAAGATGAGCAAAAAATTACAAACATCTTTTTGCGGGATTCAGTTAGAAAACCCTTGCATATTATCATCAGCCCCGCCAACGCAGAACAAAGAGGGAATTGCTAAAGCGCTGCGATTGGGCTGGGCAGGCGCAGTAACTAAGACCTGCACCTGCGATGATCTCATAACAGGCGATGCTGCCAATCGCTTTGCCGTCCTGCGACACAGTGACGGAAATATTGCAGGCTTTGAAAATATTGAAGGCCTAACCCATTATCCTATTAGCTACTGGGAACAGGCGGTGCGGGAACTGAAACAGGAGTTCGCCCACAAGGTGATTATTGCTAGTATCATGGCCGATAATCGATGTGAAAAATGGCAGGAATTAGCCCTGCGCATGGAAGCTGCCGGGGCCGATGCTATCGAGCTGAATCTATCATGTCCGCACTTTCGGATCGAGAGTGCTATGGGTGCAGAGATCGGCAAAAATGAAGATCAGTCGGCGAACATTACGGCCTGGGTAAAAAAGGTGGTCAATATTCCCATCATTGTCAAGTTGACTCCCAATGTCAACCATATTCAGAGCATTGCTGAGGCTGTCATTCAAGCCGGAGCAGATGCATTGTCAGCCATCAACACAGTGCAGGTTTTAATGGGGGTTGATATCGATACATTTGAACCATTGCCAATCGTTGACGGGCACAGCGCTTTCGGGGGTTATTCAGGACCAGCAGTAAAGCCAATTGGGCTGCGTTGTGTAGCGCAACTGGCTCAGGTTGCCAAGGTGCCCATTCATGGTATAGGCGGAATTTCTAAATGGCAAGATATTGTTGAGTATATGGCAGTTGGCGCCTGCTGCGTACAGCTAGGCACAGCTGTTATGCTGAATGGCTATCAAATTATCACAGCTATACTTCAGGGATTGGAAGAATATGTTGAGCGTAAGGGTATTCCGGCTTTGAATGCTATTATCGGCGCATCCCTTGCCAAGATAACAATCCGAGAGCGCCTAAACATGGCTTGGGGGGTTCGATCAGCAGTCGCAATACCGGAAAAATGTACAAATTGCGCCAAATGCCTTATCGTATGTTCCGAAAGCGGCAAAGCCGCCATACAATTCATAGACAAACGAATCACCGTCGACCGGGAACTCTGCGATGGGTGCTCATTGTGCACCCATGTTTGCCCGCACGGAGTGTTGGCTTTGATTGAGTCACCAAAGTAATAGCAACAGCCTTATAGTTCAGTTTATTATGAACTATAAGGCTGTTAATTTTTCTTAAACTATGATACCAAAGCAATGAAATCCAAAGGGTTTCCCCCTTGGCTTCATTGCTTTTTAGCTTATTATTTAGCCCCATGCATTATTCCGTACGCTTCTCCCATATAAATATGTTTATATGAATCAGCATCAAGTACGGAAGCTGTTAATTCAAAACCTGCCTGTGGTTGGAAGAGCATTACAATGTCAGAGCCGCCAAATAGGAAGTATCCGAGCGGATCACCTTTTTTGACTTTGGCGCCAATTTTAACGCTTTCTTCGAAGTTAACAGAGGAAATTTGCGACATGCCGATTGGCAAAACAGCAACTAAACCATACTTTTCCGTGTCGATAATTACACAGGAACGAGTTTCAATAGACTGCCAACCAGGATTTTTAGCTTCTAATACATACTTATGAAGTTTTTCATTCCAGAGAGTAATACCGCCTACGGCATCATCAGAAAGAATAGTGCGAACTTCTTTGATTGTTCCACTTACAGGGAAATGATAGCGGTGATAATCATTTACATCTAGGAAAGTATGTGTTAAAAAACCGTTAGCGAATTTGTCGGCATAAGCGCTATCCATACCGAGAATATCAATTACAGAGTTAAAGTTAGCCGATTTTAACTGTACACCTTTTTGCTGTCCAATGCGAGAGTTTTTATCAATTTTCCATACACCCTGCGGTACGGAGTCTGCAGGAGAAACAACGATAGCTTCATTCGTAGTTTCAGCAATAGGACGAACATCTGGCGAACTTAAATAGCGGGCGAAGAAGTCATTAAATGTAGACCATTTCTTTGGACTTTCATACCATCCATTATTCATACCAAATCTTTCATCAGCACAGGTTTTGTTATAACATTCTTCGTTCCAGGAATCTTTAGTACTTAAATATTCACCCCAGTGTTTAGTAAAGTTTATCATCCAAGAACGGTAAGGTTCTACGTATTGAAGTGAATTGTAGTAGTACCCCTTACCTTTGAGTCTATCTAATGGCTGGTCGATAAGAAAATAAAAGTAGTCTAAACTTTGATCAATGCTCTCGTATAATTTGGGATAGTGTTCCGCTGAAGGCAGGATGTTGAACGGCATAGCTGTTGTTGACCAATCAATGAAGTCGTAATATTCTTCTAACGATTGAACTGGATTAGTTTGCCTATCAGGATTAATCTGTTTAGCCTGTTCAATAGACTGGATAAGCATACGTTTGATGTCGGCATTGTGCTCAACAATTGTAATTAATTCTTGGGTATCAGGTGTGTGCTTTTTGATGCTTTCTGCGGCAGCAACGTTGTTAACGTTAGAAAAAAGTGCAACATTGACCAATAGTAAAACAATGATAAAACTAAAGATGATATTAGGACATTTCTTTAACATAAAGTAACCTCCTTTATTGGGAATATGAAATTTTAGGTTTTACTTCGACGTTGCATCCCACAATACCTGTAACTACTTCCATAACATTACAATCTTTTGCTCAAACTTCAACGTAGGCCTTAGTCAACAAATTGATTAAGGCCTACTTCAGTTACCATCAGATCAATGTTCAAAATGCAATTTCAAAATGCAATTCTCACCTAAAATACAAGAATCGATCCTGTTTGAATACTTACGCATCAAAAAACCTGATAATCTTACAAGTGCATTGTCATCATGGAGCAGTTCATCCTCTGTTGGACGTTTCTCTGGAAATTCCATCAAAATTCCATTATATACAATTTTGACAGCTACATTATACTCATCAAAACTGACTTCTAGTCTTACCTGCCCTTCTCTAACCAACCCTGAGCCAAGCGCTGTCTCGAAGAACTCGATAATTGCGGATGAAGCCCGATGTACAACCTCACTTCGCGCTCCCCAAGCCGCTCCACTGGTTTCCATAAAATTTATCACTTTTTCTGTAGCATCCGTTCCTACTGTTAGTTCAATAGCACTTTTCTGTTTTATGCCGATACGAAATAGCAGATTCAAAAAAATAGCCGTAATTGAAACCACTGCAAGCGAGGATTTGAAGAAAGGCTGGAGCTCTACCGGAAATTGAGCATATATGTTAGGAAGCAGGTCTACACTCAATCCAAAAACCAATGATAAACCAACTACGAATATTTTCCGTTCATCGAGCATACGTGAAGCAATTATTTGAAACCCTTCAATAACAAAGTATCCAAGATTTATTAGCAGCACCGCGCCCATAACGGGTGCAGGCATGATAGCCAGCAAAGCAGCAGCTTTCGGAAAAAAAGCCATCACAATAAACACACCGCTTACAAGATAAGCCAAATAACGACTGGTAACCCCACTTACAATAGATAACCCCACACTGCCTGAACTACTATTCAGCCCCATACAGCCAATCATTCCACAAAATGATGTTCCCAATCCTTCAGCAAAGATGCCATTCCCAACATTTTTTATATCAATGCGTTTCCAATTTGCATTATTTGTCTTTTGGCATATTGCTAAATTACCCATTGTTTTCAGTGTGGAGCAAATGACTGCAACTAAAAATGGCAATACTAATCTTTCGTCAAAAGACCACTCCATACGGATGGAAGGAATAGCGATATATGGCGTAGCAACTAATTGTCCAATATCATTTAAATTTAAAATTCCAAATAAGTAAGATAGTACATACCCTATTACTATGCCGACAAGTATAGAGTATTGTCGCATAGAAGCCTTGCCCCATACGTTTAAAGAAACCATGATCCCTAAAGTTATAATTCCAACCAATATTGATGTATTATCTATTGTATTTTTCACATAATCAACGCCAAATATCGCTGAAACCCCGGGAGCAATACCGGCAATCCCTGTCATAGCAACCATTAATCCTGCTACCTCTGCAGGAAATAAAAACCGTATGCGTGGGATTATTTTGCTAAGCAGCATCTGAAAGAAACCAGCAATAGTGGTCATGCCAAATAATAATGGCAGCCCACCTATCTGCACAGCCAAGGTGGACGCCTGAAAATACAAAAATCCAGTTTCCTCAGCACAAAAATATCCGGATCCTATCGCACCTTTATGTAAGACTTGCAAGAACGTCCCAAGTCCTATCCCAATCATCATTACACTTACAAAATTTTGGGCTACCTCTCGCGACCCGCCCATCATACTTATGATCAAAACAGGTAGCACCAGATCCATTGACAATACCACTATTTGTTGGATAACAAGCGGAATTGCCACTCGCTTCGGAATTTTATCACGAAGCCCATAAGTTATATTTATCGGTTTTTTCTCATTATTATCCATTTTTTAGACTCCCTAGAACGTAACCATAATAGTAGGAACGTCGCTTCGTCAAAACCATCTTATGGAAAACCTATATAGCAATGACAACATTTTATCACAAATACTTTCCAAAAGCTGCAACTCTAATTGTTTATATGAAAAAAATAACATACACTGCAATATCCTGCGTGGAGTTTCCATAATGAGATTTTGCTACCTAGGACAGGAAAATGAAGCTACTTTATAGAAGATATATTCAAAACCTATTTGAATATATCTGGAGGCGAACTATTTTGCAACTAAAAAAAATAACTGTTATTACAGCTATATTTACCTTTCTGGCAATTTTTTCCCATGCTCAGACAGGAAAAATTGAATGTTTATGGCCCAATGCTGAGGATGCTGTGATGTATGAGTTAGAAATTGCTACAGTCGCAGTGAATAAGGACATCCCTGCAATGCAAAAACAAGTAGTGTACACAACAACTAGCATTTATACGCCTGGTGTTCAATTACCACTTTCCCTATTCGAAGGACAAGATCTCAAAAAGCTCTATTTTCGGGCCCGACCGTTAGATTTAGATAAAAATCCGGTAGGTCCTTTTTCCAAGCCAAAAGTTCTCAATGAGATGAGCCTGAACCCGTCCAAACCTACACCTACAGCCCTTTATACTGACCGCCCGCTCCCCCTATACCCTGTATATTCTTGGATTCCGGTAGAAGGCGCTGCCAAGTATGAAATTGAAATCACTGACCAACGGCCTGAATCGCCAAATGGAACAGAACCTTCAAAATATAGAATACGTTCCTATTCTCTCCAGCAGCAGGGATTTGATTTTTATGACCCAGAGCCTCTAATAAATGAGGGAATTTACTATTGGCGGGTTCTTGCCTACGATAAAGACAATCAACCAATCGGACTGTATTCAGATCCTGTTTTATTGCAAGTCAAAACTGGAAGTTATGAATGGGCGACCTTCGGCGACAGTATTACCCATGGCGGGGGGGCAATATCCAATCCCCCTTCTGATGGTCGTTTTGATTACTCAACCTATTTGCCATACGAAGTGAAAAACCTGGGTAAAAGTGGCGATACGGCGGAAACATTAGAAGAACGCTTTGACCAAGAAGTACTGCCGTTTAAACCTAAATACTTACTTATTATGGGAGGCAGTAACAGCCTCAGAGGCGGAACAAGTGCAAGTGACGTAATAGAATCATTATCCGCTATTAGTAAAAAATGCCAGGATAATAATATCAGACCCATTTTTTTGACCCTTCCGCCAATAAACCCGGAACGAATTCAACGGGTTTTTAACGAACCAACAGTTTCTAATTGGAAGACTGAATTGGCTAAGGTAAATGCGTTTATTAAAAAACAGCCTGATTATGTCGATATATATCCGTCGCTGGTTGGTGAGCAAGGATTATTGCCTGAAAAATACGCGCAAGACGGCCTACATTTAGATATATCAGGGAAGAAGATTATTGGACGTAAAGTGTCTGATTATATTAAGGAGCATTCTTTGTAACTTGTTAATCAGCCATTTCATAGATGCAAAAAACCGCTAATTGTCTATTGTGCTAACAATTAGCGGTTTTTGCTGTTGATTAGGGGTGATACGCAAGAATGTTCCGGCTGTGTCCTTTATTACTATTAGGCATTGCTATCTCCGTAATGCATTGTAGAGTTTTGCTGATACATTTGCAATAAAGTCACTGGAATAGCCATGGTCACCTGTGCGGGTGTAAAAACTGATTAAAATTGGATCATGTCCGTCCTGAACGACACCCACATCACAAAGCACATCATCCAGTTCACCAACTTTATGAAATACCGGCACTTGCATATAGCGGGGAATTTCATCATGGAAGATTGTGTTGGCCAGGTCATCTTTTAATCGCCGCACATTTTTTTTATCAATATATTTTTCCTTGTATATGGACTCGAGAACCTTGGACATTTCATAAGGCGTTGTTACGCTATGATAACTGTATTTTTCAAACGCCTGTTCATCATGAATTTCCGTCTTACGTAACCGCAAATCCCGCTGGACGTTATCAAACCCGTCCTTTTTGGTTGCATCAAACTCATTCAGTAATGCATTAAATGTATTGTTATCACTTACTTTTATCATCAAATCAATGTCTTGATCATACTCATTCTGCTTGTAGGATGGCGCTTTGGGATAAAGATATTTATATGTAGCCAAAGCCACAATCAGCTTACTTGTAGATGCGGTAGGAAAAATAGTATCCTGATTATATTTTATTGTTTTTTCCGTTTTTAAGTTTTTGGCGAACACGCCAACTTGTCCGTTAAACTGTTTTAAATCATTAGTTATTTCTTTTTCCAAAGCCGATGATGCACTAGCAGTTATGCATGACAACGCAATAATAAGTGCAGCACATGTTGGGATAAGTTTTTTTAACATAGAATTCCTCTTTTCATCTGAATATACTCTATTTTATCATAAAATTACGATACAGGTTATGAATTCCACCGTTCATTGTCCGTTTCAGAAAACAAAAAACTTCAAGAGCTAAATGCCCTTGAAGCCTACTATTCTTTTTGGTGCTCCCGTGAGGACTCGAACCACCGATACAACCTCACATCTTTATATTTTCACGCTACTCACTATATAGCAATCCCAAGCCTTAGAACCGGATATTTACAACTGCCTATTACCTGCCTATTA
>Ga0316604_10003049_pt1 | contig 12101 bp, 9 predicted proteins | sample OWC_soil_day20_C_FD_207650 | JGI IMG/M metagenome (GOLD analysis project Ga0316604, IMG submission 207650) | Wetland soil microbial communities from Old Woman Creek delta, Ohio, United States - OWC_soil_day20_CT | ecosystem: Environmental > Terrestrial > Soil > Wetlands | place: USA: Ohio... | reverse complement strand
AATACGGAATTAAGGTTGTAGAAGAAGGTCCCCGTCAGAATCCTGATGGCAGCTGGGAATGGAATTACATTCCTGTTCCCACATCGCTTTGCGATCTTTGTGCCAAACGGGTTGAAGAAGGGCGTAAACCAACCTGCGTACACCATTGTCAAAGCAATGTTATGTACTACGGAACCCTGGAAGAGCTTGCTAAGAAAATGGAAGAAAAACCAAAAATGGTGCTGTTTTCTAAATAAAATCAATAAATGAAAGGGGAATTTCCATGTGCTTTAGACCGCCGGAACTAAACAAAATGATGACACAGTGTCCCGCTTGCAAAGGGTTTAATCCACCCAAACTTACCAAATGTAAAAAATGTGGTGCTGATTTGCCTAAGCCGGAAGCTGAGAAAAAATAATAAAAAAACATTGCAGTTAGCTGTTAGTGAGGTTCGTTCTGGACGAACCTTACTAACATGGTTTTAAATGGAGCAGGCGGCAGCAGAATAACAAAGCGATTTCAAGATTCAATTTTGTAAATTTGTGGAACCCCTTGTAATATCGTTTTTCACATGCAAAAATACAAGCACAAACTCGCTTCCACTGTAGTCAGTTCGTAAAACCTGACTACAGTGAAAACGAGAAGGGAAGAAAATGACACCATCAAACTAAAGACCAGTAATGGAATTCTAAATTAAACAAATATTATGAAAAATAAATACATAGGGGTACCCGTTATATACGAAATGCTTTATTAAGCATGTTTTTGACTAAAAATTCTAGAGTGTATCAGGATGCTTTGGGTGAGAAGTAACCCACCCCATTTCCCCATAGCCTGATTTGGCTTACTTTGTAAAATATCATTTATACTACTAAGTTGCAAATAGGAAACTGAGGGGGATTTATGTGGAATTGTTAAGCTTTTTAACTTTGCTACCAATTATTGTGATTTTTTTGTTGCTAACATGGAAAAATGTCGCTACCCATACCAGTGCTCTTATAGGCTGGGTATTGTGTATGCTGGTAGGTTACTTTTTCTTTTATACGTCTTTTGAAATTAGTTTGAGGGCGAGTGCTGCCGGGATTATTGCTTCTTTTCCCATTACATTAATGGCGGTTACATCAATCCTTCAGATTAACTTTATGGAAGCTACTGGTGCGCTAAGAAGAATTGCCGTTTTTTTGAAAACCTTAGCTCCTTCGGATTCGGCTACGCAAATAATGACGGTTAATCTGGGAGCGGGTATGATGTTAGTAGCAGCCGGAGCTACACCGGTAACCGTCTTGCCTCCGATTATGGTGGCAATGGGTTATTCTAAATTTATGGCTATTGCCTTGCCAGCCTTAGGCTTCGACGCACTTTGTACGTATTCAATGTTAGGAGCACCACTAGTAACTTATTCGGATTTTACCGGTGTTCCATTGGTTGAAGCTGCTCAGGTTTTTTCTAAATATTTACCAGTCATATCGACTTTAATTGCATTTGCGATGATGTGGCTTGTGGGCAGAACAAAGATGATGCTGCAAGGATTTTTTCCATGCCTTCTCGCTGGGCTGACAGCTGGTTTTACGGCTGTGGCTATTGCCTATATTCCAGTTCTTAGTTCAGGTGTAGTATTGACCGGCATAATTGCTGGTATTGCCGTGATGCTGGTGATGATGCTTTATCTTAAAGTAATGGGTAAGTCGATTATTTGTAAAGACTGCTTAACAGCAGAAGAATTGCAAATAGAAAAGGAAATGTCGTTGCTTACAGCATTTTCTCCTTGGATTATTTTGATTATATCCTTGTTGATCGTTAATTTTTATCCGCCTTTAAATACATTACTATTTAAAGAATTTGAAATGGCAGTTTCCGTAGTACCTGGTCAGATGATAAAGATTCGACCGCTTTGGAATGCGTATACTTGGGTATTGATAAGTACATTGCTTTCGGCAATTTTTCTTAAGCCAAAAAAGAAAGAGGTTCAAACAACCCTAAACAATTGGTTGATAAGAGCTCCTAAGCCAGTATTATCATTAGCGGTATTTTTTATGCTGGGCTTGCTAATGAATAATACCGGACTGGAAAATGTCGGAGGAGTCTGGAAGAATGTCGATCCCACTCATAATATGGTTTCGGTTCTGGCTTTAGAATCAGCGGAAATATTTGGTTCTTTATATCCGTTGATTACCGCGCCTTTAGGGATGTTTGGAGGCTTTGTTACTTCAAGTGAAGCTTCTGCTTTGGCCATGTTTGCTAAATATAATATATTAACCTCTGACATGATACATGTTGATCCGCGGATTGTTACAGCCGCTACAGGTATAGGTGCTGGCTTGGCCAGTGTTTGTTCACCGGGAAAACTACAAAATGCTGCTTATGTCATAGATGCTTTCGGAGAAGAAAATAAAGTCATGAGAGCTACTTTTCCAATATCAATTATTTTAGTCTTGATAACTGCTGTTATGTGTTATATGTTGGCTTAAGTGCAAATTTAATTAAAGAACGTATACGAGAAATCATAGCCTCATCCTAACGAAATGTACGTCACTACTACTAGAAATTTTTACTGCTGACCGAAGGTTGCCTGAGGCGTCCGGTCAGCATTTTTTGTTTGGACTTCTAGAATAAAATACGTGTTTGAAAAAGAGAGGAGGAAATAGTATGTGCTGGGTCTGTAATCCATCCTGTGGGAAATGTAAACCACCGATGCAAATAGTAAAATGTCCTGGATGTGGTGCCCATAATTTAGCCAATAGTAAGAAGTGTAAAAGATGTCGGTCGATTCTACCGGAGCCTGTTGAACAATCTGCCGTTAGGTGTCAATATAGCGGGATGATGTGCGCGAATCCTTGTGTTAAATAAATAGTAAATAGGGGCGATTTTTGTGAAAAGTATTAAAGCTAAACTGTTGGTGGCGATTATCACTCTTTTTGTGGTGACGCTCGCCTTTCTGGCAGGGCTAAATTATTGGCAGGCAAAGAAAATTATTACAAAAGATATCGAAGTAGAAATTACCAATCTGGTACAAAACAGTGGTAAAGAAATCGGTATGTGGTTGACCGGAACTGAGAAGGAGATGGCCACTATCGCCAGCTCGCCGATCTTAGTTAGTGGCAACCGTGAGGTTATCGCACCTTACCTTGGTGCAGAGTTGACTAGGAATAAGACTTACGAAAATATTCTTTGGATTGACAATAAGGGCAATTACTTTGACTCAAAAGGTGAAACTGGGAACTTGGCTGATCGCGACTATTTTAAACGGGGGATAAAGGGAGAAACCGTCGTTTCTGACCCGGTTGTTTCTAAAGGGACAGGTAAGCTCATTGTGGTTATTGCCGTCCCTATCCAAACCAATGGTCGCATTATCGGTGTTTTGGCCGGGCCGGTCAACGTTGAGGAAGTGGAAAGAAAGGTTCTCGGTATAAAAGTTGGGAAAACCGGTTATGCCTTCTTGCTTCGTGAAGATGGGTTAACCATTATCCATCCCAATAAAGATGTTGCCAATAAGACAAATGTGTTGACCGATCCTAACGCCAATCCCGCGCTGAAGGCGGCAGAGGGAAAAATGGTGAAAGGCGAAAGCGGTCTTGCAAGCTACGAATATGACGGTTCGTTAAAGTATTTGGCTTACGCACCGGTAGCGGGAACGAGCTGGTCTGTCGGAGTCAATGTACCAATAAGTGAAGTGACCAGCAAATTGGACGCTTTTACCTGGATTTCCATTGGTACTATCATCATAGTGCTTATTATTGCCAGTTCGTGCATTCTGATGATGGCTTCTCGCATTTCCAAGCCATTGCAAGCATTGGAGGTAGCAGCAAACGGCATAGCTGCCGGCGATCTTAGCGTGACAGAGATCAACGTCAATTCCCAGGATGAACTGGGGCATTTGGCGAGAGCATTTGAAATGATGGCTGGGAATTTGCGCAACCTAGTGCGGCAGATCAGCAGTACTTCAGAGCAGGTTGCTGCTTCCTCGGAAGAACTGACCGCCAACGCCGATCAGTCAGCCCAGGCCGCTAGCCAGGTGGCTGTCTCTATTGTCGAAACGGCGCAGGGAGCCGAACGCCAGACCGGCGCTGTAACTAAAGCCGTAGATTTTATGCAACAGATTACGAGTGAAGCACGGCAGCAAGCCGACAAAACACGAAATGCAGTGAACATTGCCAGCAGAGCGGTGAATTCGGCTACAGAAGGCAATAAGGCAGTTACTACTGCGGTGAGTCAGATGAACAGTATCAGGCAGACGGTAGATAATTCGGCTCAAGTGGTCGCTGAACTGGGCGAACGCTCCAAGGAGATCGGGCAGATCGTCGAAACGATATCTGGTATTGCCAGCCAGACAAATCTATTAGCACTGAATGCTGCCATTGAGGCGGCGCGCGCCGGCGAACAAGGCCGAGGTTTCGCAGTGGTAGCCGAGGAAGTCCGCAAGCTGGCAGAGCAATCTCAGGAGGCGGCAAAAAAGATCGCCGAACTTATTAGCGATATTCAAGGAAAGACGGATAAGGCGGTTGCAGCCATGGCCAACGGTACCCAGGAAGTCAGACGGGGATCGGAAGTCGTTGATCAAGCCGGCATAGCCTTCCGGGACATTAACGGGCATGTGAAAGAGGTCGCAGACATTGCGCAGGGAGCCGCGGATGGGATGGATGGACTGGCTATTAACAGTGAAAAGGTACTTGAGACAGTGAAGGAAGTGGAAACGATAAGCCGAGATATATCCAGCCAGGCGCAGACTGTTTCCGCTGCAACTCAAGAACAGTCTGCTTCAATGGAAGAGATCGCGTCTTCCAGTCAGAATCTAGCTGAATTGGCAGAGCAATTGCAAAGTGCAGTTAATAAATTCAGGATTTAGTATAGCTATTTATGAAGGTTGCAGTTTATCCAAGCAGCGGACGTGATAAAGTCGAATTTTGTAAGCAGGGATGATTTGACATAGTCCCAAAATAGAAAAATTAAGTCAATTTGATTCGTTTTGTTATAGCGATAAAAAATAGTTATATAAGGAATTTCAGGATTTTGTCACTATAATTTTGTTGGCATGAAATTTGCATTTAGATATCTATAGAAATATAATGAATTCATTTTTCCTCTCTATCTGGGGGGAAGAAGGGTTGTTGTTTTTAAAATGAGACAAAAAAAATGTGATGATTCTCAAAATGAAAAAAAAAAATAAGCATCACAAAACTTGATAGGGCCGCAAACGCTTTAATTATAAGGAATTGTAGGAGTTGATAAAAAAATAATTAATTGGCACGAATTTTGCATTAAATAGTATTCAGATAATAATATAAATAAGCATAAAGAGAAAAAATACTGAGCTAACAGATGCGAGACAGTCCACATTGTCAATGTGCTTGGTATAGAATTAAAAGTTGGATGAAGCAGATTTATAGGAGGAATAGTAATGCGCAGTGCAATAGTTGTATTTACCAAAGTTCCTAAGGCCGGAGAAACTAAAACCCGGCTTACTACAGATCGTGGTGGTATATTGACGCCGGAAGAGGCTATGGCTTTTTATGAAGGCTGCCTGTTAGATGTAATTAATGTTTGTATCGAAGCGAAAAGCGGCGATATCCTGGTTTGTTATAATCATGATGGAGATCGCGAAAATATGGAAAAGCTGTTGTCCAGGGTTTCTGATCGCTCGCAAATTAAAGAAGTTTATCCGGATCAAGGTGGCAACTTTGACCAATGTATGCAATATGCCGCTGATTATATTTTGAAAAATGGGGCTCCGGAACGGTTAGCTGATAGTGTGATCCTTGTCGGCGGAGATCTGCCTAGTTTGCAGCCTTCTATCCTAAAGGATGCTGTTTGCAAACTGGAACAGCTGGCGACAAGTGAAGATGGGCTGAAAGTGGCCCGCAAAATTGATACTGTTTCCCATACACTGGGGGCGGCGTTAGTGGAAGGAGCTTGTCAGGAAGGCGGCTTTTCTGTTGTCGGTTTTACCTGTACGACGCCTTTTGATTTCAACCGGGTATTTTACAATTCGGACGGAATAACAGCGCTGGATATGCTGGTAACTAAGGCGGTACAGCAAGATATTCCGTTTGGTATAGTGGAAGCTGCTTCTGATGTTGACATTCCAGTGGATTTAGCAAGTATGATTCCAGTTGTCAGGGCATTAGAATTAGCGGCGCGTTGCGATAAAAGTATTAAGGTACCAGTAAATACTATTGCAGTTTTAAATGAAATCGGTCTGGAAACTACGGCAGTTAAACACCGTTGATCAAAACCCATTTAATAAATCGTGGCGGTATTAAGGGGAGATCTTGCATGGATAAGCTAGCGGAAAACTGTATTGAGTGTGGAAGATGTACTGCCATTTGCCAATTCCTGGAAAAAACGGGAAAAACACCCGCGATTATAGCGAAACAAGGGGTTGAGGTTAGCGAGGCCTTTAGTTGTTCACTATGCGGAGCCTGTGAGGCTGTTTGTCCACTAGGACTAAGCCCCAAAGAAATGTTTGCCAGCCGAAGGAATGAAGCAGTAGCTAATGGTGAATTGGATATTGATGAATATCGGTATCTATTTCCTGATAGAAAAAACAATGTTATGAATGTTTACCGCAGTTATTGTGGTATTGACTATCGTGATATAGAAAATGTCGGCAGTGGTGGAACTTGGTTTTTTCCTGGCTGTACCTTGTTGACTTATTCGCCGGAACTAACGCGTGAGGTTTATCGCAGGTTACAGAATGACTGTAACTGTCAGGGCATATGGACAGAGTGTTGTAGCAAACCTTTGATTCAAATGGGTTTGCAGCAAAGAGCTGAAACCATGCAAGCCGGGTTAAGGAAATTTGTACAAAAACATAACATTACCAGACTTATTACTGCCTGCCCAGGTTGTTATTACCAATTGAAAACAGTCTTTGAGTTTTGTGATGTTAGTGTTCAGACAGTGTATGAAGTGTTAAAAATTGAGCCGCTTAAGCGGACTGACAAAATCAAGTGCACCATTCATGATGCCTGTCCGGACCGGTTTGAACTTACGTTTGCCAATCGGGTGCGTCAAGCGTTGGAACAAAGTGGGTTTTCTATAATAGAAATGAAACACAGTAAAAAAGAAGCAATTTGTTGTGGCAGTGGCGGGATGATTTCTCATTTTAATCCCGAATTAACGGAAAAACTCGTAGAGCAAAGAATGAATGAAGTCAAGTTGTCCGGCGCCGATATTTTAGTAGGGTACTGTCTAAGTTGTGTGTTGAAATTTGATGTTTTTAGTTCGCCTATTCCCGTAACTCACGCGTTACACTTGTTGCTGGATCAAAATAAAGACTTCACTGGGGCGAAAGCACGGGTAGCTAAAATGCTTACAGGTGCTGATGGGGAAAAAATATGGGAACAAATTATGGCAGAGGACAGGTAAGAAAAGGAGACCAAGCAGCGTGAATAATAATGAACTTGCTACAGCACTTACAAAAATGTTGACACTTAGGTGGTCACCAGTTGCTGTAAAACTAGTAAAGCCAGGTGAAAAAATTCCGGAAAAAGTAACCCAGCCTTCGGTTCCGCTAAGACACTGTCAGGCTATCACCCTTGCTCGGCGTGGTAATAGCTTATATATGCCACCCAGTCGGCATGCCTGCCCAGATGGAGCTGCAATTATGGGGTTGGTTCCGATGTCTCCTAAACTGCGCTCTGGTGAATTATATCTGTTATTTAAAAAGTTGCCGACCATTGAATGTGCACAAAAAATGATAGCCACAAGGCAGGAGTTTGAAGCAGGTACCTATGCGGCGACTGTGCTTGCTCCGCTTGAAGATGCCACCTTTGAACCAGATGTAGTTATTTTTACTATGTATCCAGAACAAATGATGTGGTTAATGTGTGCAGCCAGCTATAGCACGGGGGAAAGGCATAATTTCCATACTTCAGGTTACAACTCCACTTGTGCCGATCTGACTGTACAGGTTATGAAAACGCAACAAATGAACATTTCTTTTGGTTGTTATGGTGCCAGAGCCGTTAGCGATATTAGTGATTTTGAAGCCTATGTTTCTGTACCGTTTCAACAGCTACCCACACTGGTAGGGGCACTGGAAAAATTATCGGCAAAAAGTATTCCGGAAGCGCGGCGGCGGATTTATATGCCACCAGTTATTGACAAAGTAGCGTACGCTGAACCGGTAGGAGGTACTTCGGTTGATGTTCGTATTGATAGCGACCAGTGTACCGGCTGTGGTTTATGTGAAGCGTTTTGTCCGGAAGCCGTAATTACGATGGTGACTGTGGATGGGCAGCAAAAGGCAAGTGCATCAGCTGCCGAGAAGTGCTGTGCCTGTTATACTTGTGCCGGGCAGTGTCCGCAAAAGGCCATACAGCTGACAGTTAGGTAAACAAACTAAAATTGCATAAAATTGGGGGATAAAGGATGAGCGAAGTAAAAAAGGCGGCATGTCATTTCTGTCATATGAATTGTGGCATGCTGGCAACAGTTGAAAATGGAGTGGTAACAAAGGTAGTGGGAGATCCAGAGCATCCCTTTAATTTGGGGGCGCAATGTCCTCGGGGAGTTTTGGCATTAGATCACCTTAATCATCCCAATCGGATCAACTATCCTCTTAAAAGGGTAGGTGAACGTGGGTCAGGTGAATTCAAACGCGTATCCTGGGAAGAAGCGTTAGACGACATTGCAGCACGTTTAACTGCGTTAAAAGAAAAATATGGTGCTGAAACAATCACTACTACCGGGGGAACTAACCGGACTGATGATTTTGCCCGGAGGCGTTTCTTCAATCTTTTGGGCAGTCCTAATGTTGTGCATACAGCTCCTGTGTGCTGGATACCAAACTTTTTAACTGAGGCAGCTTCTTATGGTTGGGCTGCTTTCGATCCTGAAGTTGCAGGGTCCAAATGTGCTGTTATTTGGGGCCATAATGGCGGGTCTTCTTATTTACCCGAAATGCGTGGTACGTTGCAAGCACAAGCGAATGGAACCAAAATTATCGTTATAGATCCGAATTTCAGTGAAACAGCCTCAAAAGCCGACATTTGGATGCCGTTAAAACCAGGCTCAGACAATGCTTTGGCGCTTGCCTGGTTGAATGTCATTATTAACGAAGGCTTATGTGATTATGAGTTTATTGAAAATTGGACAGTAGGCTTTGAAGAACTAAGTGAAAGGGTGCAGGAATATACGCCTGAATGGGCAGCCGAAAAAACCGGTATTTCTCCGGAATTGATTGCGGAAACTGCCAGAATATATGCCATGAGTAAGCCGGCTTGTATTGTATGGGGGGTTGCGACTGATCAATTAGGTAAAGGCAGTTCAGCTTCAGCGCAAGCGCGGGTAGCGTTGCGGGTTATTTGTGGCAATCTAGATGTTCCGGGCGGCGATGTCATGCCTGGTCCTCATCCAACCTTTATTACTGACTGGGAGATGGAATTAAACGATATGCTGCCAGAAGAGCAGCGGGCAAAACAATTGGGGTCAGATCGGTTTAAATTACAGTCTTGGCCAGGCTACAAACTACTAACAGAAAACATGCTGCGCGTGTGGGGCAAAAGTATTCCGGCAGAATGGTTTTGTGAAGCTAATCCTTCGACCGTATTTAGAGCCATGGCGACAGAAAAACCCTATCCGGTAAAAGCCTGTATCACATTGGCCAATAACCCGCTGGTGTCGTACGCAAACTCCAAACTAGTTTATGAAGGATTAAAAAATCTTGATTTGTATGTTGTGATGGAATATTGGATGACGCCGTCAGCTATGCTGGCTGACTATATTTTGCCAGCCGCCTCTTGGTTAGAACGACCAGTAATGACAACCACCTATGGTGTTTCCGATTGGTTGATTGCTTCTGAAAAAGCAATTGAACCTATGTATGAACGTAAGACTGATACAGAGTTTTGGTCAGAACTCGGCCATAGAATGGGGCAAGCAGAGCATTGGCCTTGGAAAACTGATGAAGAAATATTCAAATACCGGCTTGATCCACTAGGCTTAGAACTTGAGAGTTACGAAGAATTTGTTGAGCTCTACCGGATGCATTTTGCTGACAGGGAATACCGGAAGTTCGAAACTCGTGGTGTGGCTACACCGTCAGGAAAAGTTGAATTGAAAATTTCAATTTTTGAACAGCTTGGCTATGACCCATTGCCCCACTATATTGCACCGCCGTTTAGCGCTGAAGCCAAACCAGAATTGGCTGAGCAATATCCAATATCACTTGTCGCCGGTGGCGGTTTTATGCCATTCTTCCATTCCGAACATAAGGAAATAACCAAACTCAGACTGTTAAGGCCTTATCCGCGGGTTTCGATTAATCCGACTCTTGCTCAAAAACTTAACATCAAAGAAGGCGAGTGGGTTTGGATTGAGACACCAACCGGCAAGGTTAAGCAGACTGCGTTTATCACATCAGGAGTAGCACCTGATGTTGTTCAGGCCGAACGGGGCTGGTGGTTCCCTGAAAAGGAAATGAAAGCGCCTAGCTTAATGGGCGTATTTGAATCCAATATTAATGTATGTATAGATGACGATTTGGATACTTTAGATGAGCTTTGCGGCAGTTTTTGTGCTAGAGGCGTTATGTGCCGGATTTCGAAAGTGGAGGGGAACGACTAATGCACTGGGGAATGCTAATTGATTTAAGAAAATGTGTGGGCTGTTACGCATGTACGGTAGCCTGTCAAAATGAAAACGAATTACCGTTCGGCATGCAATATTGCAAGGTGTCCAAAGTTGGTCCAATTGGTGATTATCCGAATTTAACTTCCTACAATATACCAATAGGGTGTATGCATTGCGAAGATGCCCCCTGTGTTGACGGTTGTCCTACTGGTGCAAGTTACCATCGGGAAGATGGCATTGTGGCAATCGATCCGGATAAATGTGTAGGCTGTCAATTCTGTATGGTAGTTTGCCCCTATGGTGTGCGCCAAATGAATGAAAAAACTGGAGCCGTTGAAAAATGCTCCATGTGTTTCACTCGCTTAGAAGAGGGTATGGTTACTCGGTGTGTAGAAACCTGCCAGTTACAGGCAAGACATGTCGGTGATCTTGACGATCCTGATAGTGAAATCGTGAAATTGATACGAAAAAATAATGCACAGCCGTTGTACTCGCATTTAGGAACTAAACCATCAATTTACTATATTATGCCGTAGGAGGAGGGACTAGCATGGAAAAACAGCAGGAATATTGGGGAAGTCAACCGGCGTGGTACTTTTTTCTCGCCGCAATGGGAGCAATGATGTTTGTTATTGCTGCAGTAACAGACTTGGTAGGAAATCCAATAGCCGGACAAATTAACGGCTGGGTAAGTATCGTATCTTTAGTAGCGGCTGGAGTAGGTGCATTGCTGCTCTTAGAAGAGTTAACTCATAAAACCAAGGGCCATTTGGTTAATGCACGTCCGTTTGCTTCTGTTATGAGCTTTGGTTCACTCATACAAAGCTTATATATGCCATTGGTATTTATATACGGAACATTTTTCTTTAGCTTTATTCCTTGGGCAGGATTGGGTTGGCTCAAGACGATTGTTGCGGTGCTGGCTATTATTGCGGCTCTGCTCTATGTTACCTACCCGGGAGTCGAGTTGGGTGAAGCAAAAGGTAGGGGTTTCTGGAATGGTGGCGGCCTGATTGGTGTTTTCTTAATTAATGGGACTGCAACTGGAGCTGCCGCATTAATTTTGGTATTGTGTATATTTGGTTATGGTGAGGATGCTTATACTGTTACCATTAAAAATGTATTGGCTGCTTTGTTAGTTGCTCAGCTATTTGCTATACCTGGCTATGTATTAGGAATGAAGCTGTCATCGGCCGAGGAAGCGCGGCGAGGAGCCAATAAATTATGGAGTGGCGAGTTTAGCTCAGCTTTTTGGGGTGGAGTCGTTATCTTCGGAACGATAGTGCCAATGATAGTTAGCTTGTTATTTAGCTCTGTATATTGGTTGGTTATGGCAGCTGTACTGGTTTTTATTGGCGGGGTTTCTTTCAGAATCGATTTCTTACGAGCTGCAGTACGAGTTATTTTGCCTGGCGAAGAAAAAGATGAAATGAGTAGCAAAGAAATTGCCAAGCTGGCTAATGCACTGGAAACTCGTTGGCAGGAAAAAGCTAGTTGCTTAAATCCACAAAAATAAGTAGAGGTTTTACTATGAACGACATAGCATTTGC
>Ga0316604_10003048_pt1 | contig 12102 bp, 12 predicted proteins | sample OWC_soil_day20_C_FD_207650 | JGI IMG/M metagenome (GOLD analysis project Ga0316604, IMG submission 207650) | Wetland soil microbial communities from Old Woman Creek delta, Ohio, United States - OWC_soil_day20_CT | ecosystem: Environmental > Terrestrial > Soil > Wetlands | place: USA: Ohio... | reverse complement strand
CAAGTTTATGTTTTAAGGTGTGGTAACCCAAAATTATAAACTATTGGGGCGTAATTGCCCCTTTTTTATTTTCACCCCTAATCTTTACCCGGACAATAGTGATTAAAAATAATAAGTTCGGTGAAGGATTTAAACTTAACCCGAATCGTATTTTCGCTATCCGGTAATAGCCGCACATTTTTTAAGTAGTTAAAAATACAGCTTGCAAAAATCGTTTTCTGTTAAAAGAAGCTTACAATAGTGGAAATATAATGGTAGGCACTTTTTTATAATTATTTTAAAGTTACCGGTCAATGATAAAACACGCCAAGTCGATTTCCGGAATCAATGGTTTCTATACAGATGAAAGTCAGAATATTATTATATTCAGCATGAGACGGGAGGTCTGACGATCTTTTGTATGGATGTTTCCAGGTTTGAGATAACGTCTTGGAAAATCCACATTGCCCTCCCGGAAAATACATTTTTTACTTCGTGGTATGTTAGCCACGGCTATATTTTTCTGAATTTCTCAGGAAGCCTTCATATCTATCGAGTGGCCGATGCCAGCCTCCATGCAATTCATAAGGGCGCATATCACTACAGCGATGCTGAATCTTTTATAATGGAAGTTGCTGACGGTTCAACGTTCAATCTTGTGAAACGCAGTCTCGAACATGACGAGATTCATTGGACCATTCCGGACTTTCCCAATGCTTTTGTAAAGTGTGCTGAAAAATACCTGGTAGCATCGTTGAAGGAAGACAGGCCACATACCTTAATCGGATATTCCGGTGTAACCGGCGAAAAGCTGTGGACGGTAGACGTTTCGAACTATGGAACCGCCAAGATCAATCCCTTCTTGTCTGATGAACCGTGCCGCATCTACGGGGAGGTTCTCATCCATCAAGACTTTGCAGTGCTGTCGCTTTCTGTGGGTAAACTTCTTGTTCTCGAACTTTTTTCCGGCAGACAGCATGCCTTGATACCTGATTTTGGGGATAATGTTTTTTTGACGAATGACGGAAAAGTCTACGAAATGACAAAGAACAGGTATGGTTTTGTAAACCTCCAGGAAGGGAAATATACCCCAGTAAAACGAGAATGGGGCACTACTGACAAAGAGATTTTCGCAGGAGGTTTTTTGACCAGGTTTTCCTTGTACGTTAATCATGTATATGGCATGCTTTCCGGGCACAGGAAAAGACTGACTTAAGGCATAAGCTGTGTTCAATCAATAAGTGCAACACGTGATTTTAGTAAATATACCTCATTAGGAGTTTTGTAATCAAACTTTCTAACAGGTCTGTTGTTAATCATTTTTTCTACGGCTTTTACATCTTTTACAGAAACCTCACAGAAGTCCGTCTTTTTTTGGGTAAAATCGCCTTATGACGCCATTTCTGTTTTCAATACTACCCTTGTCCTGAGAAGTATAGGGTCTGGTAAAATAAGTCTTTACTCCAAGTTCAGCTGCGATTTCGTGATGAAGGCTTAATGCCTGGTCATTGTCAAATGTAATAGTCTTTATGAATTTATTACCTGACAGTCTTTTCATCAAGAGTCTTTTTATATTTTTTGGCTTTTTAGAGTTTATTTTATCAATAGTCGTTATCAAGCTTGCCCTGTCAAGGGTTACCAGAAGGCCTGACTGATGATTTTTACCAATAATTAAATCGACCTCCATATCACCCAACCGCTTCCTTTTATTTACTATTTTAGTCCGCTTTTCAATAGAAACGCGGTGGGATATTAATCCTCTATTATCTTTATAATTGCCCCGCTTACGTGTCCTACGGGCATGCTTCAGATGCAAATAAAGTCGTTTGTCCTGTATATCATCTCTTCGGTTGCCAAATTTACATTGCCATACCCATTTATAAATTGTCTCATGACTTACACCCGGAGTCCCGTCCTTGCGCCACTGAGCTGAGATTAACTCAGGACTAAATTTTTCTATCATCATCTTTTTGCGGGCTTGTGCTTTCAGATCAAATGAAAATAAGTTTATGCTTTTCATTATGTAAGTTCAAATGATAAACGCAACAGGTGAGTTTACACATGATACAATTGTTTATTAAAGATAATTATTAATATGCAACTTAGTTGCAAATAAGTAAAATGTTGTAACTTTGCATTGCTATCATAGCAAATCTTCTTTGAGAATGAAGGGTTTATTAGAGCTTTTAAGAGTATAATTATGAAAACGGTTTATCGTATTAAGTTAGATGCCATTGGCATAGGAGCGTCATTTGCCTGTGCTGTACACTGCGTTTTATTGCCGCTGATAACTACTACGTTCACTTTATTTGGTATTGAGGTGATTGAGAATATCTATTTGGAAATACTTACCATAATAGTATCAATGAGTGTTGGCGGATGGGCTATTTATAAAGGATATAAAAAGCATCATCACCGTTTGTCTCTTGTATTGTTTTTTTCAGCAGGATTGTGTTTGATGATTGCTGGTAACATGGTATCCTCAGCACCGCTTGAAATAATCTTTAAACTAATTGGAAGCATTTCTATTATCGGGGCACATGTTGGGAACTGGCGCTCTTGTAATGCCTGCAATAATTACTCCATCAACATAAAATAGGTTCATGAAAAGAAGAGAATTCTTTAAAAATTCATCGTTAAGCTTTTTAGGCGGGGTTTTTCTGCCAGGTAGCTTACAGCGTTCAGGAAATGAAGGTCCGCTGGCGTATTCCTATGGCAAGCAGGCAAAGAATATCATTTTTATGGTTAGTGATGGGATGAGTATTGGTACGCTAAACATGGCTAGTCTGCTTTCGATGCGTAAGTTTGGTCGTCAATGTAACTGGATAAAATTGTATGAGCAACAGAAAGTGGTAAGAGCCTTGATGGATACAGCCTCTGCTAGTTCCTTAATCACCGATTCATCTGCCGCTAGTTCTGCCTGGGGGGGAGGAGTGAGGGTGAAAAATGGTGTCTTAAACGTGAGTGAGAATGGTATACATCATCAGACGATTCTGAACAAGTTTAAAGCTGCGGGAAAAGCAGTTGGCTGTGTTACTACGGTTCCGATCACGCACGCAACACCAGCTGGGTTTTGTATTAGCAATAGCAGTCGTGGTGATCAGGCAGAGATAGCCTTGCAATATCTTCCACTGAAGTTTGACATTATGATGGGAGGTGGTCTGGAATTTTTCTCCGCTGAAAAGCGCAAAGACGGTAGAGATGTATTAAGTGACTTCAGATCGAATGGTTATAAAGTATTGCGCAACCGTACGGAAATGATAAATCTAAAAGAACCAACAGGTACGCCAGTACTCGGTGTTTTTACTGAAAATGGATTACCATTTTCCCTGGATCTTGAGCAGGATAAAGAGTTGCAGTCATCAGTGCCAACACTTGCCGAAATGACCAAACAGGCTATTCATCATTTAGATAAGAATCGCAATGGATTTATATTACAGGTAGAAGGAGGAAAGGTTGACTGGGCTGCCCATGCCAACGATGCAGGAGCACTCATCTATGATCAGTTGGCATTTGATGATGCAATTGGTATTGCAATAGCGTTTGCTGAAAAGAACAACGATACACTGGTTATTATAACAACGGATCATGGTAATTCAAATCCGGGATTATTTTATGGTGATGCAGCTAACGAGAATTTTGATAAGTTGCAACATTTTAAATATACTAATGAATGGATACTTTCAGGTGTCACTAATTCGTTTACACCTGCCCGATTAATAGAACGTATTGAGGGAGCGCAGGGCATTGTGCTTTCAAAAGAAGATGCAGCAGATCTTTTGACGCATTTCAAAGATATTGATGCTCCGGGTCTTTATAATCCACGTAAGCTTCCATTTAAACAACTGGCTGGATTACAAAGTGCCCATACTTCCATAGGGTGGGGGGCAATGGATCATTCTGCAGACTATGTGGAATTAGCTATGTTTGGACCTGGCAGTAAGTCACTGAAGCCTTTTGTAAGGAATACTGATTTACATCAGCTCATGCTCCATGCTGCGGGGTTAGCGGGATGAGTATCAACGGTTTCTTATTGCTTAAGATTTTTGCAGTATCAATCTATTAACTGGCAATAAACGACAATCAATAACCGGAACAAGACGTTCCGGTTATTGATGATGAGAAACCGCTCTAAATTTAAACACCCCGTTACTTTATAATGCAAACCATTTTTTATAATTGTTTGAGCTTTAAATTGCTTTTCCTGTTTCACCGCAATTAAGATTAAATCTGCATTTGTTCACTCAGCGCTTTTTTAAACCATGTCAACACATTTTGCCAGTGCTTGTCCCCATACAAGGCAATAAAATCAGTAGTTGATTTGCTGTTTAAATTTTCCAGTTCTGAAATACGACTATTTATGAAATGCGAAGTCAACTGTATTTGACATTGTTGTGTGATACAGAATTTCCATTCCACAAAATTGGTTGGGATTATTTGTTGCATATTCATAGCTATTATTTTGATGAAAGGATTTTAACCTGATCAGGATTGGCTTCTTATTTTTTAAGTAGTTCAATTCCTATATAATTTAGTAGACATGATTCCAGTGCTGCCTGCAATTTATTTTATTCAAATCCTGGCCTATAAACACAAGCTCATTTTCCCGGTCTCCAAAGTCTTTGTCCCATCTGGACTCAATAAGGTCTATATTTTCTATAAATGCACCATAACTTATTCGGTCAGCATAAGACATGCTACTCTACCATATACCGGCGAGCTCTAATCTGGAAGATCCTCCGGCCTGTGATAATTTTTGTGCTTTATGAGGCTTATCGGATACCCGGAAAATGCCTTTTGAACGAATGATATTGGAAGGGAATCTCTGTTGTGCAGGATATTACTTAATAACGTTGTCTTACCGCTTCCTGGAAAAACACTTAATACAGTAACGGGTAATCGTTTGATTGTAGTAACGTCTTTCATTTGCAGATTTATTTTAAATTTTCACATGAAACAGTGTTGAAAAATAGTTGAATGTTTGGGTTTAACATACCTATACTTATCTTCAGTTAAGTGTGTTATTATGCCAAACAGGGGCTGCTAGTCGAAGGGTAAAAATTTGATGAATAATTAATTCGTAAATTGATTATGAGATGAAACTGCTGCTGCTATTTTTTAAACGCCCGGTTCTAATCACGAGATAAACACCCCACATTATGAACGGAATGCTTAAGAGTTGCCCCATATTTAAGGGCAGATGATCCTCAAAAGTTTCCTGGTTCGCTTTAAGAAATTCCATCAGGAAGCGAATGGTAAAAAGGCTAATGATAAAATAACCGGACAACCGCCCTGGCCTTCGCTGAGTGTGAAAATTCAGTAATAGAAACCTAAATATTAGAAATAAACCAAGATAGCAGATGGCTTCGTATAGTTGAGCCGGATGGCGTGGCATCTGGTCTACCCTCTCAAATATAATTGCCCATTGCACCGATGACGTTTTGCCTATGATCTCTGAGTTAAAAAAGTTGCCTATGCGTATGCAGGCACCGCATAAGGGAATAACTATACATAATTTATCCAGCAGCCACAAAAAGGGTAACTTGTATTTACGCGCATATAATAAGAGCCCAGTAAAAATTCCTATGGCACCTCCATGACTGGCAAGTCCCTGAAAGCCGGTTATTGTGAATCTGCCACTTGTCCATCTGAACGGAAGTACTATCTCAAGTGGGTGAACCAGATAATATTGGGCTTCATAAAATAAACAATGGCCCAGCCTTGCACCTATGAGTGTCCCAGCTATTATATAAATGCTTAGTTGTTCCAGCAATTTTTCGGGTATACCTTGGCTTATAAATATCTGCCGAAGTGTCTGAAAGCTTAATATAAAGCCCAGTGCAAAAAAAAGGGAGTAATAACGTAAAGAATGGCCTCCAATCTCAAAAAAAACCGGATTTATATTCCATTTTATATATGTCATAAATTCAATTTTTTATTTGTACTGCATCATCCATAATGTAATAGAATTCATTAATGTCATTTTCATTGAGTCTGAGTTTTCCCTTAAAGGTGCGGTATTGGTCTGTTCTGTATTTTTTGTTTGAAACTTTGAGATTAATAGTCATAACGGAGGCAGGACCAGCCTTTCCACAGAAATAACAAGCTGCGTAGGAATTCGCAGATAATGCGATCTTCTCACCTTTAATATCAAAGGGGACTACATATCCTTCGATGATGACCTCCGTTCCATTTAATTTTTTAATATTTACAGGGAAGGTTGGAAATAGCATATAACCGCCGATCTCCTTAACGAAGCGTTCCTTGAACTGAATATTCTGCAACAGATCCCAGTTTACATTTATTGCTTTTTGCTGGCCTGCTGTAATAAGAAAAATTGAAGAAGAAATTACATAACATACAAATAGTTTAAACTTATTCATCGGAAAGGATTTTTGAAATATTAAGCCAGTAAATAGTTAATGCAGGAATCAAGGACGCTACCAGACCGATCAATAGGGTAATGCCAAGTAATATGATTTCTCCTTTCGAAATAACTGAGATGTAGAATTTAAAATTAGTGTTGGATTGATAGTTTAGCAGTATTAACCCTAATCTGCTGACAGCAACACCACTTAAAAAGCCAGCGAATGACAGTAGCATGGCTTCAGATATCACAATCAGAAAAAGCTGAAGGCGTGAATAGCCTAGTGAGCGAAGTAATGCAAGCTCATACTTTCTTTCTTTGAGTCTGTTCAGCAGGGAAATAAATACACTTAGTCCTGCCATCATCATAATAGCCAGCGCGACGTACTGCAAAGTATCAATACCTATTCCTATTAATCCCATCAGCCTGTTGATTTCCAGCGTTGGAACGGCCGCCTGCATATTGGTTGTTTGGTTTATTGTACGTGGAAAAGTCATCATGCCCATTGGACTACGAAACTTGATTAAAAGAGCCGTAATTTCGGTTTCAACCTGTTTTCCCTCATCCTCATCTTTGTCATCTATATCATGGTGTTCATGGATAAGTCTGACTGTAGCAATATCTGTTAGTATAAGATTATCTGCCATTGTTCCTGCTGGTTTAAGAATACCAACAACCTTATAAGGAAGTCCCTTATGTTGGTGCCCATGTTCGTCTTGCCCATGTGTCCCTAAAAACGTACTACCAATCTCTAGACCCTCAGAAGCTTTGACATTGCTTCCAATGACTGCTTCCATCGGCTCCTGAAAAATTCTTCCATTTGCCAAACGGCCATTCTCATTAATAATATACTTGAGTGTTGTGCCAACAATGCTATATCCTTTATAGTTATCGCCGTAAGCCAGTGGAATACTCCATTCGATCATTGGATTATGAGTGAGTCGGGCCGCCTCTATCTCGTTAATATTTCCGGTGGGCGCATCTACATGATATACAGCTGAGAGTACAAGTTGAAGGGGGCTTCCCTTTGCACCTACGACCAGATCAATATTCTTCAGTTCATTGTCAAATTTATGCTCTAATTGCTGTTGCAGCGTCCATAGCAGTGAGATGATAGCTACTCCGAAGAGTAATAATATCCAACTCAATAATGTTGATAACCATTTGTATCTTAGGTTGGCGAAAATGAGTTTTATAATCATGTCAATTCAATATGGCTATTTAGTGCTTTTTTAATCCGGTCATCATGGGATACAATGATTAGCGCACTATGATATATAGTAGCTTGTTCCCTCAGCAGGCTTAAAACAGCGTCCGTATTTTCATCATCAAGACTACTGGTCGGTTCATCTGCTAATAGAACCATTGGATGGCCTATCAATGCTCTTGCAATACCAACGCGTTGCTTTTCTCCCTGGCTTAATTGCGAAGGGAATTTATTTAGCAAATGTGCAATGCCAAGATCTTCGGAAAATACAGGCAGAAATTTGTACTTATCCCGTTTTACAGCAACAAGAATGTTGTCACGAACGGTTAGTCCTTTTATAAAATGGCTATGCTGAAATATAATACCCATTTTCCTGTTTTGTAATTGAGTGCTTTGCCCGCTGATAAGCAAATCATCAATACATACTTCTCCTTTATAATTATTTATTAGACCTCCCAGTATATGTAGTAGTGTAGTTTTACCACAACCACTGCGTCCTGTTATAAGCAGGGTTTCTTCTCTCGCACATGAAAAATCAGGATAGCGTAGGGTGACAGCATTATCGTATGTATAAGTTAAGTTCCTGACAGCTAGCATATTGATTATTTATACGTTTTTATCCAATTCAGCTTTATAAAGACATTGTCTGAGTAGTTTTTCGAAACCTTTAGACTGCAGATCCTTACCAATAAATACGATCCGGCTTCTTTTTATTTCATCATCTTCCCAATGTTTGCCATGTGATAGGGACAGATACTGCGCTACCGACTGAACAATGACTTTCTGATCTTCATCTTGAGCATTTAAGATTCCTTTTACTCTATAAACATCTTTCGCCTGAACAGCCAGAAATATCATTAGAGTATGATGTAGTTTTGGTAGATCAAATGGGTCATCAAATAGAAAAGTAAGAGATGATAAACCATGGTGATGATGTTCCTTATGTTTGCTAAGTGAAGGATCTTCATTAGCAGTAACCTGCTCAACGTTTCTTTTAAAATTCATTATTGAATCAATAGGGTATTTGCCGTCAGTAACAAACAAAACAATGGCAAACGGATTAATATTGTATAGTAGACTTTTTATGTTATCAAGTTCATTGGGGTTGACTATGTCCGTTTTGGAGATCAATAATATATCACTGAAGCTGATTTGTTTTCTGGCTTCCTCTGTTGATGCCAGTTCGTAAGCAATATTTTGTGCATCAACGACGCAAACAACACGTTGCAATTCATAATACCGGGTAACCAACGGGTCTACCAAAAAAGGTACACCTATTGATGCCGGATCAGCGATTCCCGTTGTTTCAATAATCAGTTCCTTAAAATTTACTGCCTTTTTGGAAAGAGAGATGAGGAGTTCTACCAGATCTTCATTCAGACTGCAACATAGGCACCCGCTGCTCATTTCAAAAATACTGTCGGCGACCTCTAACACCAGTTCGCCATCAATAGATTCTTTACCAAATTCATTTTCAATAATGGCGTATTTTCCTGTCTTGCCCCCGGATAGTATAGCATTTAGAAAAGTGGTTTTACCTGCGCCTAAAAACCCTGTAATGATTGTTACAGGTTTTGGATTGATTGTATTCATGAGTTTTGTATTATTGCATCATTGTTGCAAATATAGTAGATTAACTATAGAATATTCTCATAATTGTTTTCACAGCACAGAAAATTATAAGTAATAAGGGCGTCTTCGGTTTTTTGACCGGAGAACGCTCTCATGCACTTTTATTCCTGGTCCAATACTAAAAGTAGATTTGTTATTTTCCGGGTAAAGCGTAGGAGGCGAAGATTCATTATAGGTCTAAGTTCTATAGTGTAGGAGTTATACGAAAAGCCTCCAAATCTTTCGACTTGAAGGCTTTAAAGCTTGCGGCCCCAGGTATCGGAACCTCGGATTCTAGCGAAATAGGGGTGAAAGATTTACTGCAAAAACTGATATTTCCAGAGGGGATTTTGTTTGATAGAAAAAAGAGGCATTTCGACCCATTAAAACCAATTTCATTTTTCAGCTAATCCTAAAAAGAAGTCTATCAAAAAAAGGAACGGCTGGCCATCGCCAGCCGTTATGAATTATTATTACAGCTCCTTATTATCATTGCTTGATCACTTTGAACACATAAGGATGTCCTGCATCCTGTACCTGCACCCAATACATCCCTGCCGGATAAACAGAAAGATCAAACATTGATTTCGAACCAACAGAATCCTTTGCTAGTTTGAATTCTAATTCTTTGGGGCAAAAAGAGAAAGTTGGATAAAACTACAAAACCCGCTCTTAGAGCTACCGTCTGGACACAATTTATTTCTATTTTTGAAATAAAAAGGTGCAAAGCAGGCATTTTTACGAGATAAAAGACAAGCGATTAATGAATAGAGGTAACTCCATTCTTAATCGCTTGTTTGCTAATAGTGTACATTCGATTAGACGGTTAGCTAGCAATGATTCAGAAGCCAAAGCCATTTACCGTTTTCTACAAAATGACCATGTCAGTGAAGATGACATCATCAGAAACATGTCCTCCAATTGTGTTAGTTGTGTTGGAAACAGGCCAGTGTTGTGCATTCAGGACACCAGTGATGTAAATCTTTACAATCACAAGAATAGGATAAAAAAGGACGATTATATCGGTACGACAAATGCTGCGACTAATGGTCTTGGGTTTCATATACATCCAGGATTTGTTATAGATGCGGAAAGTTTTATGCCTTATGGGTTTTCCACAATAAAGATTTGGAACAGATCACATGAACAAGCTAAAAAAGATGTGAGCCATCAAAAAAAGATGCTTCCCATAGAGGGTAAGGAATCTTATAGATGGATAGAGAGTTCCCTGAAAAGTAAAAATATTCTACAGTCTGCAAGCGAGATTATTATCATCCAGGACAGAGAAGGTGATATTTATGAACAATTTGCACTTGTTCCTGATTCTAAGACCCACTTGCTTATAAGGGCAAAAACCAATCGGATAGTCCAGGAAAAACAAAAGCTTTTTGAATACCTTGGCAGCCAGCCTTTGCAAGGTTCTTATGAGGTCAAAGTAGAAGGCGATAAAAGAAGAAGTACAACCAAAAGAACAGCAACAATAGAGGTTCGTTTTTCAACAGTAACAATCAGAGGCAATCAATACATCGATAGAAATCTTCCGAGAAATATCACCTTATACGCTATAGAAGCTAAAGAAGTGGGAGATGATATAAAGAACCCCATTCATTGGAGGTTACTGACTACAAAAAAAGTAGAGGATTTACAAACAGCATTGCTTTGCATAGAATGGTATACCTGCCGGTGGGTCATCGAAGAAGTATTTCGAATTTTGAAGAAAGAAGGGTTTAATATTGAAGCGAGTGAATTATCGCAACCCAAAGCCATAAGAAAGTTATGTTTAATGATGCTCGAAACCATCATCAAACTTTTCATTATGCAGATAGCATACTCAATACCTGAAGAATCCTGTCCTCAGAGTTGCTTTTCTGCTGAAGAAATAGAATGTCTGGAACAGCAGATCGAACAGTTAGAAGGCAAAACGGATAAACTAAAAAACCCATATACATCTTCCGATCTGAGAAGGTATATATGGGCTATAGCCAGATTGGGTGGCTGGAAAGGCTATCTATCTGAACGTAAGCCCGGCATCACTACCTTTTGGATGGGGCTGCAGAAATTTACTGCAGTCATGCAAGGCTGGATTCTTTTTAGAGATGTGTCCAGACGGTAGCTCTTAGAGCGGGTTTTGCTTTTTCGCGGGCTACGGGGGACGAAGTTCGAACCGGTTTACGGAAGATCTATCTGTAATTCATGCGTTTACAAGGTATATTAATAAAAGCTAAAATCGTAGCAAGGACAACGATGATTGCAACGAGTAAAAACATCCGTGAATGCATGTTTACAAAGATTTTACATTCCAATTTACACTTTTTTACAGTTAGTTTCTGGGTTTTGAAATCAGGTAGATTAGGTTTGCTTGATCAAAAAATTTAAAATTAACTTATGATCAGAAAACTATTTTCTTCCAGCCTCTACCTTGATAAATGGCTTGTTATTCTCAGGGCGATTACCGTTATTATTATAATGGAATATGGACTGGAAGTTTTTAGCAAAAAGTACATGGAGGGGAATACGGCATGGTTAAAAGATATCCAATTTCCTCTACCCTTGTTCATGGCCTATGTTGGGAAAACAACAGAATTATTGGGGGGAATTTCTCTGATTCCTGGACTATTTACTCGAACTATATCTATTCTTTTGGTTATAAACATGTCATTCATAACTTTTATAATGGGAAACGCAAAGCTTCCAGGAGAAGAGATATTGTCGTTCTTATTACTATTATTATTTGCGGCATTCTTTTTTGCAGGTTCAGGCAAATGGAGTCTTGATTGCAGAAATAAGATGTTACGGGCAAGGTACTGTCCGATGCTTATTCCGAGCAAAGTTTACCAGCATTCTGCTTTAAACTTTACCACTTATTCCGGAGCAAAGTTTACCAGTTATTAAGCTGTATCATTCACTAAAAGAGCGTGGTAAATAAGTCAATATTAGC
>Ga0316604_10003047_pt1 | contig 12102 bp, 14 predicted proteins | sample OWC_soil_day20_C_FD_207650 | JGI IMG/M metagenome (GOLD analysis project Ga0316604, IMG submission 207650) | Wetland soil microbial communities from Old Woman Creek delta, Ohio, United States - OWC_soil_day20_CT | ecosystem: Environmental > Terrestrial > Soil > Wetlands | place: USA: Ohio... | reverse complement strand
TGAAAGTCTGCGTTTTATATATGACAGGTTAAGTTGCCTAATGGCTATTTCTGTATAAGCATGGGCCGTTTGGGCATGGGATGGCCAAAATGAGCATTACGCCAGAGGTGAAGATCTATGTTTGAAATGAATTGAGTAGATATAAATATTATAAAGGAGTTGTTTGTATGAATGTTACTGAAAGTATAAACGCTAGAAGAAGTGTAAGGTCCTTCGACGATCAGGCAATACCTGCAGATATAATTGACCAATTGGTTACATTAGGAACGAAAGCTGCTACCGGTTCAGGGCAGCAAGCATGGGGTTTCGTTATTATAACAGATAAAAACGACATGAAGCGGTTGTCTGATGAAATCAAAAAATACTTGGGTGAAAACTTTGAAAAATATCCGTATCTTCAGCAATACAAAAATTGGATAAAGGATGAAAACTATAATGTTTTTTATGATGCCCCGTGTTTATTGATAATCTATGGTAACACCAATTCACACTGGCATGTTTATGACTGTACTTTGGCAGCTGGTAATATTATGCTTGCCTCAGTCGAATATGGATTAGGTACATGTTGGATCGGTTTTGCTGAATATATATGCGATACCGCAGCATTTAAATCAAAATACAATATTCCCGAATTTTACAAATTAGTATGTCCTATGGTTGTGGGGTATCCTGCAGCACCGCTAGCACCCCTGAGTCGGAAACCAGCCCCTATTTTCTATCGAGGATAATAAAATGAGTTAAATCAGGGTGATTTCATTGATGGCACTCTGGTTTAACCAAATTATTACGGAAGTAGTACGCCAATGTGTAGAAAAAGATATACTTAGGAGGATTGCTTGCCCAATGGTTGTAATAACTGGTGCCACTAGTGGTCTTGGACAACTGGTGGCAATTGAACTAGCAAAGCGCGGTATTCATCTTGTGTTAACAGCTAGAAGTAAGAATCGAGCTGAAATGACTAGAAAAGTAATAAAAGATTTTGCGCCCAAAACAGAAGTAGATTTTTTTTTCGGAGACCTGTCATTAATAGAAGATGTCAAGCGGGTTGGAAATGAGATTAAAGCCGTATATCCAAAGATTGATGTACTAGTGAATAATGCAGGATTGCATGCATTTGAGCAGCGGATCACTTCCGAGGGCTTTGCAGAAATGATAGCCGTGAACTATTTGGCACCATGGTTATTGACACATATATTACAGCAATCTTTAGTGAACTCAGGAAATGCGAGGATTGTCAATGTTGCTTCTGAAGCATCACGAAACCATGGTGAATTTAAGCTGCCCGAGGATTTGACCGATACATCTACTTTTACTGCTCGTGGTTCGTCTGCGCTTTATGGAAAAACTAAACTACTTGAAATTATGTTTACTGGGGAACTGGCACGTCAACTCTCTGGGACGGGCGTCACTGTTAATGCACTAAATCCGGGTTTTAATGTAACAGGTCTTGGACGTGAGCTCTGGTTTGCATCTATACTTGAATACATCTTAAAATTTTTGCATATCGGAGATCCACGTAAAGGAGCTGACATTATTACTCGTTTAGTTGTAGATCCAGAATACCAGGGAGTTACTGGTGGGTATTTCAATGTCGGCACAGGCAGACCTATTGTGCCTGTATACCCTGGCGGAGATATCACCATGCAAACTAAACTGTGGAATATTACGAAAGAATTGTTGCAACAAAGAGGTTTTATAGAATGAATAGATACGAATAAGCAAAGCAATTAAATAAAAAAGTCTATAGCTTATAATGGAGGAATTTGTATAATTCCACGAAAATCAAGCGCTTCTTTCCTTTAAATGGTTGTCATGCAGTTCCTATATGAATATTTAGCTAAAGTGAATCCTGCTAGAATACAGGATTTTTTTATTTAATCGGTGACTAACATAGCACTTGACTTACCACAACATACCAATTACAATAAAAATAATCATAACAAATAATGATTGTTAATTAAATAACGTATGTAAAACCAGCATGAAGCAAATCCTAAATGGTAGCTATAAAAAAGAGGTGATGCTAGTGTCGACGAAGCATGTTAACCACCTAGCGAATGAGAAGAGTCCGTATTTATTGCAGCATGCGCATAATCCGATTGATTGGTATCCGTGGGGAGAAGAAGCGTTTGTGAAGGCGAGAGAAGAGGACAAGCCGATATTTTTTAGTTGTGGCTATAGTACATGCCATTGGTGCCATGTTCATTAAAATAATATTTCTAGAGATTGTCGCACATATGTTTGAAATATCAAAAGATAAGGCTAATCTAATTATTTAGGTTAGCCTTAATTTATTCTAATTGAGAGCAGGCTTAACGTATTCAAATAATAGATACTGTGAGTTTTGCTATGTTCGAAGGGGGAAGAGTATCTGAATTTGTATTGGAAAAGATATTTATAAAGCAATTTTTTTCAAGACTTAGTCGCTAAGGTTTATTTATAATAAGAATAAATATTCTAAGGTTCCAGAATTAAATGGGGGTAAGAGAATGTTTGAACAGGAATGGAGCAAGCTTCACTGGAATGCCAATTTTAACATTGAACTTTTCCACGCTTGCTGCATAAAACATGCATTTCCAGCTCACATGCATGACTACTTTGTAATTTGTCTAATTGATAAGGGAATACAATCCTTTTCGCATCGGGGTTCAAAATATATTACACCTCCTGGTGGACTAATCATGCTAAACCCAGGAGACGATCATACAGGCGAACCAGCAGATAAAGAAGGCTTCGAATACCGAGCTATTTATCCTACTATTGCGCACATGCAGGAAGCTGTATTTGAATTGACTGGACGTTATCAAGATAGTCCTTACTTTACTAATGTAAGAATCGATAACCAAATATTGACAAATTTAGTAAGAAAGCTATATTCTTCGCTTGTAGTAGATGCAAATCCCTTGGAAACCGAAGCATTTTTTATTCAAGCGCTAACAAGTATTGTTGCAAAGACTGCAAAATTCAAATATTCCACAATTTCAATCGGACAGGAGCGGAACGCAGTTCGAAAAGCACGTCAATTTATCCAAGTAAATTGGTCGCAGAAAATAACACTTAGTGAGCTTGCGAAATATGTTGGACTGAGTCGTTACTATTTCTTAAGAATATTTTGTGCTGAAGTCGGTATACCGCCTCATTCGTATCAGGATAGTCTTAGAGTAAGTTATGCCAAGCGACTGCTCAAACAAGGGGTGCCTTTAAAAGAAGTTGCAATTGAAACTGGGTTTAGTGATCAAAGTCATTTTGCTAATCGCTTTAAACGTGTGGTTGGTGTTACGCCAGGCTTTTACATTAAAGAGCATTTTAGTTAACTTTGTCGGAAATTCATATCAATGCTTGTCATAAAAAGAAAGTATTGCTCATGCTGAGAGGATATCATCACAAGGTTAATATTATTGGTGGAAAGCTGGTGTTATAAGTGGAAGTAATAAATGAAAAAACAACTCAAAGCAACCGTATTTATTTTATGTCTAGCATTATAGCGATCTTAATCTGGAGTATTTCTTTTGTGGCTACTAAAATAGCCCTTACAACATTTCCACCTCTGGGGTTAGGGTTGGTTAGGTTTGGATTGGCAACCTTGCTGCTTGGGTCACTTATGATATTCCGTACGAATAAGGATAAACCGACGTCAAGAGACTCAATGAGACTTATCGTGAGTGGATTATTAGGAATCACTATTTATTTTTCTTTGGAAAATATTGGAGTAAAATATAGCACTGCAGTAGATGCAGCACTTATCGTAGCTTCCTATCCAGCGATAACCATGTTACTAGAAGCAGTGTTTTTTCAAACAAAATATCCATTGAAATCATTTATTGGTGTGGCGTTGGCGATTTCTGGGGTTTCCATGATTGTTTCCGTCAGTTCGTCTACGGAAGGAGCAGAAAGAGTATTTGGTGATATATTGCTTATTCTCGCTGGTGTTGTTTGGGCCTTTTACAATTTTATAACACATTCCGTAGCATCAAAATACTCAATGTTCACGATCACTTTTTATCAAATAACTGCAGGTACGATAGGGTTTTTACCGCTTATTTTTCTTGAAAACGACCGTTGGATTCCTCCCACTTTGGATTCATTAATTGCGGTTATTTATCTAGGGGCACTATGTTCTCTACTCGCATTTTATCTGTATGCTTTTGGCCTTAGAAAAATATCATCGAGTTCGGCAGTAGTTCTTATGAATCTTGTTCCTGTTTTTGGTGTATTATTTTCATTTATTATTTTAAAAGAATCAATTAATACTATTCAAATAATAGGAGGTGTGGTGGTAATCATTGGAGTTGTACTTAGTGTAGGATCTGCAGATAATCTAGCGACAAAGAAAAGCGAGAGTGTTCACTAATTTAGAATTTTGTATTTCTCAGTTTAGGGTGAATTGATACACACTTTATTATTGACTAACATCTTTAAGGTTTTTCATTGTGTTTTCGTGGCATGTTATGGAGTAATTTTATAAGGCTATAAAACCAGATGCACTACGGATTTGCCAGATACATTAATGGCATGTACTGGAACGATTTAATGACAGGTACTGGAACATGAAAATGTCCGCGAAGCCAAGAAATACAGGGAGGTCCATTTTGTCATGCCATTGGTGCCATGTTCATTAAAGTAACAAGTTTGTTTGAGATAATCGGGGAGAAGGACATTATCCGTAACACGTCAAACCATGAAACTTTTATTACAATATGTAAAAATATAGCAGGATATATTCTTTAATTTAGAGAAAACAGCCATAGCTTACTTTTTCAGTAAGCTATGGCTGTTTTTACATAGGGCTATTATGGAAGGTGAAAGAATGTATCTATATTCAATCGGAATAATTGTTTTGTTTCTTATCATTTGGTTTTCTTGGAAATTTACTTCCAGGAAGAAAAGTGTTCCGTGTCCATCATAGCTTCACTGGGCAGTTGAACTTGAAAATCCTTTTGCTAGAAGCAGTCAATCGAAAAGTATTATTTCCGGGCTTGATGTTGAAGAAGGAAGGATAATATCCATAATATTACTGTTGTGAATGTTCCAATGGGAGAAGGAAAGCTTAAAGACTATAAAGTAGATAGGGCAGTCTTAGCTGCAGTTCTTGGTGAGATACCAAACAGAACTATTGCTCTCAAGGAAGTATATAACTCATTAAAGCCAGGTGGAATACTTGCAATTTCGGAAACTATGTTTGATCCCCATTACCAAAGAAAGCAAACTATATTAGATTTAGTTAAATCGATAGGTTTTGCTGAAGTCGGTTTTACTGGGAATAAGTTGGCATGTACAATATACTTAAAAAGATAAAGCTATATGAAAAATAATAGAAAGTAATGTGTGGCATGGAGTAAAACTGCAATACCGACAAGCCTGATAAATACTGGCTTTTAGAGATATAGTAGTGGCACGTTATGGAACGAATCAATGACACGTACTAGAACAAGAAAATGCCTGTGAATCCAGTAAATTCAAGGGGTTCCATTTTAGTTCCATTCCTACATGACAGTGGTGCCCGGTTCATTAAAGTAACAAATTTGTTTATGCTCAATCCGATCAAAATAGTGTAAATCCTGCATTATTTATGATAAGTGGTGCAGGATTTTTATTTATAATTAAGAACAGGAGAAAAATGGATATGGAAGAATATATTTGTAAAGGAATATAATTATACGAAATTTATCGGATGCGAGGAATGGATGGAAAGAATCTATAAACCACTACAAATCTTATCAGAAAACGAATTTGAACGTATATTTGTCGGAGGGCATCGGCTCAAGTAAAGCAGAGCCTTTAATAACCCAATTAGACAAGTTCTGCCTGGAAAGCTGAGCCCCGAGCCGTTTGAAATCCTGTTCTTGGCGATATAGCGGCATAGCATTCACAAATTTTTGGCTCATGATATAAGCCAGTAATTCAGCTGAGACTAGACTCTTAGGCAATAGCGCTTTGGGTGCTTTTGCTGTGATAACTGGTGTCTCTATATTGTTTTTCTCACAATTTCGGCAACTGTATACATAGCTCACATGTTCAATAACTTTTACCTTGGCAGGAACAATTGTTAATTCTTTGCGGACTTCCTTACTCATGACGTGCAGTTCTTCACCGCAGGCGGGGCAGGTTCTTTCGCCTTCCGGCAGCACATATTCAATGACTTCTACCGGCAAGTTCTTAATACTTTAGCGACCTTTCAACACTTCCGTGCGACGCAGTTTTTGTTCAATACCTGGACTTTGAATCAGATTCCACAATTCTTCTGCTGTGAGCGTCATGGTAGCGTCAGCACCAACGGTTGGCCATTTGAAACGACCACGCTCTAGGCGTTTTAAGGGTGATCCCAAAGCCGTTGTCGTTCCAGGTTAAAATTTTTCAAGCGATTTCGCTGCTTATTGCAAAAGACAAATAGTGCTTTTTGAAACGGGTCTAACTCAAAGCTGTTCTTTACAAGAGCGCTTAATCCATTAATAGATTTGCGCATATCGGTATCTCTGCAGGCTAGAAATACGGATACCTGATCCGAGAATTTTAGCATATTGCTACCATTACACCGAGCACTGCGGCTAAGAGCTTCTTATCCGTCGTGTTAGTTACTACTGCTCAAGCCAATGGCATTTACTTTGCATTATTGTTTTTTTACTATGCCACTGGTTTTATATGCTTCCAGCAACACTGTTTTTTCAGTAGAGGAATAGGTTTTTCGTTTTGAAGCATATATACTATGTGGCGATGAGTTGACGCTTACGTAAAAATAGATAAAGTTCCTGCCAGATGCTATTTGGCAGGAACTTTATCTTTATGGTCATTACTTATTGAAAGTATTAATTATTCGAGAAAATTTATGGATAAAATTGTTAGTTTATTGTCGCAATATCTTCATAAAATTCAACTTCAGATTTTTCGCTTAATAAGTCATTATATTTAGTAAATGCTTCTTGGAGATATGATGTGGACATATGAAAATCAATGGCGTGCTGATCTTTATATTTTTCGTAAAAGAAAAACTTTCCAGGATTTTTTGGGGCGCGGTGCAGTACATATTCTACGACTCCGTCCTCTTGTTGGACTTTGGAGAATAGAGACCTTAAAAATATCAGTGTTTATCATAAATTCTTTTAATCGTATAATTTCCTCCTTTTTCCTGAGAACTGAATGAATGTAATGATTAATACTTGCTCGTTTCGTTTTCGCATAGAATCCAGGATGGTGTTTTTTGTAGATAAGGTAGTGAAAAAAACATGTCTTTCAAGGTGTGGGAGTATACTAGGTGTAGAATAATAACTAAAGGGGTTAAAGATGCGGATACTTGTGGTTGAAGATGATAATATTCTGAGAGAAGCAACGGTATCAATTTTATCCGGAGAAGACTATATAGTGGATCAAGCGTCGACCGGCGATGAGGGGCTGTATTTAGCAGAGCAAGGAATACATGACTTAATTGTGTTGGATATTATGTTACCAGGGATTAACGGCTTAGAGATTGTTAAAAACCTGCGAAAAAATGGTTGCGCTATTTCTATACTGCTTCTGACAGCAAAGGATAGTGTCGATGATCGTGTAATTGGTTTGGAGTCCGGCGCAGATGACTATCTGGTGAAACCTTTTGCTATGAGGGAATTACTAGCCCGAATAAAAGCTCTTATACGCCGTAAGGGCAATTTAATTATAGAGGATCAGATAAATTACGGTAACTTATCGTTGAATAGCAAAGTAAAGGATGGTTTCGTTAACGAAGAGCCTCTTGGGCTGACTAACAAGGAATATGAAATTTTAGAATTTTTAACATTGAATAAAGAACAGATAGTTACACGGGAACAGATTTTTGATCGAATTTGGGGATTAGATTCTGATACTTCGAGTACCATTGTTGATATATATATACATCATCTACGCAAAAAATTAATTGTTTATGGCTTAGATACTTTGATTCAAACCGTTCGTGGTGTTGGTTTTATGCTGAAGGAGAGTTAGTATGTTTCAACGTACTCTGGTTCGATTGACAGTTATAAATTCATTTGTTTTCTTCATTATATATTTTTTATTTACTTTGATACTATACGGATATCTTTCTTACCGGCTATTCGACAGAGTAGATGAAGTCATGCGTTTGCACGCAAGTGGATTTAGATTAGCAAATGGGATCGTTGTTCCATTAGAACATCCAATTTTTGACCCGCGAATTTTTGTATTAGCCCGTAGCACAGATGGACGTATAGTAAATCCGCTTCCTTTTCATGAGAATGAATTAAAAAATATTGATGAGATTACTTCCAACATTGAAGCTGGTGAGTTGAATACAAAAGATTATGAAGGCCATGTCTATAGAATAATGAGAAGGCCATATGTATATCAAGAAGATCTTTACGACAGTGCTACAAATTTCCGAGTAGAATCTGTCTTTGTAATAAGCATTGTAGATTCGGAAGTGCAATTGCTCAATAACTTTTTGTGGCTTATTATCGGTGGTGGAGTTATAAGTGTATTGGGTATAATCGTAGCAGGGTTTCTTCTTGCTAAGCGGGCTATGGTTCCTATTCAGGAAACATGGGAAAAACAGCAACAATTTGTTTCGGACGTATCACATGAATTGCGTTCTCCTTTAACCGGAATATATAGCAATGCCGAACTGATGCTGCGGCATCCAGACGAGACTATCCGGGAAGAGTGTCATAGAATCAATACTATAATGCAAGAGGCAAAGCGAATGATCAAGCTAATATCAAGTTTACTTATACTGGCGAGATCAGATGCTGGTAAGTCTGACATAAGCCTAAGTTTGATTAACTTAAGTGATGTTGTTAATGAGGTTATCAGCCATTTTGAAGTGTTTAAAGAGATAAATCATATCAGTTTAGTAGCTAATATTGAATCCAATGTAGAAGTTGTAGCAGATAAGGAGAGAGTGCATCAATTAATCGTAATTTTGTTTGATAATGCCTTTAAATTCACGCCTGCAGGCGGGCAGGTCAATATTGATTGTTATATATCGAATAGGAACGCCATAATAAGCGTGCGAGATACGGGAGTTGGTATAGCTCCTGAGAATATTTCGCGCATATTTGACCGCTTTTTTCGTGAAGATAAATCTCGATCAAGAAATTCCGGCGGAACAGGTTTGGGTCTATCTATAGCTAAGTGGATTGTCGAAAAGCATGCAGGGATAATCGATGTGAAGAGTGCATTGGGAAAAGGAACAAAATTTACGGTTTCTATTCCAATACAAAGAAAACATCATACATAGTTCTCTAGAAGATACTTCCTCTTCAAAAAAGGAAATAGGTTATTAAGAAAAACTTAAATCTTTGAGTGTATTATGTAGATATACCACCTGATGGTATAAACTAATTTGAAAGAGGAAAAACAAAAATGAAAAAATCGATTCGTAACAGTATAGTTGGTATCCTAAGTGCATCTTTTCTTGTGGCAGCGCCGCTGGCAACAACTGTATATGCAAATGAGTATAAAGCAGCACCAAGTTATAACAACAATGCCAAGATGGTTAGCCAAAGAGATTCCGGACAACTGCAATACCACCATGGTCAAAGCCCAGTAGAAGTAGTTAAGGCCAATGCAAGCAAATTAGGATTTGATGCAGAGTCTGATGTTTTTAAAGTAGAAAAGGAAACAGCTACTTCCGCTGTTGTTAAAGTTAGTCATGACGGTTCCAACTTTAAAGTAACTTTGAAACGCACCCAAAATCAAGATTACAATCAGAAGCAAGATAGTAATCATGTTCAAAACCGTGACCAAAGGCAAAATCATAACCAAATCCAAGACCAGAAGCAAGATCAGAATCAAAACCAAGACTCCGGATTCAAACAGGATCGTATGCAAGACCAACACCAAAACAACAATAAACAAACCAATAAGCAACAATATGGCGAGTGGATTATTCAGTCAGTAGAAGAAATTTAATCGGCAAAGTCTAACAAAAAAGAGCGAAAGATCTTGTAGAATTGCTAAAAAAAGGAGCTGTGTTGAAACGTGAGTTTCAGCAACAGCTCCTTTTTAACGGACCTAATTCTAAAAAAGCAGAAAACGGAAAGATTTATGTGTTTGAAAAGTGAAAAATAGTTGTGGTTGTTAACCTATGACTCATAGCAAAGCTAACACTCCGTGTGGACAAACTATAAAGCTTTTCTCTATACAGACACTTACATTATCACTCCGCAAAAAACATATGACTTATCACAAGAACAAGATGAAATGCTCTTTGATTTTCAAGCTGTAATGGGTATGATGATACAGGGGCAATTTATAGAGTTGCATAAAGTGGAAACACCGGACGGTGTTTTAGATATTGGTAAGGATAATTTAAGAATTACGGATGAGGAAGCAAGCAAAAGATTAAAGAAGTTTGCGGAGTAGATGCAAGGGAGATAGATGGCGTAGATATAGCCGAAAGAAATTTAAGTATAAAAAAGCTGCGTGAAAATGGACTGTCAATCCGGCGAATATCGAGAATAACTGGAATTAGCAAGGGAATTATTGAAAAAATATGATAGACGCAACCATCGTCAGAGGGTGTGCGAAAACTATGTTCCCCATTTTAGTACAATAAAAGTCATATTTAAGACATAAATACAATCAAAAATGCTTAGTAAAACAGAGACTATCCTCCACTTTTAACTAAGTTTTCTTAGAAGTGATGACTTTTCGCACAGCCTGCCGTCCCTTTGTCTTTCTTAGATAGAGTTAACCTTCAGACAATTATTTGTCTAGGGTTAACTCTATAATTATAAGCAAGAAAAATGATAGCGATATCTCTAATGTTTAATGGGAGATATCGCTGTTATTTATTTTTTTCAATTGGCATGAAAAACTGGAGCACATCAACCTCTAACCCATCTGCAATAGCAAATAAAACATCAAGAGAAAAGGCTTTCGTAGAATTAGGAGCCTCAATTTTACTTAAATAACTCTTGCTAATGCCTATTTTATCCGCTAATTCATCCTGGGAAAGTCCCTTGCGAATGCGATAATAAACGATTTTCTTAGCAATCTGGCGATAACGTTCGTCATTAATGGATTTCATAAATAGTTTCACCTCTACAATAAAATTATAGAGATCTTTTACACATTGGTCTCTTCACTTATAGTGCAATAAAATTCATCATATTATTGCACTATAAGTGAAATGTGGTTATAATAAATTAGTAAGCTAAAATGTAATTTAGTGATTCGGGTAAATAGAAAAACTTACGAACTTACCAGTACTCGAATCGGTAGAAGGGGGCAAGTCTAAGTGTTTTACAATCATGCTCGTTTCATACTCACAATGTTTGGAATAGTGATAGGCCTAACTGGATATTACTTTGGAACAATTTACCGGGTCGATGATGAAAGGTTATTGTGGTTAGAAACTACAATGATAGTTGCCATCGGTGGATTTGTTATTGGTGGTTTAATCGAAAAGCTAAGTATTAATTCCCGTACCGATTATTTAACTGGATTATGGAATCGGCGATATTTCTACTTAAAATTGGATGAACAAGGGGAACGAGCATTTAGCGAAAAAAAACAGTTGTGCGTCGCTATGATTGATGTGGATGGCTTTAAGAATGTTAACGATATGTATGGTCACGCTATTGGTGATGTATTATTGTCCGGTATTGCAACTATATTAAAAAAAGATACCCGAAGCAAGGATGTTGTTATTCGTTGGGGCGGTGACGAATTCGTAATCATTTTTACCGAGACATCCCTAAAGAATGCTCTTGAAGTCATGGAAAGAATTCGTTATAAAGTAGAGGGTGCTTTTTCACCATATCACTTAACTATAAGTAGTGGGATCATCCCGTTAGAACAAGATGTATGCTTGGGAGCATGCCTTTTCTGATCAGGATGTTACTAATTGGATCAATGAAAACATTATGAGATACGATAGAGATGGCTATAGTTATTGGGCTGTGGTTGAAAAGAGCAGTGGACAATTGGTTGGCGTCTGTGGAATAATTGCAGAAAGCGCAGATAATGAAGATTATATTGGTATTGGCTATATATTTAACAAAGCATTCTGGCATCAAGGCTTAGCGTTTGAGAGTGCAAATGCCTGCAAAAGCTATGCTTTTCGCACTTTGAAAATTTCTGAATTAACTGCTCAGATCAGACCTGAAAACT
>Ga0316604_10003046_pt1 | contig 12108 bp, 11 predicted proteins | sample OWC_soil_day20_C_FD_207650 | JGI IMG/M metagenome (GOLD analysis project Ga0316604, IMG submission 207650) | Wetland soil microbial communities from Old Woman Creek delta, Ohio, United States - OWC_soil_day20_CT | ecosystem: Environmental > Terrestrial > Soil > Wetlands | place: USA: Ohio... | reverse complement strand
CGCCGAGGAAGCTGCGCAGGTTCTTCAGTTTCTCGTCGCCCGGCGCCTCATGGATGCGATACAGGCAGGGTTGCTTGTGCTGAGCCAGGAAATCCGAGGCACAGACGTTGGCCGCCAGCATGCACTCCTCGATGACCCGATGCGCATCGTTGCGAACGACCGGCACGATATTCTCGATCTTGCCCTGTTCGTTGAACAGCATCTGCGTTTCGGTCGTCTCGAAATCTATCGCCCCGCGCTGCCCGCGCGCCTTGTGCAAGGCCTGGAACAGCTTGTAGAGGTTTTTGATGTGCGGCTGCAGCGCGATATGAATCTCTGACTCGGGCTTCGCCTCGCCGGACAGCCAGGACCAGACCTGGTTATAGGTCAGCCGGGCTTGCGAACGGAAAACCGCTGGATAAAAGCGGTACTTGCCGATCTTGCCGCTGCTGCTGATCGCCATGTCGCAAACCATGGCCATCCGCTCGACATCCGGATTCAACGAGCAAATACCGTTCGACAGCTTCTCCGGCAGCATCGGAATCACCCGGCGCGGGAAATAGACCGAGTTGCCGCGCTCCATCGCCTCCTTGTCGAGCGTCATACCCGGCTTCACATAATGCGAGACGTCGGCAATCGCCACCACCAGGCGCCAGCCGCGCCCCTTCTTTTCGCAGAAAACGGCATCGTCGAAATCGCGGGCCGTCTCTCCATCAATAGTCACCAGCGGCAACTCGCGCAAGTCCTCGCGATCCTTCAGATCCGCCTTCTTGACCTTGTCCGGCAGCGCCTTGTTTTCGGCCAGCGCCGCTGGCGAGAACTCGAAAGGCAGATCGTGCTTGCGCAAGGCAATTTCAATCTCCATGCCCGGATCGGCATAGTTGCCCAGCACTTCGCTGATGCGCCCGATCGGCTGCGAGAATTTGCTCGGCTGCTCGATGATATCGACCATCACCACCTGGCCGGACTGCGGTTTGATCTTCGCCTTTTTCTCGGGCGGCACCAGGATATCCTGGGCAATCCGCTTGTTTTCGGGTACCACGAAAACGACGCCATGCTCGACGAAGACGCGGCCGACGACACGCGTATTGGCGCGTTCGGTCACTTCGACAATGCTGCCCTCCGGCCGGCCGCGCCGATCGAGGCCGAGCACCCGGACCAGTGCCCGGTCGCCGTGCAGCACCTTGCCCATCTGGTGCTGATCGAGAAAGATGTCGGCACTGCCGTCATCGGGAATCAGAAAGCCATAGCCATCCTGATGCCCCTGAATTCGCCCAGCCGTCAGACTGGCCCGCTCGGGGAGAATGTAGGCCCCCTTGCGATTGCGCATCAGCTGCCCTTCACGCTCCATCGCCCCCAGGCGACGCTGGAACATGTCGCGCTCAGCCGTCGTGATATCGAGCAACTCGATCAGTTCCTGCAACGCCAACGGGCGCCCCTGATCGGTCATGATCTGGATGATGTACTCGCGGGACGGCAACGGAAACTCGTAGCGCGTAGATTCGCGCTCAAAGAAGGGGTCAGCCTTGCGGATTTTTGTAAGTTTTTTTCTTGACATTAAGTTATTATCCTCTATAATTCTTGCTCTTCGCACCTGTGCCCAGGTGGCGGAATTGGTAGACGCACTAGTTTCAGGTACTAGCGGGTAACTCCGTGGGGGTTCGAGTCCCTTCCTGGGCACCAGCGATTTTGATTGAAGGCCTTGTCGAAACAAGGCCTTTTTTCTTTTCTGGCTGCTGCTTGCAGAACAGCCCGCATTGTCTCACAGCCCATACCGGGCGTCGTCGCGAAATGCATCCCAACGCGCACTTGACCGCACCCCAAAACAGACGGCATATCCCGCTGAAGTTCTATACAATGCGCCCTCTTCACACCCGTGCTCAGGTGGCGGAATTGGTAGATGCACCAGTTTCAGGTAGCAGCGGGTAACTCCGTGGCGATCGAGTCCCACCCCGGACACCAACGATTTTGATTGAAGGCCATGTCAAAACAAGGCCTTTTTTCTTTTCCGAACCCCAGCCGTGCACTTATTTCCGCCAGAAACAAAGCCTCCGCCACGCCGGGAGTAGTCGTAACAATTACATACACTTCCGTACACAGCACGGGTCATCGACAAGCCGGGCAGTTCGTTATTTGGCTCATAGCAACCAACATGCAGAGCCGAACATGAAAAAGACCACCGCCCTTTGCCTCGCCCTCAGCCTCACACTGGGCACAGCAGGAACCGCCCAGGCCGACTGGGAACGCCACGGCGGTCACCGCGGACCATCGTATGAGCATCGCCACCATCACGGTCACCGCGGAGGCCCCAACTGGGTTGGCCCGGCCGCACTGCTCGCCATTACCGGCCTGGCCATCGGTGCCGTCGCCTACAGCCAGGCCGCCCCAGCCCAGGTATATAGCGCCCCGGCCTACGCCCCGCCACCACGCCCCGTACAGATCCAGCCCGAATCAGGCAATTGGTACTATTGCGACTCATCGGCCCAATACTATCCGTACGTCCGCCACTGCCCGGAAGGTTGGCAAGCTGTGATGCCGCCGCGCTAAAAATGAAAACGGGCCCTTAGGGCCCGTTTACCGCAGCAATTCGCCAATGATTATTTGAACGGATGCTGTTTCAGAATGGTTTCATCACGCTCCGGACCAGTCGACACGATGGCAATCGGCACTTGGCAGAGCTGTTCGAGGCGATCCAGATAGTTACGGGCATTGACCGGCAGGTCTTCCCAGCGCTTGACGCCGAAAGTCGTCTCGCTCCAACCCGGCATCGTTTCGTAGATCGGCTCGCAACGGGCCACCTCGTCAGCACCGATCGGCAGCAGGTCGATAACCTTGCCGTCGAGCTTGTAGCCGGTACAGATATTCAGTTCGGCCAAACCATCCAGCACATCCAGTTTGGTGATGCACAGACCGGTCAAACCATTGATCCGACCCGAACGGCGCAAGGCGGCAGCATCGAACCAGCCACAGCGGCGCTTGCGCCCGGTCACCGTGCCAAATTCACGACCAACCTGGGACATCTGATAACCCGGGCAGCCATCGGTATCGATATCCAGTTCGCTCGGGAAAGGACCACCGCCAACACGCGTGCAGTAAGCCTTGGTAATCCCCAGCACGTAATGCAGCATACCCGGCCCCACCCCCGAACCGGCAGCCGCCTGGCCGGAAACGCAATTCGACGAGGTGACGAACGGATAGGTACCGTGATCGATATCGAGCAGCGTCCCCTGCGCACCTTCGAACAGCAGGTTCTGGCCCGCCTGATTGGCCGCATAGAGGGCAGCAGACACGTCAGCAACCAGCGGCTTGATCTGCTCGGCATCAGCCATAGCCTGATCGAAAACAGTCTGGAAATCGACAGCCGGCGCCTTGAAATACTGGGTCAGGACGAAGTTGTGATATTCGAGAACCTCTTTCAGCTTCTCGGCAAAACGCTCCGGATTGAACAGATCGTAAACCCGCAAGCCGCGACGGGAGACCTTGTCTTCATAGGTCGGGCCGATCCCCTTGCCGGTCGTGCCGATTTTCTTGTCGCTCGCCTTCGCTTCCTCGCGCGCCTTATCGATGGCGGAGTGATACGGCAGAATCAGGGGACAACCCGGACTAACCTTCAGGCGTGAACGAACGTCGATACCACCCTTTTCCAATTCGGCGATTTCCGCCAGTAGATGGTGGATATCGAGAACCACGCCGTTGCCGATATAACACTGCACGCCATCGCGAACAATGCCTGAAGGCACCAGATTCAGCTTATAGACTTGCTCGCCAACCACCAAGGTATGACCAGCATTGTGCCCCCCCTGGAAACGCACCACGCCTTGCGCGTGATCGGTCAGCCAGTCGACGATCTTGCCCTTGCCCTCGTCGCCCCACTGGGTACCCACCACGATGACATTTTTTGCCATTATTTAATCCTCTTGTATTGCTTCGATAATCCAGTGTTCGCCAACCAGCGCCAATTTCCGGTCGCAAAGCGGGCCTTCGCAGGCAGTCTCGCCCGGCAGCAGTTCAACCACGACCTCACCCTGCTCGCGCAGTGCCGCGATGTGTGCCGCTAAAATTTTGTCGTGCCCGGCATTGGGCGCCAGAATTGCCGAGGACGGCTTGCCGGCCGGCGCCAGTCGCGCCACTTCACGCAAGTCCATGGAGAAACCCGTCGCCGGCCTGGCGCGCCCGAAGGCTTTGCCGGCACCGTCATAACGTCCCCCCAGCGCAATGGCCGCAGGGTATCCCGGGCAGTAGGCCGCAAAAACGACCCCATTATGGTAGTGGTAACCGCGCAGATCCGAGAGATCGATCGAGAACGGCAATTCGGGCGCCCCCTCGATCAAATGCCGCAAGCCATCCAGCGCCTCGCCGATTGCCGGCAAAGCAGGCAACTCCAGGGCGGCTCGCTGCAACACCTCTGCCCCGCCATAGAGTTGCGGCAGAACTTGCAGCGCTTCGCGATAAGGCGACGGCACATCGACACACGCCTCGATCAAGCCGGGCACATCCTTGGCCTGCAAAAGATTGAGTACGTTTTCCTCTGCCGCCTGCGGCAAGCCGGCGGCTTCCGCCAAGGCGCGAAAAATGCCGACATGACCAAGGTCGATCCGGCTAACCGGCAGCTTGATCTTGTCGAAAGCACCCGCCATCAGGCGAATGATATCGAGGTCGGCACCGATGCCGGCATAACCGTACAGCTCCGCACCCACCTGTACTGGCTCGCGACTGGCCGAAATACTGGCCGGCAGGGTATGCAGCACACTGCCGCAATAGCTCAGACGGGTCACGCCTTGGTGATTGAGCAGGTGCGCATCGATCCTCGCCGCCTGCGGCGTGATATCGGCCCGCACCCCCATGGTCCGCCCGGAAAGCTGATCAACCAGCTTGAAGGTCCGCAAATGGAGATCCTGGCCGGCGCCAGTCAGCAGCGACTCCAGAAACTCCAGCATCGGCGGCATGACGAACTCGAAACCGCGGGCACGAAAGTGATCGAGCACAACGCGACGCAACTGTTCGATGCGCGCAGCTTCTGCCGGCAAAGCGTCGGCAATATATTCAGGTAACAGCCAATTCATGCAAAAACCATGAGCAGGACCAGACCGATAATCATCGACGTCAAGCCGACGAAACGGATCTGTCCATCCGAAAATTGAATAAGGCGGCGGAAGGTTTCACGCCACGCCGCCGGGGCGATAAAGGGCATCACACCTTCGAGCACCAGCATCAGCGCGAAGGCCAGTAATAGCGTCGAAGTCATTTGCCCTTGTCGTTTCCACGCCCGATACTCTTCATATACTTGAAGAAATCCGAGTTAGGCTCGACTACCAGCACATCATTCTTGTTCTTGAAGCTGCCACGATAGGCTTCAAGGCTACGGTAAAACGCATAGAACTCTGGATTCTGCCCAAAAGCCTGCGCATAAATGGCAGAAGCCTTGGCATCGCCCTCACCCTTGATTTTTTGGGCATCGCGATAGGCATCGGCAATGATCACTTCGCGCTGACGGTCCGCATCAGCCCGAATTTTTTCAGCTTCCGCCGAACCTTCCGAACGCAACTCGTTGGCAACGCGCTTGCGCTCTGCCTCCATTCGGCGATAAACAGCCTCGCTGACTTCAGTCGGCAATTCAACACGCTTCAGACGAACATCAACAATCTGGACACCAATCTTGCGCGCATCGGTATCGGCTTTTTCGCGCATCTGCTCCATGATCCGGTCGCGCTCGCCAGAGACCACGTCATGCACCGTACGCTTACCGAATTCCTCACGCAAACCGGCGTTGACCGTCTGATTCAGGCGAGTCTTGGCGCGCGATTCGTCACCGCCGACTGAGATGTAATAGAGCTTTGGATCGACGATGCGCCACTTGATATATGAGTCAACCAGGACGTTTTTCTTCTCGGACGTAATGAAACGTTCCGGCTCGGCGTTATCGAGGGTGATGATGCGCTTTTCGAAATAGCGCACATTCTGGATCATCGGAATCTTGAAGCTCATGCCGGGTTCGGTGATGACCTGCTTGACCTCACCCAACTGGAAAACCAGCGCGAACTGTCGCTGATCGACGGTAAATATCGACATCGCCAGCACTACCAGCACAGTGGCGAGCAGTGCGCCGATCAGGTTAATACGCGGGCTCATCAGCGGCTCTCCCGATCACGCGAACGCAGGGAGGGTTCGCGCCGGCTGGTGTTATTCAAGGAACTGTCAAGTTGCGGCGGCGCCTCCGAAGAGAGCGGCGTCTGCGCTCTGGGAGCAGTTGCCGGTGCGGGAACATCCGCCCCTGCGACCTGCGCTGCCGTTACCGTACCGGCAGCCTGCATCAACTTGTCGAGCGGCAAATAGAGCAGATTTCCCTGCCCCTTGGCATCGACCAGAACCTTGCTGGTATTGGAATAAACCTGCTGCATCGTATCCAGATACATGCGCTGGCGCGTCACTTCGGGTGCCTTGGCATACTCGGTCTGCACCTGCTTGAAACGGGAAGAATCACCTTCAGCCGTTGCAATCACACGTTGCCGGTGACCATTGGCCTCTTCCATCAAGCGCGCTGCCGTGCCCTTGGCCTTCGGAATGACGTCATTGGCATAGGCCTGACCTTCGTTCTTTTGGCGTTCACGGTCCTGACCAGCTTTTACTGCATCATCAAAAGCCGACTGCACCTGTTCGGGAGGCTGGGCATTCTGCATTGTGACCTTGGAGATCATGATGCCGCTCTTGTAGCGATCAAGAATGTCCTGCATCAACTTGGATGCTTGGGTAGCGATCTGCTCGCGCCCCTCGTAGAGCACGAAGTCCATCTTGCTCTTGCCAACGATTTCGCGAACGGCGGTTTCCGCGGCCCCCATTACCGCTTCATCGGTGTGGCGGTTGTTGAATAGATACTCGACCGGGTCCTTCAGGATGTACTGGACGGCAAACTGGATATTCACGATATTTTCATCGTCAGTCAGCATCAGCGCCTCCTTGAGCACCTTGTTACGCTCACTGCCGCGATAACCGATTTCGATCGTGCGCACACCGGTCAGATTGACCAGTTCGTGCGACTGGATCGGGTAAGGAAAACGCCAGCGCAGACCTGGCTCGGTCGCCTCTTTATAGCTACCGAACTGGAGGACGATCCCCCGCTGCGAAGCATCCACAATATAGAAACCTGAAGCCAGCCAGACGACGGCAATCAGGCCAACAATCAGGCTGATGCCACCACCGAGAAATTTCGGATTGAAATCAATCTGCGGCATGCGCGGGCCATCGCCACCATTGTTGCCGCCGCCCCCGCCCTTCTTGCCGAGCATGCTGGACAGCTTGCGATTGAAGTCTCGCCACAACTCCTCGAGATCGGGCGGCCCATCGTTCGGGCGACGCGGTCCGCCGCCGGGCTTGTCACCATCGTTGCCGCCACGATTGCCCCACTGCGGGTCGTTGAGCGACATGAATATACCTAAGGTCGGGATCATGAATGTCGGAGTTCAGTTTATGTAATCGTTTTGGGCTTCGCGTTCGGCATCGGCAAACGCCTTTTTACGGGCTTCGGCCTTGTTCCGGGCGAAGTCAGCCAGCGCTTCGCGCAGCAGATCAAGCCCTTCTCCGGAACGCGCACTGACACGAACGCGCGCGATTCTAGCATACTCGTCCTGCTCGACTCCCGGCGAAGCCTGGGTCAGGTCGATCTTGTTCCAAACGATCACCTGCCGCAAATCCCGGGCGCCAATTTCATCGAGGACTTTATTTACTTCATACATCTGTTCGTCACGGGCATGGCTGGCGCTATCGACTACATGCAGCAAGACGTCGGCATCGATAGCCGCCTCAAGTGTGGCATGAAAGGCATCGACAAGCGAGTGGGGCAAATCGCGGATGAACCCTACCGTATCCGAAATAACAATATTCCCGGCACCTTCGATCCACAATTTGCGTGAAGTGGTGTCCAAGGTTGCAAACAACTGGTCGGCCGCGAAAACCCCGGCGTGAGTCAAGGCGTTGAACAGCGTCGACTTGCCGGCATTGGTGTAACCAACCAGCGAAACGCTGAGCACATCACCCCGCAAGCGAGCCCTTCTTTGAACACCACGCTGGCGGGAAAGTTTCTCCAGGCGTTCCTTCAACAATTTGACGCGCTTGCCAAGCAAACGGCGGTCCGTCTCTAGCTGGGTTTCGCCGGGACCACGCATCCCGATCCCGCCGCGCTGCCGCTCCAGATGGGTCCAGCCTCGAACCAGGCGGGTCGACAAATGCTCAAGTTGTGCCAGTTCGACCTGCAACTTGCCTTCGGCGCTGGAGGCACGCAAGGCAAAGATATCGAGAATCAGACTGGTGCGGTCAATAACCCGGCATTTAAGTTCGCGCTCAAGGTTACGTTGCTGAGCCGGTGACAATTCATGGTTAAAAATCACCAGATCGGCCTCGGCAGCCGCAAGCATCGCGGCAATTTCCTGCACCTTGCCCTTGCCCGCAAAAGTCTTCGGGTCCGGACTCTGTCTTTTGCCACAAACCTCCGCGGCGACGACACCGCCCGCCGACTCGGCGAGCAGGCGTATCTCTTCCAACTGATCCCCGAGATCAGGCTGACCGAAGTCAAGCTGAACTATTACCGCACGTTCACCGGCGGCAGGTCGTTCATTCATGGGCGGATACGCGGGAAGAGAAAAGACCCGTCATGCCGACGGGCCACAGCACGGGAGGCGATTATTCCGCCGCCTGTTCCTGCTGGAGGTTTACCGGACGAGCCGGCACCACCGTCGAGATGGCGTGCTTATACACCATCTGGGTTACCGTGTTCTTGAGCAGAACCACGTACTGATCAAACGATTCAACCTGGCCCTGCAACTTGATCCCGTTTACCAGGTAAATCGAAACGGGAACATGTTCCCGGCGAAGAGCGTTGAGGAAGGGGTCTTGTAAGAGTTGCCCTTTGTTGCTCATGGTGTGGACTCCATGTGTGTTGTTATATGAGGTACCTAATGTACCCAAAATTGAGGCGTGGCGCTAAGTTATTTACTTTTTGTCACGATCCGCAAACGGATTCTTGCTGGTCACGAACTGAATGCGCAACGGCGTTCCCTGCAACTTGAATGCCTCCCGGAAGGTATGCTCCAAGTAACGGCGATAGCTATCGGTAATCTGATCGACCGCATTGCCGTGCACGACAATAATCGGCGGGTTGGAGCCGCCCTGGTGGGCATAACGAGGTTTCGGACGGAAAAGACCATGCTTGGCCGGCGCTTGTTTGGCGACAGCATCGGCCAGCACACGGGCCAGGCGAGGCGTCGACAGCTTCGTCATGGCTGCGGCATAAGCGGAGTCGACCGAGCGGAACAGCGCCTCAAGGCCGATATTTTCGCGGGCGGAGACAAAGTGGAACTTGGCGAAATCGAGGAACTTCAGCTTGCGCTGCAAGGTTTGCCGGGTCTGCTCACGGACGTAGGTATCCAGGCCATCCCACTTGTTGACCGCAACCACGAGGGCACGGCCAGACTGCACGATGAAGTCGGCAATATGCGCGTCCTGATCGGAAACGTCGGCCTGCGCGTCGACCATCAGGATCACCACGTTGGCGTCTTCGATCGCCTTCAGCGTCTTGACGACCGAGAATTTCTCGATGGACTCGAAGACTTTGCCACGCTTGCGCATGCCGGCGGTATCAACAAGTACGTATTGGCGGCCGTTTCGCTCGAAGTCGATTTCGATGGAATCGCGTGTGGTGCCCGGTGCATCGAAGGCAATGACCCGCTCTTCGCCGAGCAGCGTGTTGATCATCGTCGATTTGCCGACGTTTGGCCGACCAACGATGGCAACGCGCACCGCCGATGATTTCTCCTCTTCTTCTTCCGGCTCGGGGAAGGATTCCAGCGCCAGATCGACCAGCCCGCGCACGCCTTCGCCATGCGCTGCAGAAATGGCATTGGGCTCACCGAGACCGAGTTCGTGGAAATCCGCCTCGACCATGCCGGAATTCATGCCTTCCGCCTTGTTGACCGCAACAAATACCGGGCGCTCCAGGCGTCGCAGTTTATTGGCGATTTCCTTGTCATGCGGCGTCAGGCCGCTGCGACCGTCGACGACAAAAATAACCGCGTCGGCTTCGGCGATGGCCTGTTCGGTCTGGCGCGCCATTTCATGCAGGATGCCATCCTTGACGAGCGGCTCGAAGCCGCCGGTATCGACGACCAGATAGGGCTTGCGACCCAGCTTGCCATGGCCATAGTGACGGTCGCGGGTCAGACCCGGCATATCGGCGACAATGGCATCGCGCGAACGCGTCAGGCGGTTGAACAGGGTGGATTTGCCGACATTGGGTCGGCCGACCAGAACGAGCGTAGGTTTCATTGAGCCTCGATTGCGCTCACGTTACCGCCGCTGGTTTGCACCAGAAAGTCGGAACCGAGCAGTTGGACCGGTGTACGCACGGGCGTGCCATCGGTTTTCTGACGCGCAGCAAAACTGCCGTCTTCACGGGAGAGGAAGTGTACGATTCCCTCGGCATCGGCCACGGCGACTAGGCCGCGACGTACCACCGGCCCGCTGACCCGGCGATTGAGCAGTTTGTCCTGCTTCCACAGGCTACTACCGGAAAGGCGGTCGAGGGCATGCACCGCCCCCTTGTCATCGGTAACGAACAGGTAACGACCATCAAGGGCCAGTCCGGCGGCCGAGGAAATATCCCGCGACCAGATCATGGCTCCGCTCTGCCCCAGATCAAAGCAGGCCACGCGCCCCTGGAAGGCAACGGCACAAACCTGCCGGCCTTCGATGACCGGTGGAGCGACTACGTCGGCCACTCGGTCCAGTTCGGTCGCTCCTTTCGGCAGGGCAACGGCCCCTTCCCAGACTGGCGCGCCATTCTGGATGGAGAGAGCGACCAGCTTGCCGCCCGGGAAGCCAACAAAAACATAGCGATCGGCAAATACTGGCGAGGCAACGCTACGCACCGACAGGGAAGGCGTTGAGCGTTGATAGACCCATTTGCGCCCACCATCGCCAGCATCGAGCAGGAAAACGCGGTTGTCGCCGCTCTTTACGGCGACACCATCATCGCCAATGGTCGGGGCAGCCAGCACCTCGCTGGATACTCGGGCCTGCCAAAGCGGCCGACCATCTTCCGTCGAGTAGGCCAGCACTTCGCCCTTCGGCGTACCGACCACGACCATCCGGCCATTTGCCCCGACACCGGCCGACAGCGGCTGACCTGCCTTGATCTTCCAGACAGTTTTACCATCCTCCAGCTTGTTGACCGTACCATCGGCGCTGGCAACATAAATTGCATTGCCGACGACGGCCGGCGTAAACACATACCCAGCTGCTTTGCCGACACCGACAGACCATTGCGTACGGACACCGGCCGAATTGCTAATTGGCGCCAGGACAGCCATCTTCGGCCCAGAACTGACAAAGGGATTGATCGAATCAATCGACTCGGAAATCGTCGCACAGCCCGCCGTAAGCAGACCGGCCGCAACAAACAGAGCAAGCAGACGGCACGACATCAGGCGGCCTCACCCAGGCCATCAAGCTTCTGCTGCAGCAACTCACGGGAAGGACCGGGCTTGCCCTCGCTTTTCTCGAGTGCTCCCTTGTAGGCGGCGCGTGCTTCCGGTTTCTTGCCCTGGGCACTCAATACATCGCCCCTCAGTTCCAGGAAGCGGACATCGAAAGCCGGGGCGTGAGCAGCATCAAGCTGCTTCAGTGCTTCATCGTAGGATTTTTCGTCAAGTTGAACGGCGGCCAGACGAAGCCGGGCAAGATCCTTCAGCTCATCCTTGGCATTCTCGGCAGCCCAGGCCAGTTGCGCCTTGGCCGTCTTCAAATCCCCGGCCTCGAAAGACTGCTTGGCCGCAACCAGCGCCCCCAGTGAGGCGTAATTGGTGCGTCCGAACTTTTCAGCCAACTCCCCCGCCGCCGCCTTGACCTTCTGCGCATCACTGGTTGCCACGGCCTGTTCAAGCACACCGTAGATCGCTGCCGCTTGCGCCGACTGACTGCGTTGATGCCAGTTCCAGGCCTGCCAACCAATCACGCCGATCGAGGCGGCAACCACCACGCCGGTGACCAGATTGCCGTACATCTTCCACCAGGTTTTCAGCGTGTCGATCTGTTCCTGTTCTTCGAGGTCGTAATGCGCCATCTGCTTATTCCTCTTCGCTA
>Ga0316604_10003044_pt1 | contig 12114 bp, 9 predicted proteins | sample OWC_soil_day20_C_FD_207650 | JGI IMG/M metagenome (GOLD analysis project Ga0316604, IMG submission 207650) | Wetland soil microbial communities from Old Woman Creek delta, Ohio, United States - OWC_soil_day20_CT | ecosystem: Environmental > Terrestrial > Soil > Wetlands | place: USA: Ohio... | reverse complement strand
GCGACATTAATTGGCTCTGATAGTCATACGCCCACTTGTGGTGCAGTAGGGATGGTGGCTATGGGTGTTGGCGGTATGGATGTTGCTGTGGCTATGGCAGGAGGACCTTTCTACCTTACTTATCCTAAAATTGTACGAGTTAATTTAAAGGGTAAGTTAAAGCCTTGGTGTGCAGCTAAAGATATTATTTTGGAATTATTAAAGACCCTTACCACCAAAGGAAATGTGGGTACCGTGATTGAGTATGGCGGCGACGGTTTAGCCACCTTGACTGTACCGGAACGGGCTACCATTACCAACATGGGGGCTGAACTTGGAGTCACAACCTCTATCTTCCCTAGCGATGAAATGACAGAAGCTTTCTTTAGAGCTCAAGCTAGGGTCGAAGATTGGCAAGAATTAAATCCAGATGCGGATGCTAAGTACGATAGAGTGATTGATCTGGATTTAGCAGCTATTGTACCGAATGTTGCTTGTCCTCATTCCCCAGATAATATAAAGACGATTAGAGAAATAGAAGGAATGGAAGTACAACAGGTTTTAGTAGGAAGCTGTACCAATTCCTCCTACCGGGATTTAATGATAGTAGCAGCGATGCTCAAAGGCAAAAAAGTTCATCCTAAGGTCAGTATGGGGGTTGCTCCTGGCAGCAAACAAGTATTAGCTATGATTGCTAAAAATGGTGCGCTTATGGATTTGATATCTGCTGGTGTGCGTATTTTAGAGTCCACTTGCGGTTTCTGTGTAGGCTGTGGTCAAGCACCTCAGACAAAAGGCGTTTCACTGCGCAGTAATAATCGTAATTTTGAAGGCCGTAGCGGTACTAAGGATGGTCAAGTATACTTGGTTAGTCCCGAAACATGTGTGGCAGCAGCTTTAACTGGCAAGGTTACCGACCCTCGGGATTTAGGTATGGAGTATCCTAATATTGTGTTGCCTGAAGTTTATGAGATTGATGATAGTATGGTAATCGTTCCTTCCTGTGACCCAAGTGTTGAAGTATTCCGTGGACCAAACATTGGTGAGCCTCCGAAAAATACTCCAATGCCTGAAAATCTTAGCGCTAAAGTAGCAATAAAAGTAGGGGATAAAATTACCACTGACCATATTATGCCAGCAGGATCCTATTTAAAATATCGTTCCAATGTTCCTAAATATTCCGGATATGTATTTTATCACATCAATCCTGAGTTTGCTCCATCATGCCACAAAAATAAGGAGCAAGGTTTCGCTTCCATCATTGTGGCTGGGTTAAGCTATGGACAGGGTTCATCTAGAGAACATGCTGCTTTATGCCCAATGTATTTGGGTGTTCGGGTGCTGCTCGCCAAGAGCGTAGAGCGTATTCATGGTGCTAATTTAACCAATTTCGGTATTCTTCAGTTGACCTTTGCTGATGATGCTGACTATGAACGTATACAAGAAGGCGACCAACTTGCCATTGACAATATGCATCAGGCAATAAAACAGGATACAGTAACTGTACGTAACGTAACTCAAGGATATGAGTTTGAAACAAAATGTAACTTGACATCACGCCAAAGAGAAATCGTATTGTGTGGCGGTTTATTAAACTTTACTGGTAAATAAGAGTCGTATTAGTAACGATAAAAGATTCTTATCCAGATAGAACGATAAATTGAAAGTAGAGTAGCAATTGCTAATGTTATGGATTCGCTACTCTGCTTATAAAAGGAAAGGAGGATAACAGTATGAAAGAATATGTAAAAATTCCAACGTTTTATATGCGTGGCGGTACAAGCAAAGGTGCGTACTTAATGCTTGAAGATTTACCGACAGATCTAGTACTTCGGGATAAAGTTGTTTTGAATATCTATGGTAGTCCTGATGCTAGACAAATCAATGGCATAGGTGGCGCTGATCCTCTGACTAGTAAAGTAGCGCTCATCGGACGATCCAATCGCGAAAATATAGATGTAGAATATACTTTTGGCTATGTAGGAATTAAAGATGCAGTGGTGGATTATGAAGGCAACTGCGGTAACATGTCTGCTGGCGTCGGACCATTTGCCATCGAAAAGGGACTGGTTGCTGTAACTGAGCCCATTACCAAGGTGCGGATTTATAATACAAACACCAAGAAAGTAATCGAAGCTGAGATTCCAGTAAAAGATGGTGAAGTGGTAACTGAAGGGGATTATGCTATTGACGGTGTACCTGGTACAGGTGCGAAAATAGTTCTTAACTTTTTAAATTCGGGCGGATCCAAGACTGGTAAGCTATTGCCTACTGGTAATGTAGTTGACGAGATTGTCCTTAAAGATGGTAAAAAAGTACGAGTAAGCCTAGTGGATGCAGCCAATCCGTCAGTTTTTGTCAAAGCTACAGATATTGGTCTTACTGGTATAGAACTGCCCAAAGATACTGAAACCAATCCAGAAATATTAGAGATCATGGAAGATATCCGGACAACTGCAGCAGTTATGATGGGTTTGGCTCCTAGTAAAGATAAAGTAGGTCCTGCTGTTCCTAAAGTAGCTTTTGTTTCGGCACCGCAAGACTGTGTAACCATCAATGGCGTTAAGGTTAAGGCAAGTGATATTGATTTGGTGGCTAGAACCAAAGCACTGGCGGTTATGCATAAGGCCTACGCTGTTACAGGTGGTATCTGTGTATCTACGGCAGCGCTGATTGAGGGAACAGTAGTCAATGAGATCGTTGGTGAACAGGCTAAGGCTAGCGGTACCGTTCGCCTCGGTCATCCTTCAGGTATCCTGGATTTTGAGATTAATCTTGAAAAGAACGGGGAAAATTGGCATCTTGATAAGGCAGGAGTAAATCGTACGGCAAAACCAATTATGGATGGTCATGTATATGTTTCGCGCAAAGTTTTTGGCTAAGAATTAATAAGTATATCAATACGGGGTAACGCATCCCATATTGATACAAGTTTATGAGGCAGTATTTCATAAAAACACAGAAAACTATGGAATTTGGAGATGATTGGAGTATCTGTCTTTTCCGAATATATCTGGATTATAGAGGCCATGCCTGATCTTATAAGTCTCATTGCCATCTGTTTCCAAAGTGGGATTGTAATAAATCATGCCAAGAGTAGAAGTTAAAGACAATATTTCAGGTTAGTTACACGAGTAAAGTCAAAAAATGGGAGGAAAAATAAATGAATCAAAAGCTTATAAAAGGATTGATTTGCTTAGGGGTTCCTGGGATCGTATTGCTATGTCCCACACCTGCTGGTTTGAAACTTTGGGCTTGGCAACTTTTTGCAGTCTATCTTGGTGCGGTGCTTGGACTCATTTTAAGACCTGTAAAAGAACCAATCGTTTTAATTACAGCCATGGGTGTGGTATCTGTATGTTTTAACCAGACTAAAGTTGCTTTGGAAGCCTTTGGGGAAACAACACCATGGCTAGTGTTCACAGCATTTATTATTGGACAATGTTTTGTGGAGACAGGACTAGGGAATCGAATTGCTTATGTTTTAATCGATAATTTTGGCAAATCAAGTTTGCGCTTAGGGTATATAGCGGCTCTCTCTGACTTAATATTATCGCCAGCTATACCTTCGAATACCGCCAGATCCGGAGGGCTTGTATATCCAATCTTTCAGAGCCTGGCACTCACTCTGGGTTCTCGCCCCGATGATGGGAGCGAGCGGCGAATCGGTTCGTATCTAATGGTCTTAATGTATCAGAACAGTTTAATAACTGGTACTATGTTTATCACAGCTGGCGCTATCATGCCACTCATGATTAAACTGACAAATGACATTATGCATGCTGATATTTCCTGGATTCAGTGGGCAGTGGCCATGTCGGTTCCTGGACTCCTTTGTTTACTATTGGCGCCTTATATAGTTTACAAAATCTATCCACCTGAGCTTAAAGAGGTAGATAACAAAGCCATTGCCCAAGAAGGGTATAAAAAAATAGGACCTATGAGTCGACAAGAAAAAACATTAGCCGTGCTGTTTGTATGTGCCATCATTGGCTGGGCAACAGGCACGATTACCAAAATTGATTCAACTGCAGTAGCCTTAGCTTTACTGTCTTTAAGTTTACTAACTGGTGTTATTTCATGGGAAAAAGTATTAGCAAGCAAAAGCGCCTGGAGTACTTTTATCTGGTACGGCGGCATTATTTCTTTGGCGAATGGCCTAAATAAAGCTGGTTTCTTTGTTTGGTTAGGAAAAGTATTCTCACAGAATTTGAATTTTGCCGGAGTTGATAGCATTCTTATTCTCGGCGGGCTGATTTTTATAACGATTATTGTTCGCTATTTATTTGCATCAACGATTGCTTTTGTCGTCACTTTTATTCCTGTAATTTATACTATAGGAGCCGTTGCTAATGTACCAGCTCTTCCACTGCTGCTGATGACAGCTGCTTCAGCCCAGATCGCTAGTTTAATGACTCACTATGGTAATGCTGTGGGTACAGTATTATATGGTGCAGGATATGTACCGCAGGGTACATGGTGGAAGATTGGACATATTGTAATGGCTGTTTCAATGACTATTTATTTTATCGTTGGTCTTTCGTGGTGGAAGTTTTTGGGGTTGTGGTAATTTCCTAATAACAATATACAGCTTTTACAAATTAATTGAAAAAGATCAGCAACCGATTTCATGGGGAGATCGGTTGCTGATCCTTTTACGGAATCAGAAAGTATAAGTTTTTGGCTGTCATTGCGACGAGGTACGAGGAAGCAATCTCTGGACAAGTAGGGGATTGCTTCCTCGTACCTCGTCGCAATGACAAATAAAGGACGCGCTAGCGTTTTTCTTATAAGGGATTGACTTACTCGTGCAATATCATATAAATGTCATATAAATAGGAATGGCAAGTATGGCAAAGAGCGTGCTAATGGTTACTAGCACTGCAGCATATTCTGCATCGGCCTGATAAAATTTAGCAAGTATCGTTGTTTGAGTCATAGCAGGTAATGCAGCTTGGATAACAAAAACTTTTTTCATCAAATCGGGGATTGGGATAACCGATGCGACTAACAATACTGCAATTGGAGAGATAATAAATCTTCCGACTAATACTGCAACAACATCTTTGCTGAATTTGATTGTATTTAATTTGACGCCGAATATTGTAATTCCGATGAAGAGCATGGATAAAGGAGTTGTCATGTTACCTAAATATTTGCAAGTATTCATCACGAAATTGGGTAAAGAAATTTCTAAGAGGATAAGCACTACTGCCAATGTAAAGCCCATAAATGGTGGTGAAAATACTCTTCTGATTGTATCGAGACTAATTATTTTGGCGGGAACAGTCTTCCCATCTAAGCTAATGGAGTAGTTTCCAATTGTCCAAAAAAGAAAGGCATTGGCAAGAAAATATACGAGGACATAGGGTGTGCTGCTTTCGCCAAATAGGGCGAGGTTTACGGGAACTCCTACAAACAGGGAGCTTGAACAGAAAAATGCTGATCGAAAAGTACCTTGCCTGTTTGGGGCTAACTTAAGAAATTTAGAGATCATAAAAGCGACAATAAAGCTAATAATCATTGATAAAATCGGAACGACGACTCCACCGAACAGGATTAAAAAATGTTCCTTATTAAAGGTATTAAGTAAGTTCCAAACCATGTAAGTCGGCAAGGAAATATAGGTAACTAATCTAGGAAGTAGCTTTGCGTTTTCTAGGGTAAACCACCCTTTGCCAGTGAGAATGTACCCTAAGGAAACCATTATGATAATACTCATTAACCCTTCAATTGCATGTAAAAATACCATGTTTGCCTCCTTGTATTTCATGAATAGTTAACAAAATTTAATGCTTATATCTTTGACGATACTTGGGCTTTCATATATCATTATAACAAAGTATATAATATATAAAAAATACTGAAAAAGTTCTTCACGTATACTAAAAAAGTATGGCAAAAGGGTGGGCATTTCTATGGATATTAAACAACTCAGGTATTTTCATGCCATCGCTGAAGAGGGGCAAATTACAAGGGCTGCCAAACGGCTACATATGGCTCAGCCTCCATTGAGCCAACAACTTAAATTATTAGAAGAAGAATTAGGCGTAAAATTAGTAGAACGAGAGAGACGGGGAATTATATTAACTGGCGCAGGTCATTTGCTTTATAAACGGGCAGAACATATACTTGAGTTAATGCATACGACTACGAAAGAGTTAAAGGAGCTAGACGAAGGATATGCGGGAAGTCTCTCTGTTGGTGCTGTTGCATCCTCTGGGACAACTTTCTTACCGTTCAAATTGGTCAACTTTCATAAAAAATATCCCAAAGTTAATTTTCAGCTATGGGAAGGTGACACCAACAGAATTTTAGATTTATTGAATACTGGTATCATTGAAATAGGTATTGTACGATCCATTTTTGATTCAGAGCTTTACCACTCAGTTAGTCTACCAAATGAGCCCATGGTAGTTGCCATGGGGAGAGAATGGTGCTGTGGAGAACAGACTGGGCAGATCGATATGACAGAACTTGCTGGTAAGCCTTTGTTGCTACATCGGAGTAATGAAGTTATGATGATAGAGTGCTGCCGAAAAAATGGCTTTGAGCCCCAAATTCTGTGTCAGGGGGATGATGTTAGATCCTTACTCGTATGGGCCGATGCAGGACTGGGCCTAGCTATTGTGCCGAAATCTGCAGTAGGCCTAGTGCCAAGCAATAAGTTAGCATACAAAGAAATTATTGAATCCTCCCTAGAAATAAGAAAAGCAATTATTTGGCTGAAAAATCGCTACCTATCAGCAATTACCAGAAATTTTCTAGAGATGATACTTTCAGACTTATCCTAAGAAATTTTCATTACAGAACAACTGATATCATGAAGATATAAGGAGATTGGTTTTAATTACTATTAGCTCATCGATGATCTTTAGGGAATGATACGGAAAGACAGGAGAATACGGCTGAGACTCTCACAATATCAGCCGTAAGTGAAGAGCAATCGGCTTCTATGCAGGAAGTTGCTTCTGCCAGTCAAGTATTGGCGAAGATTACCGGATTTAATTATAAAAATATAAAGTATAGGAATAATTTTTGAATTTAAGTACGCAGCTTGAGAGTAACCAATAAAATTACGAAACGCCAGCACGGAGTTTGCTCTCCGTTGCTGGCGTTTTCTTTACGGAATCAGAAATTATAACAATTTCCGATTCCAAGTAAGGGCAACTAAGGCTTGGCGCAAGCCAAGTTTTCTTTATGTTTATGGAGAGTAAATTGTGGAAATAATAGGTGATAGTTGGAGGTAATGCAATGAAAAAAACTTTTACAAATCTAGCTATTATTGCTGGAATTTTATTTTCGATTTATAGTACTACTTACGCAAGTTGGGGCTGGGAGAGTACTGATGATCCTACGCCTTATTATCATCAAGAATGGGGGAAATGGTATAATTACGAGGATGCTAAGGTGTTCATGGTTCAAATAGACGATAAGACATATAAATATGTATTTGATTACAATGGCAAATTTATCGGTGGTTGGATCACATATATGCCTATGAGGTTGTAGTTACAAAATCCTGTAAGATAAAGATACTTGCAGGACTTTTTCATTTTAATGATAAATATAATGATGTAGTATATTCAAAATCCGTTCCCTGTCCTTGGGAATTAATTTGGAGGTTGTCTATGTCGATTCATTTATTAGCAGGTAAGAAAGCTCCCAAGTCTATTTTGGTCAATATTCCCCGCCTGATTAGTGCCTACTATGTCAATCATCCTGATAGTAACGAGCCAACGCAAAAAGTTGTCTTCGGCACATCTGGTCATCGTGGCAATTCCCTAAAATATAGTTTTAATGAGGATCATATTCATGCTATTACCCAGGGGATTTGCGATTACCGTAAAGCACAAGGGATAAATGGTCCATTGTTTATTGGCTTTGACACTCATGCTCTCTCTGAGCCAGCGTTTATCTCAGCAGTGGAAGTGCTTGCTGCGAACGGTGTGGAAACTCTGATTGCTAAAGATATGAACTATACTCCCACGCCAGGTATATCTCATGCTATTTTGAGTTATAACAAGGGCCGTCAGCAAGGCCTCGCTGACGGCATTGTGATTACACCTTCACATAACCCGCCTGATAACGGTGGCATCAAGTATAACCCACCAAATGGCGGACCGGCGGATACTGATATTACCAAGTGGATTGCTGGCATTGCCAATGAATTATTAAAGAATGGCAATAAAGCAGTAAAACGTTTACCTTATGAAAAGGCGATTAAAGCTAATAATGTCCGGGAATTTGATTTTATATTGCCTTATGTTAATGATCTGAACAATATCATTGATATGGATGCCATAAAATCTGCAGGTCTTAAACTCGGCGCAGATGCTTTAGGGGGCGCAGGTCTAGGCTACTGGCTACCCATCGCTGAAAAATATGGTCTTACTATTGATCTGTTAAATGGTCATCCGGATCCGACGTTTAGTTTTATGAATGTAGATGGGGATGGGAAAATACGTATGGATTGCTCCTCGCCCTACGCTATGGCTGGACTTATTGAACTTAAAGATAAATATGATCTTGCTTTTGGTAATGATGCAGATTTTGATCGGCATGGTATTGTTACGCCGAGCACTGGACTCTTAAATCCTAATCATTATTTGTCTGTTGCTATTTCTTATTTATTTCAAGACCGCACAGGGTGGCGTGCTGATGCTGCTATTGGTAAGACTTTGGTAAGTTCATCCATGATTGATCGTGTTGCGGTAAGCCTTGGAAAAAGACTTGCTGAGGTTCCAGTAGGTTTCAAATGGTTTGTAGATGGATTAGTGGATGGTTCCTTCGGTTTTGGCGGTGAAGAGAGTGCAGGTGCATCCTTTCTCAAAAAGGACGGCACAGTCTGGACAACAGATAAAGATGGTATCATTCTATGTTTACTTGCTGCAGAAATCACAGCTAAAACTGGGCGGGATCCTGGTGAGCTTTATCAAGATTTAACAGCAAAATTCGGTACACCAGTATATTCACGTATGGATGCAGTTGCCAGCTTAGAGCAGAAAGCTGTATTGTCTAAACTTTCACCAGACCAGGTAACAGCAGATGTTCTTGCTGATGAAAAAATTACCGCTAAACTTACCAAGGCACCAAGTAACAATGCAGATATTGGTGGTCTAAAGGTCTGCACTGAGAATGGTTGGTTTGCGGCTCGTCCTTCTGGTACAGAGGATGTTTATAAAATATATGCAGAAAGTTTTAAAGGCGCAGCCCATCTTCAACAGATTCAGGAAGAGGCTAAACAAATAGTTAATGATACCTTTCAAACTGCTGGAGTGTAGTAAAACAGGGAGGAAGTAGTTTGCTAAAGAAAAAGACGGTTGTGTATAGTTTATTTATGGTCATTATGGTTGTTGCCCTGTCGATGTTTTTTTCATCAGTCCTTCCTTCAACAGTTCCGGTGGGGGGGATTGCTACTGCTGCCGAGCATATTACATTGACTTGGGCAGCAGATCCGCAGACGACCCAGACCATCACTTGGCAGACAGAAGTTACTAATGGGCTAGGGCGAGTGCAATACGCCCCGGCGGTAGAGGCTAAATCCTTTCCCCATAATGCTAGAAGTCTTAGCGCTGGTGTGGAAGAGTTAGCTACAAATTGGGGGAATGTGAGTATTCATTCTGTGACCCTGACTGGTCTTAAACCGGGTACAACCTATATTTATCGAGTAGGAGAAGAAAAAGGTTGGAGTGACCTACGCACTTTTACCACTGCTTCTACTCATGTTTCCAAGTTCAAATTTTTGGTATTCGGCGATTCTCAGAGTAATAACTATAATGTATGGCGTTCCACACTCCATCGAGCATATCAGACCAATCCTGAGGCTGTTTTTTTCACCAACATAGGGGATCTGGTAGATAGGGGTCAGGATTATGCCCAATGGAAGGCGTGGTTTGATGCTGCCCAAGGGGTTATGGACATTATTCCTGTGATGCCAGTAACAGGAAACCATGAGTCCTATACACCTGAAGGACGTTTTTCCATGCCGATATTCTTTAGTGCCCAGTTAAAGTTACCCCTTAATGGTCCAGAGGGACTTAAGGGACAAGTCTATTCTTTTGATTATGGGGACGTACATTTTAGTATGTTGGATAGCCAAGAAGGGGAAGAAAGGCGGTTTGTACCTGCCATGTTAGATAAACAAGAAGCATGGTTAGAGAATGATTTAAGGGCAACTAATAAAAAATGGAAAATAGTCTGTTTCCATCGTCCTCCTTATAATAATAAGGAGAAGGAAACTAATCAAAATATTCGAAAGGCTTTTGTACCTGTTTTCGATAAATATCATGTAGACGTGGTTTTTACTGGTCACGATCATGTTTATGCCCGCACATATCCCCTTTACGGTGACGAAGTGGTGGACAGTCCGGGCAAAGGTACGATATATGTTGCCACAGGTCGGAGTGGTACTAAATCCTATCGAGATAGTTTAGCTAAAGATCGAAACATATTTTTTTATAATCCCCTTGATGAACCGAACTATGTTACTGTGGAAGTGAGTGGCAACAGCCTGACGGTGAAAGCTTTCAAGCAAAGCGGTATTCTGATCGATAATTGGATGATCGACAAGGCGGCTGGAGGCAAGTAAATATATATATAAAACCCCCCTGTCAATGACAGGAGGGTTTGTACAATTAACGGTTTCTGCTGAAACAGTCTCTGCAATAAACAGGACGGTCGCCACTTGGACGGAAAGGAACTTGTGTTGTTACGCCGCAAGCTGCACAAACTGCTTCATGCATTTCGCGTTGTTGGTAGTTGCTGTTACCACCACGGTTTCCACCGTTTCTTTGTTTGTTAGCTGCTCTGCATTGAGGGCAACGGCCTGGCTCGTTGGTGAACCCTTTTTCAGCGAAGAAATCTTGCTCGGAAGCGGAGAATACGAATTGTTCTGCGCAATCGCGGCATGTTAATGTTTTGTCTTGATTCATGTATATAACCTCCTTGTATGTATATTACCCAAATAGTTAATGGAGAATACTCTTTCATCTATTTAAGAACTACTACAGTATACGATTATTCTGTCCAGAAGTAAAGGAATTTAATAAGATAATTTTAGGAATGATTTTCTATATCATTATTTGGAAACATGAAAGTGTTATACTTTCATGTTTCCATAAGAAAAAGCTCTGTCAATGACAGAGCTTTTTTATATTACTATTAACGGTTTCTGCTGAAACAGTCTCTGCAGTAAACAGGACGATCGCCGCTTGGACGGAAAGGAACTTGAGTAGTTACGCCACAAGCTGCACATACTGCGTCATGCATTTCCCGTTGTTGGTAGTTGCTGTTACGGCCACCACCGTTGTTTTGTTTGTGAATTGCTCTGCATTGAGGGCAACGGCCTGGTTCATTGGTAAAACCTTTTTCAGCGTAGAAATCTTGTTCTGATGCTGAAAAAATGAATTGTTCTGCGCAATCGCGGCAAGTTAAAGTTTTGTCTTGAGTCATGTTAAATAGCCTCCTCGAATCTGTTACCCAAATAGCTAATTGTTACTATCTATTGAAAAATATCAATAGACCTATTTTAGGACTACTAAATTATATAATAGATTTAGATAAAAGTAAAGGAATTAAATAATAATATAGTATTATTATTTAATTCCTTTACTTGAAGGAGAAATATCTTGAATATTGAAATGAGTAATCAGACAAATAATCTGATGAATAAGTTTAAATAAAAGACTATACTTATAAGTAAAGGTATTTTTAGCCACTAAGTACTAAAGTGACTAAATTTGAAAGATTAGAGGGAAAATTTTCATTTATAGATGGGAGATTGATTATGTCAATAAGAAAAAACTATTTAATTTTTGATGCGGATATTGGTAAAAATAAGCCGGAGAATATTGTTAATGCCGATGCCACATGTCCATTTTGCTCTAGAGAACAGCTGACAGACATTATCGCAAGTGATGGACCAATCTTGTTAGTTAAAAACAAGTATCCAGTTCTGATGGATACCTTTCAAACGGTCCTAATTGAAACATATGAATGTAATGCTGAGCTATCGACTTACTCCAAAGAGCATTTATATAAGGTCATTGGGTTTGGTGTAAAAAAGTGGCAGGAGATGGTACAAAGCGGGGAGTTTACTTCTGTTATTTTTTATAAAAATTATGGGCCATATTC
>Ga0316604_10003043_pt1 | contig 12119 bp, 10 predicted proteins | sample OWC_soil_day20_C_FD_207650 | JGI IMG/M metagenome (GOLD analysis project Ga0316604, IMG submission 207650) | Wetland soil microbial communities from Old Woman Creek delta, Ohio, United States - OWC_soil_day20_CT | ecosystem: Environmental > Terrestrial > Soil > Wetlands | place: USA: Ohio... | reverse complement strand
TTTGGATGCCGCCCGGCGCAACGGTACCGGTCAACCGTCACGGCAATTCAGAACTGATGATGTTTGGCGGCAGGCAGTACCTGGTGCGCACGTTCTTCGCCGAAGGCTACCAGGCATACAAGGGACCGCCGGGCTGGCAGGGGCAGGTGATGGTGCCGCTCGATGTCGCATTCATCGCCAGCAACAGCAGTGCACTGTCTGGCGTTGATCCAGCCGTTGCCGACGGATTGCTGTCTCATGCGGAAAGTTTTTGTCCACCGCTGTACGAAATCATGAGCGCTGCTGAAACCATCCGCCGCGTCGTCTGGAATGGTCAGGTGATGACCGCCGGACAGTGCGGCGACCTGCTCAAGCTGAAGACAGTGCTCGACCAGATCAGCGAAACCGGCAACCGCAGCAACGAACTGTTTTCAAAATCGATCCGAGATCTGTATGAAACCGTACTAAGTTCCAGCCTGCGCGATAGCGAATTTGCATCGCATCTGCTAGTCGATCTGCTCGACCGCAATCTGTATGAACGCGCGAACGATTGCCGCTGGTGGGCGCTGACACCGGAATTGCGCCTCGCGCTAGCCGAACAAAAACAGGATCGCGCCACGGTTGAACGGCTAACCGCAATCCTCGCCTACATCAACCAGCTTTATACCGTTTATACCCGGCTATTCATCTATGATCGTAGCGGCCGCATCATTGCCAGCACCGAACTGACCGGACTAAACGGCACCCCCTCGATCGTCGACAACGTGGTCGACGGCGATACGCTGGCTGCCGTGCTGTCCTTGCCGACAGAACAGGATTACCACGTGACGCCGTTCAGTCCGACCTCGCTGTATCGTGGTCGGCCAACCTATGTTTATCATGCCGCCATCCGCCATCTGGATAACCCGTCCGCCGTGGTCGGCGGCATCGGCATCGTATTCGACTCCGAACCGGAATTTGCCGCGATGCTGAGAGGCGGGCTCGGCGAACGCGCCGACGTGAATGCCTTTTTCATCGATCGCGGTGGCCGCATCGTTTCCAGCACCGATCCATCCCGCCCGGTCGGATCGAGGCTGGAAATTGACGAAGAATTCCTGCGACTGCCAAATGATGCCAGTGCATCGCGCATCATGCTGCACGATGGCAATTACACCATCATGGGCTGCACCGTTTCCAGCGGCTACAGAGAATTCAAGGTCAGCGACGGTTACAGCGATGACATCATCGCGGTCGTGTTCAAATCATTCGGCCAAGCGCTAGAAGGCGACGGCGCTGGTCACAACCAGCGGCAGCAAGTAGCGCTTGAAGGCAGCTCACCGGCGAATACCGGTCGCGAATTTGCCACCTTCTTCATCGATGACGGCCTGTTTGCTCTGCCGGCCGAGCATGTGATGGAAGCCTATCCCGGCACGCAGATTACATCGATGTCGATGGGCGATGGCAAGGCCTGCATCGGCATGCTGGCACTGCCGCAGGAAATCGTCTGGGTGTTCGATCTCGGCTGGCTGATCCGCGACGCCTCGTCAACGATCGACAGCAGCAGCCAAGTATTGATCGTGCAGCATGAAGGCGTTACCGTCGGCCTGCTGGTGAGCGAACTGCACGGCGTGCCGGAATTCGACGAATCTCAGATCGTGCCAACACCACTGGCCAGCATGTCGAACGGAATGCTGGTACCGCAAGTGATCAAAGCCAACAATGGCCGCCTGCTGATTCAGGCGATCGATATTGGCTGCCTGTTCCGGCTAATGATGGTAGGCGACGTACTGGCCAACGCGAACCAGCGATCGGAACAGGAAGAAGACGCCGCCTGAAACCGACACGGTCCACACCAAATCATGCAGCACTGTCTGCCGCTGGCGGTACAATTCACTCAGCAATGAAAACGTACCCGGCGGCAGATGGGCCATCAAGCGGATGACGCATCCATGATATGGCCCCTCATCTACCGGTAATGACTTCTATATGGGCGGCCGACGATGAGCAACCGATATCTGCACCTAATTCTGGATGATGAAGCCAAGGAAAAAATCCTGGCCATCACGATGCACGGCAATAACAAGAACCAGTCGATCGGTTTTTTCCGCGCCGCGACCGGCCTGTATTACCTGTCGAAAATCATGGTTGAGGATGCGCTTGATTTCAAGGCGATCGACAAGAAGTTCAACCACTTCATTTTCGACGCCATCGGCCGCGGACACAGCATCACCAGCATCCTGCAATACTTGAGCAGCAAGAAGGTGCTATGGGTGCTGGATTCAAAATCATTCCTCTCGACCTTCCTGCATTATTTTCCCGACATTCCGTTTTCAAAAATCCAGATTCTGCTGTCGGTCAATTTGAGCGTATCGAAAAAAATCTCGAAAATCCCGCTGGAAGGCGCGCTGAAGGAATGGCTGCTGCGACAAAACGCCGAGTCAGCCGCCACCCCGCCGCAGGATTCGGCTGGAGCAACGGGTATAAGCTGAAATAGCCAGGTTGGGCCAGATATTCGGCATACTGACATCCCCCGTCAGTATTCCAGCGGCCTGTTATAACGGATTCGAGTCACGATTTCGTTTGCGGTCCCCGAAGGCAAGCCAGCCAGACAGAAGAAATCACGCGCCAGAATCGTGTGGGACTGGTTGATCGCAAGTGTCGAAACTCGCTGCCACTGCTCATTACGCGACCATGCCCACTGGCCATCCTTGCGACCGAACGCATATATCCGGTATTCATGCGTCTTGCAACGCACGCCCTCGTGCATGATGTTGACGGCGCCACCACGGCTGGTTGCCACCACCGTATAACGGATGATGCCATCCTTGCCAATCGACAGCGACTTCGCATCAATGACGAAAGATTGCGCCGCATTGGGACCCGTCTCGAACGGAAGCAGATTTTCCGGTTGAGGCATCGGCGGCAGCACCGTCTTTTCCTCCGGCGCCACCTTGCTTTTATCTTCCTCGTCGAAATCGCGACTAGGCAGCACTTCGGGATCCATGTTCGCGAACGGATTGGCAGCATACGCAGCTGGTAATTGCAGCAGGGCAGCACCTAGCGCAACAGCATGAAGCCAGTATCGACCGAATTTATTCACGCTCGCCCCCCACACTCGCCAGCACAGGCGCAACTTGCCGCGGCTTTTTCCAGTCGGCTTGCCACGGCGCTCCCTGTTGCACTGCCGGCGGCAGAAAACGCGACAGCTCCAGCAACGCGCTTTGGTACACGTTGCGCTTGAACTCGATCACAACATCCAGCGGCACCCAATAGTCGTGCCAGCGCCATGCGTCAAATTCGGGATTGCTGCTGATGCGCAAATTGACATCTGAATCGCGCCCAATCAGGCGCAGCAGGAACCAGATTTGCTTCTGGCCGCGATAGTGGCCACGGATTTCCCGGCGGATGAAATGATCCGGCACTTCGTAACGCAGCCAGTCACGTGTCCTGCCAACCATCTTGACATGTTCCGGCCTCAGGCCGGTTTCTTCTTCCAGTTCGCGATACATCGCCTGCTCCGGCGTTTCCCCATGCTTGATGCCGCCTTGCGGAAACTGCCAGGAATGCTCGCGCACCCGCTTCCCCCACCAAACCTCGTTGTGCAAGTTCAGCAGGATAATGCCGACGTTGGGGCGAAACCCTTCCCGATCCAGCATGTTTAACCTCAACACTTTCTGCTACCGGCCTCGCCTCACAATATGGATCGACCGCAGGGCGGTGAATTGCCGGCGCGACATTTGCGCAACGCAATCACTGCCATACAGTCATCAATTTCAGGCATTTGCTTCATGTTTGGACGCACCGGCAAGCTAATCCTTTAAAATTGCAACGATTATACCCTTCATTTTTTTAAAAGAATTACTCCCCATGCGCGCCTCGCAATTTTTTATTTCCACGTTAAAAGAAGCCCCATCCGACGCCGAAATCGTCAGCCACAAACTGATGCTGCGCGCCGGCATGATCAAGCGCCTGAGCTCGGGCATTTACTCGTACATGCCAGTCGGCCTGCGCTCGATCAAGAAGGTCGAAGCAATCATCCGCGAAGAAATGAACCGTGCCGGCGCGGTCGAACTGCTGATGCCAGTGGTGCAGCCGGCAGAACTGTGGCAAGAAACCGGCCGCTGGCAGAAATACGGGCCGGAACTGCTGCGGGTGAAGGATCGCCACGGGCGCGATTTCATCATCCAGCCGACGTCGGAAGAAGTGGTCACCGACATTGCACGCACCGAAATCAAGTCCTACCGTCAGCTGCCGGTAAATTTCTACCATTTTCAGACCAAGTTCCGCGATGAGCGCCGCCCACGCTTCGGCCTGATGCGCGGACGCGAGTTCACGATGAAGGATGCGTATTCTTTCGACCGCGACGCCGAAGGCATGAAGAAATCGTATCAGGTGATGTTCGATGCCTACGTGCGCATCTTCACCCGCTTCGGCCTGCAATTCCGCGCAGTCGCCGCCGACAACGGTGCGATTGGCGGCTCCGGTTCGCATGAATTCCATGTGATCGCCGATACCGGCGAGGATGCACTGGTGTACTGCCCGACCTCGGACTACGCCGCCAACATCGAGGCGGCCGAAGCGCTGCCGCATCCGCAGGCGCGCGGCGTGCCGACGCAACCGATGCAAAAAGTTGCCACACCCGGCAAGAAGACGATGGACGAAGTGGCCGAATTCCTGCAGTTGCCGCTTTCCCGACTCGTCAAGCTAATTGCCATCGTGCGTTTCGGCGAGGAAGGCAAACCGGATGAATTTGCCGTCATCCTGCTGCGCGGTGACCATGAGCTGAATGAAATCAAGACGCAAAAGCGCCTGGGCGAATTCCGCTTCGCCAACGACGACGACATCGTGCGCTACACAGGCTGCCGCCCTGGCTATCTCGGCCCAGTCGGATTAAAGGATGTGGCCATCTATGCCGATCATGCAATCGAAGCATTGAGCGACTTCGCCTGCGGCGCGAACGAAGCTGGTTTCCACCTGACTGGCGTGAACTGGGAGCGCGATGTGCCGCTGCCTGCCAGCGTAGCCGATTTCCGCAACGTGGTCGCTGGCGATCCATCGCCTGACGGCAAGGGCACGCTCGAAATCCAGCGTGGCATTGAAGTTGGCCATGTATTCCAGCTCGGCGATCGCTACTCGGAAGACATGAAGGCAACCTATCTGGACGAAGCAGGCAAGCCGCAACTGATGCAGATGGGCTGCTACGGCATCGGCGTCACCCGCATCCTTGGTGCGGCGATTGAGCAAAATTTCGACGACAAGGGCATCATCTGGCCAGCGGCGATCGCGCCGTTCGAAGTAGTGCTGTGCCCGATGGGCTACGACCGCAGTACGATGGTGAAAGAGCAGGCAGACAAGCTGCTGGCCGATCTGTTGGCAGCCGGCGTTGATGCGATTCTGGACGACCGCGGCGAGCGCCCCGGCGTGATGTTCGCCGACTGGGAATTGATCGGCGTACCGCACCGTGTGGTGATTGGCGAGCGCGGGCTGAAGGAAGGGAAGCTCGAATATCAGGGACGACGCGATGCGGAAGCGACTTCAGTACCGGCGTCGGAGATGGCAAAATTCGTGCAGGAACAGCTTTCGGGGCAAAAATAATACTGGGGGCAGTATTTTTGCAACACCACGAAAATTGTGGACGAAGTGGTTAAAACAGATGGATACTCCAGAATAACATTGTTTTTTCCGGCACTCTGACCATGCGAGACAAGCAATGAACCGTATCCAACCGAAATCGAAACTGCTGGCATTGCTGCTAGCGCTGGCGTGCGCAATGCCGCCGGCGCTGGCCGGCAACCAGAAAGAAGAAGCGATGAGCGATTCGGTGCGTCTGGCGCTGGCGAACGCAATCGCCGACGCTACCCCGCCCAAACCGAAATTCGGCGACATCAACCAGCGCATTCAGTACCTGCACTGGCTGGGGCATATGTCGGACAGGCTGAAAAAGCGCCTGCCGGACGGGCGCGTCCGGCGAGAATTTCTGGAAACAGTGTGGTATGAAGCCAAACGATCCGGACTGGAACCGTCGCTAGTGCTGGGGCTGATCCAGGTTGAATCGGCGTTCCGCAAATACGCGATTTCGAGCGCGAAGGCGCACGGCTACATGCAGGTGATGCCATTCTGGACACGTGTCGTTGGCGACGGCGACCGCCGCAAGCTGTTCCATATGCAGACAAACCTGCGTTACGGCTGCTCAATCCTGCGGATGTACATCGACATGGAGCGCGGCGACCTGTATCTCGCGCTGGGGCGCTACAACGGCAGCCGCGGACGGCCAGAGTATCCCAATGCTGTGCGCGCGGCGTGGAATCAGTGGAAAACGTAACAAAACGCCTGAAGCAGCAGCCTCAGGCGTTCACACAACAATTACCAATCAGGACAGGTGGCCGGAAACCAGCTTGGCCATCTCAAACATCGACACCTGAGCCTTGCCACCAAAAATGGCTTTCAGCTTGGCATCCGCGTTGATATTGCGCTTGTTAACTGCATCCTGCAGCTTGTTGGCCTTGATGTAGTCCCAAATCTTTTTGGTCACTTCGGTACGCGGCAGTGCAGCGGAACCGACGACGGCAGCCAGTGCCGGGGACGGCGTCAGCGGTTTCATGAATGCGGCGTTCGGTGTGCGCGGCTTGGCAGGCGCCTTCTTGACGGCCGGTTTGGCTGCGGCTTTTGCTACCGGCTTAGCAGCGGCTTTAGCTGCCGGTTTCTTGGCTGCGGTTTTTGCTGCGGGTTTGGCTGCTGCGGCAGATTTTGCCGGAGCAGCTTTCTTGGCTGGTGCTGCTTTTGCTGCAGGTTTTTTGGTTGTCGCCATATTCGAGCCTCATTCACAAAAACGGTGGGAAATTAAGCAAAGACAATGCACCGCCAATATTGTGGCGTTTTCCTGGCTCACGCAAGCATTTTTTGCGTTTTCACCACAATCTGTGTCCGACGGTTCACACTCTGCAACAGAAAAGCCGTTTCTACGCCAATTTCAGCAGCAAAACCAGAAAAAACCGCGCTTTCAGCGCATTCCGGGCATCATCCCTTTCAGTCCGCGCATCAGCTTCATCATGCCACCGCCCTTGAGCTTTTTCATCATCGATTGCATTTGCTCGAACTGAGACAGCATCCGGTTGACCTCCTGCACCTGCACGCCCGCGCCAGCCGCAATCCGCCGCTTGCGCGACGCCTTGATGAGTTCCGGCTTCGCGCGCTCCAGTGGCGTCATTGAATTGATGATACCCTCCATCCGTCGCACATTGCGCTCGGCATGATCCATGTTCGCGCCGCCCGCCTGCTGCTGAATCTGCGCCGGCATCTTGTCGAGCAGGCCGGACAACCCGCCCATTTTCCTCATTTGCGCGATTTGCTGCTTGAAATCGTTCAAATCAAACTTGCCGCCGCTTTTGATCTTTTGCGCCATTTCCTGCGCGCTCTCGATATCGACGCTCTTTCTCGCTTCCTCGACCAGCGCAATGATGTCGCCCATGCCCAGGATGCGGTTCGCCATTCGTTGCGGGTCGAACGCTTCCAGCCCGTCGAGTTTTTCCGAAACGCCGGCAAATTTGATCGGCTTGCCTGTCACATGCCGCACCGACAGCGCGGCACCACCACGCGAATCGCCATCAAGCTTGGTCAGCACGACACCCGTCAGCGGCAGCGCATCGTTGAACGCCTTGGCAGTATTGATCGCATCCTGGCCCAGCATCGCATCGACCACAAACAGCGTTTCGATCGGCTTGACCGCCGCGTGCAGCGCGGAAATTTCGCGCATCATTTCTTCATCGATGCCCAGCCGGCCGGCGGTGTCGATGATCAGCACGTCGTGATAATGCCGGCGCGCGAAATCCAGCGCCGCCAGCGCAATGTCGACCGGCTTGTCACTGGCCTGCGACGGGAAGAAATCCGCCCCAACCTGCTCGGTCACCGTCTGCAACTGTGCAATCGCCGCCGGACGGTAAACGTCAGCTGAAACGGTCAGTACTTTCTTTTTCTGCGTTTCGCGCAGATACCGCGCCAGCTTGCCGACGGTGGTCGTCTTGCCGGCACCCTGCAAACCGGCCATCAGGATGATCGCCGGCGGCTGGGTGGCAAAACTCAATTCCGATGCTTTCGGCCCCAGATCGGCCCCCATGATGGCCGCCAGCTCCTGCTGCACGATACCGACCAGCGCCTGCCCTGGCGACAGAGAGGCGATGACTTCCTCGCCCATCGCCTTTTGCTTGACTTGCGCAACAAACTCGCGCACCGCCGGCAGCGCAACGTCCGCCTCCAGCAGCGCCAGGCGCACCTCGCGCAACATGTCGGCAGTGTTCGATTCGGTCAGGCGCGCTTCGCCGCGCAGCGTCTTGACGACTTTCGCCAGACGGTTGGTCAAGTTATCGAGCATGGCAATATAGATAGGCAATCAGGCAAATTCAGAGTCGCCCATTTTAACCGAAGACTCGCCGCCGCAAACGCGCAGCATCTGCCCAAAAACGCCATCTGCTCTGCCAACTCCCGCCGTCAGGCCACGTCTTGTTGCTGCCAAAACTAGCTTGTATAATCAAAAATCACCCCGTAGCCGCCCAGGCCGCACACTCCCTTACCCAAGAGAAGGAAGGATTTAACAATGACAACAGATATCGCAATTGCCCAGAGCGCCAAAATGCTCCGAATCGCCCAGGTAGCCCAAAAGCTGGGGGTCGAAGAGGAATACATGGAGCCGTACGGCCACTGGAAAGCCAAGATTTCGCTCGAATTTCTGGAAACACTGAAAGACAAGCCGAACGGAAAGCTGATTCTGGTCACTGCGATCAACCCGACTCCTGCCGGCGAAGGCAAGACCACCACCACGGTCGGCCTGGGGGATGCCCTGAACCGCATCGGCAAGCAAACGATCATCTGCTTGCGCGAACCTTCGCTCGGGCCGGTATTCGGCATGAAGGGCGGCGCAGCCGGCGGCGGCTATTCGCAAGTCGTGCCGATGGATGACATCAACCTGCATTTCACCGGCGACATCAACGCCGTTGCGCTGGCCAACAACCTGCTGGCAGCGCTGATCGACAACCATGTCCATCATGGCAACGAACTCGGCATTGACGTGCGCCGCATCGTCTGGCGCCGCGTGATCGACATGAACGACCGCGCGCTGCGCAATGTCACGGTCGGTCTTGGCGGCCCGGGCAACGGTTTCCCGCGCACTGATGGATTCGACATCGCTGTCGCATCTGAAGTGATGGCGATCTTCTGTCTGGCCACCAGCATCGAAGACCTGAAGGAGCGGCTCGGCCGCATCGTCGTCGCCTATACCCGCGACCGCAAACCGATTCTGGCCAAGGATCTGAATGCACAAGGCGCAATGACCGCCCTGCTCAAGGATGCGATCAAGCCGAACATGGTGCAGACGCTGGAAAACAACCCTGCTTTCATCCACGGCGGCCCGTTTGCGAATCTAGCGCATGGCTGCAACTCGGTCATCGCTACTGCTTCCGCGCTGAAACTGGCTGACTACGTTGTGACCGAAGGCGGCTTCGGCGCCGACCTGGGCGCTGAGAAATTTGTCGACATCAAATGCCGTAAGTCTGGTCTGCGTCCGGATTGCGCCGTGATCGTCACCACCGTGCGTGGCCTGAAATACCATGGCGGCGTTGCGCTGAATGAGCTGACCAAGGAAAACCTGGACGCGCTGGAAAAAGGCATGGCCAATCTGGAGCGCCATGTCAGCAACATCCGCACGCACTATGGCCTGCCTTGCATTGTCGCGATCAACCACTTCACGCTGGACACCGACGCCGAGATCAAGCTGCTGCGTGACCGCATGGCAACGCAAGGCGCACCAGTCGTTGTTTCCCGCCACTGGGCCGAAGGCAGCCGCGGCGCGGAAGATCTGGCAAAAGCGGTGGTCAACATGGTCGAGACCACACCATCGAACTTCAAGTTCGTGTATGAAGACAGCGCGACCCTGTGGGAAAAAATCAATATCATCGCCACCAAGCTGTATGGCGCAAAAGAAGTCATCACCGACACCGCGGTACGCAACCAGATCGAACAGTTGCAGCAGGACGGCTACGGCCACTTCCCGATTTGTGTTGCCAAGACGCAGTATTCGTTCTCGTCCGACCCAGCGCTGCGCGGCGCGCCATCTGGACACTCGCTCAATGTGCGCGAGGTTCGACTTGCAGCAGGCGCCGAGTATGTCGTGATGATCTGCGGCGACGTGATGACAATGCCGGGATTGCCGAAGGTTCCGTCGTCATATGGCATTGATGTCGATGCCGATGGCAGGATTACTGGCCTGTCCTGACGAACATCTGAAAATCCGGCTAGAATTGACTGCCGGGAAAAGCCATCTGCGCAGTGAAGCGGTGCAGATAATTTGCAAATTTTCCCGGCATGGTCAATTCTTTGATTTTTTTCTGCGCATGATGACTTAATCACGTTATGATGTACCTTTGTGGCTATGAAAGTCAGTGACCAAACATTATGCGGAGGTATGAACAGACGGGCTTCAAATGCAATAATGCAAGCGATGCGCTGTCTGGCCGAAAGTGGTGATCTCGTTGCACTTCCAGAAATTTGTCCTGGCTGTGCCGCAACCGACCCTTGGGATGGGAAAACCGGCGGCTGCGACGCAATCGGGAACCTGTATTGGCAGCATAAGTAACCGCATCGAACAATTTTAAACAAGGGATAAAAAATGAAGATAGCGATTATTGGAGCCGGCGCGATCGGCGGTTACGTCGGCGTCAAGCTGGCGCTGGCGGGTGAAGATGTGACATTCATTGTTCGCGGCGCCAACCTTGAGGCGATCAAAAAAAACGGCATGAAGCTGGTCATGCATGACGGCACCGAGCATATCGCCAAGAATGTCAAGGCAACCAATAACTATGAAGAGGCCGGCCCGCAGGATATGGTTATCCTGGCAATGAAGGCCCATCAAGTAGAAGCTATCGTCGATGATGTACCGAAACTGTTTGGCCCGGACACCGTCGTCGTCACGATGCAGAATGGCATCCCTTACTGGTATTTCCACAAGCATGGCGGCCCGCACGAAGGGCGCCGCGTGCAAAGTGTTGACCCGACCGGCCGCATCCTGGAAAAAATTTCGCCCGATCGCGTGCTGGGTTGCGTCGTCTATCCGGCATCCGAACTGATCGCGCCGGGCGTTGTAGTGCATATCGAGGGCGACCGCTTCCCTATCGGCGAACTCGATGGCACGATTTCCGAACGCGCGCAGAAGGTTTCCGACTGCTTCGTCAAAGCCGGCTTCAAGGCGCCGATTCTGGAAAACATCCGTTCCGAAATCTGGCTCAAGCTGTGGGGCAACCTGACGTTCAACCCGATCAGCTCGCTGGCACACTCGACGCTGGTAGATATCTGCCAGTATCCGCTGTCGCGCGAACTGGCTGGCGACATGATGATCGAGGCGCAACGCATTGCCAACAAGCTTGGCATCGAATTCCGCGTACCACTGGAAAAACGCATCGCCGGCGCAGAGAAAGTCGGCAAGCACAAGACCTCGATGTTGCAAGATGTTGAAGCCGGACGCGCGCCAGAGATTGATGCTTTGGTAGGCTCGGTAGTAGAATTGGGGCGTGTCACCAATACTGCGACGCCGCACATCAACACGGTATATGCGTTGGTCAAACTGCTGGCGAAGACGATGGACGAAGAAAAAGGCCACGTCAAGCTGGTAGGCGAAGGAAGCAGCGATCAAAAGCATTGATATTTTTAAATAACGCAATCCTGCAGCGTCCAAACAGGTAGCTGCAGGATGCAGCAGAATCAGCAACCACAACGAGACCCATCATGGCAGCAGCTTCTCCCCGTAAAAAAATCACTTCGTTCCACCCGCCGCAACGTGTCCTGCTCGGACCTGGCCCATCCAACATCAATCCGCGCGTACTGGCGGCGATGAGTTTGCCGGTTATCGGCTACTTTGACCCGTACTTCGTCGAAATGATGGAAGAGCTCAAGACGCTGCTGCGCTACGCGTTCCAGACGGACTATGCGCTCACCTTCCCGGTATCCGGCCCTGGTTCGGTCGGCATGGAAAGCTGTTTTGTCAACTTGGTTGAGCCGGGCGACAAGGTCATTGTTGGCCGCAACGGCGTTTTTGGCGGCCGTATGATCGAAAACGTCGAACGCTGTGGCGGTATCCCGATCATCGTTGAAGACGAGTGGGGTACGCCGGTCGATCC
>Ga0316604_10003038_pt1 | contig 12127 bp, 9 predicted proteins | sample OWC_soil_day20_C_FD_207650 | JGI IMG/M metagenome (GOLD analysis project Ga0316604, IMG submission 207650) | Wetland soil microbial communities from Old Woman Creek delta, Ohio, United States - OWC_soil_day20_CT | ecosystem: Environmental > Terrestrial > Soil > Wetlands | place: USA: Ohio... | reverse complement strand
GTCGTTTTCCAGGAGGCCGAGCTGTCCCGGCTCCATATTGGTGCGCTCGAAATAGAGGCTGTCCAAATACACGCCGGCCGTGGTACTCGTGGTGCCAAAGTCGATGGCAATCGGCATGGTAAGCGACACTGGCTTTTTCACCATAAAGTCTAAGAGCGGCACGCGATAGACGATCAGGTGCTGCGGCATATAGGCGTAATCGCCGCTGTAAATGCGATGCAGCATTTCGGAGCTCGCCTTGTTCATGCACAGCAGGCTGTAGTTCTTGATTTGGGCTTCGCTGCAGGGCAATCCGGCCGCTTTGGTCAGATACAGGGATTCTTTGCCGCCGCCTTTCGTCTCGACATTCAGGATACCGCACAGGCAAAAGTCGGCACTGACGATCAAGGCGTTCGTCCCGGCCAGATTGGCATGATATTTGATGGTCAGTTCGTCATAGTAGTCGAGGGACAGCCCTTCATAGACGACAATTTTGGCGCTGCAGTCCGGCCGGATGTCCGTTTCGTAGTGAATCTGAACCCTGGAAATAACGTTTTGCAAAGCCGCGTACCCTTCTTCATCATACGTTTTGATCAAAAGGTTCTCATCGGCGCCGCGATACCGGAGAATGACGCGAATCAGATCGTCCTTGTCGAGCGGGCTTACCACTCCGTGAATGATCTTTTCCCGCCGGCAGATTTCCCGGAGCTGGTGCCCCGTCATCAGTTCCAGGTCGCGTTTATAATAGCGGTTTTGCATTTTTTTGATCGCATTGCCATCAATATTCAAGGTATAACCGTATTTATCCATAAAGTATAGCCTCCATAAGACAGCAGACTTGGGACTTGAGCGAAACCATCCGTTCCCGCTCAGGGTCTGACGTCGGTTACTGCGGCAGCGCCGACATAATCGCGGCATCGGCGTCGATCCGGTCGAGGATGGTCTTGATCTCGTCCGCTTTCGCCTGGTTGCCAAGCGCCAGGTAGAGCTGCTGCGCTTGGCGGTACGCCTGTTTGGCCGCCGTGTATTCTTTCTGTGCGTAGAGTTCGCCGGCCTGGGCTTGTGCCGCCGCGGCGTCGGCCCTTTGCTGGTCGAGCGCTTGCTGCTTGGCGGCCACATTTTGCAGTTTGCCGCTGAGGATGGCGCTCTGGGCTGTATCGCCGAGCGCGGTGTACTGAGCCAGCGCCGCGTTGTAGCTGGCCGCCGCCCCGATGTAGTCGGCGTTCGCGAACGCAGCGTCCCCCTGTCCGGCGAGCGCGGCGGCGGCCGTATACTCGGCAGCGTGTTTTTCCGCTTCTTTTTGCGCTGCCACCGCCGCTTTGCCTCTGGTTTGACCGAGCTTGTCAAGCGCCGCCAGTGCTTCTTTTTTGCCGTCGGCGTCGTAGTGTGCCGCTGCCAGAGAGCGCGCGGCCAGGTATCTCTGTTCGGCCATATCCAGATCGCCGTACTCTGAGAGCGTGTCACCCTGGGTGATCAGATCACTGATATCGCCGGTTAACCTTTGTTTGTCCTTCTTTTCCTGTTCGTCTTTTTGCTTTTGTTTGGCGTCGTACAGTTTGTCGAGTGCAGCCTGCGCCTGTACTTTGCCGTCGGCGGCGTGGATTTTGGCAGCAAATGCTTTGGCCCGCAGATAGTACACTTCCGCCTGGCCGAGGTCGCCTTGTTCCATAGCTTTGTCGCCGAGATTGATGAAGTCGGTTACCGTCAGGTTGTCTTCGGCGTTCGAAATCCGGCGGTTGATGTACGCCTCGCCGAGTTTGTCGGCGTAGCGGGACCGTTCCTGTGCCGTCTGATAGCCTTGATACGCATCGTCAAATTTCTGGTTCTGATAGGCATCGTCGGCCGTGATCACGCTTTCAATCAGCCGCTGATAGTTATTAAGCTGCTGGATTTTTTCCTTGTCTTTGAGATTTTCCGCCTGCTGCAGGGCTTTTTTCACTTCTTCCCGGGCCCGAATGTAGTTGTTATCCTGGATGCAGGCAATGGTGCTGTCCGCCCTGAGGTTCATTTCGTCCACTTTGTCTTTGTGCCGGCTGTACAGGACGTAGGCAATAATACTCACAATGAGGAGCACAATAAGGACAATAATCCCTATCTTGATTATGCGTTTGCGACGGCGATCGCGGTTGGGGTCTGTGAAGATTTTGTTGATAAAGACGGCCGCCATCGTGTAGTTGTCAAGGTCCGGCGGCTGCTTCGACAGCAGCATCTCTTCGGTGTTGTTCAGCGGTTCCTGGGGATCGTCGGTCGTCTCGGAAAAGATGTCGTCGATGTCGGCCTCGTCAAGGTTTTCCCAGATGCCGCGCGTATACAGCACGGCGATGTCGCCGTTCATGAGCTTCAGCTTGCCGGATATGTGCGGACGGAAGTCTTTTTCCTGTCCGAGATAGGTATAGAGGTTATGCCTCTCTTCGTGTCTTGACAGCACGTTGGGCGTGATTTCGTCTTTTTCGACCAGGTCCTGGCTTAAGGACATGTCCTTTGATTTTGTATTCAGCGTGCCGTCGCGATACAGGCGGAAGCGCGTATTGCCGGCGGCAGCGTAGCGTACGGCTTCATAGTCGGTGACAATCACGGTTACCGAGGCCTTGAGCACTTCGCGGCCATTTGCCTGCAAAAGATCGCGGTTGGCGCTTTCCAGGCAGGCGCGCAAGGCCCGCCGCGTTAGTGACGGACGTTCCTGAAAGTGCAGGATGACGCTCTCTACCGCCTTTTGGGCGCTTTCCGACTGCGCCAGGTCCGTAATGCCGTCAGCAATGACGTAACAGGCGTAGTCGCCCTGTTCGACGAAGGCAAAAAAGTCGTTGTTCGTCAGCGCCGCCCCGGTTTCCGATATAAATGCGGTTTTAAATTCACTGTTCAGCTTTTTCATAGAATCCCCCTGTATGGACGTTGGACGCTGGATTTTGGCTGCCAAAGTCTAACATCTATAGATAACAATGCTGGCGTTGTCTTTGTTGGGTAGTTTACTGCGGTTAACGCGTTCGATAATTCGGAGCGCCTGCTGCTGCGCGTCCCGGCCTTGCGCAAGCTCGTGCTCTATCTCGCGCCAGAGCAGCGTTTCGTAAATGCCGTCGCTGATAAGGACAACGGCGTCGTCGGCGCGCAGCGGCAGCGGCTGACTGAAGAATTCAATGTCTTTAAAGCCGTCCTGGCCGACGAAGTTATACAGACGATGCCGGTCCAACAGCTCGATCGCGTTTTTTTTTGCCAGGCTTCCTTGCAGGTATTTCTGCTGGGCCAGCACATCAATGGTATGGCCTTCGCTGACCGGCACGAGGTCGCCGCCGTGATAGACGGCGATTTTGATATTGCCGACGAGCGCGTAGTAGAGCGTATGGTCGGCAATGAGGACCGCGGCGACGCTGGCCGAGCCGCGCCCGTCTTCCACCTTGTTCAATATAGCGCGATTGGCTGCATGAAAGGCTTTGCGGAAGTAATACTGCGGTTTTTCAAACGCCTTGTATTCTTTAAATAAGTCCACGAATGTCTCCACGGCGACGCGCCCGGCGATTTTGCCGCCGTATTTCCTGCCCATGCCGTCGGCCAGCACCAGCAGCGTTCCCGTCTGATTTGCCAGAACGCCGTAATTGTCTTCCTGTATTTCGCGGTCGCCGATGGTCATGCACTGACCCACTCTGGTATTGCCGGCAGGCGTAAGCGTCATCCGCTTAATGACCAGGGCAATCACCGCTATGGACAGCACGAGGATAAGGGCAGCCGGTACATGGATCATGCTTTTGCTCCCGCAGCGCTGTTTTCCGTATCTTTCGGCTTCTTCACATCTTCCCAGTTAAATTGCTCGCCGCAGAACGGGATAAAGAGGAATTTGCTGTCGCCCAGTTCGATGACATCATATGTATTTAACACTTTCGGCGTATAGACGGCGTCGCCCTGATGGTAGACGATGCCGTTCGATTCGCCCGGCAAGAGCACCATTTCTTTTTTCTTGGGGTCAAAAACGATGATGCCGTGATTACGGCGCGAAATTTTGTTGTCACCGAGAATCTGAATGTCCATATCGTCGGCGCGGCCGATAAAGTTTTTGCCGGTCTTTATCTTGTAGTCCTTGCCCTGCCGAGGCCCCGAAATACAAACGAACCAGCCGCAGACAGGCTGCACGTCTTCTAAAAACAGCAGTTCTTCCACATCTACGTCCGTCTGGCCGGTTTCCTTTTTTTCTTTGGTAGCCGTCTCGATATTGCAGTACGGGCAGACGGTTCCGTAGCGCCGGGAACTAAACATATGCCCGTTTTGGCAGCGAATTAAATTGCTCATACGATTCCTTCTTTCTCTAATGTTTTATCCGATGAGTGTAAAACGTCTCCTGAATCAAGTCTCCATTTATCTTGCCAGCAGTTTGGTCAGGCCGACGATGATGACGTCGCCCGCATCCAGCTTGCACGGCTGGTCGGCGGCAAGCTTGTATTTCCGGTCGTCGACTTTTTTTTGCAGCACGACTCCGTTTTTCGAGCCCAGATCTTCGATGTACCAGTGGTTGTCGGCGTAATTTAAAACCGCATGCTCGATGTCGATCATCGAGGCGTAGACGCTCTGGTTCAGGTTAATATCCACATGATTTTCTTTGATGTCCTTGCCGATTACCAGGGCCGTCTTGCCGAACATATCCCAGGCAGCAATGGTTTTTTCCTCTTCATTGAGTAATAACAGTTCCGTAATGGCGCCGCCCTCCCTAACCGGCTTGCTCTCATGCACGGCCCGCTCTTTGGTGGCGGCCGTCAGATAAAAGACCAGGAAGGTGATAAAGCCGCTGCCGGCGCAAACGGCAATATATAAACCGCTAGTCGTGTCTTCCATCCCGTACAGTGCAATCAGGACGACCAGACCGCACAGGATCGCGATGGCCAGGTCGATATTTTTTTTCTTGTCCATTGATACACCTCCTCACTTTTTGAAGTCGGAAAAGAAGCTTTCGAACATGGTTGTCGTATCAAGCGGGTTTTTCTTTTTTTTGGCGTTGACGTTGAGTTTTTCTTCGCGCGTAACCTTGCCGGTCTGCGGATCGAAGCCGAAGTAACGTTCGAAGCTGCCTTGCATGCCTTGCGCCATATTGGCAATGTCAAACGCGCCGCCGGCCGGCGCGTCGGCGGACTGCCGCCGGGGCTCTTTAGCCGCCGCGGCCGTTTTTTGCGCTGCCTCATCGTAGGACCGGCGCGCCTGTTTGTCGCTTAGAATCCGGTAGGCTTCGCCGACCTCCTTGAATTTTTGCCCCGCCGCCGGATTGTTCCGGTTGACGTCCGGATGGTATTTTTTGGCAAGTTTCCGATACGCCTTTTTGATCTCGTCTTCGCCAGCGTCCTTTGACACTCCCAATATTGCATAAGGATTCAAATTCATTTTGTCACTCGCTTTCGTCAGTCAATTTAGAAAAGGCGTGTCCGACCGGGACACGCCTTTTCGTTTTTTTTAGGCAGGGTATCCGCCTTCTACGGTAACGTTCGCAAACTTGTCCTTCTTCTGCCGGAGCGCCAGCGTGAAAGTGCCCGTGCCGTCCACATCGCCGTATTTTTCTTGGTAATCGACGACAAACGCATTGGGAAAGTGGTATTTTCGTTCAATTACGCCTGCCGCGGTCAGTTCGATGGTGACTTTGCGGTAGCAATCGGCTTTTTCCGCCGGTACGACGGACCACAATGCCATTTTGCGCGTGCTGTCGTCCTGGTCGCCGTCAGTGGCGGCAAGGATTTTGCCGATGATGACGAGGCCCGTGCCCACGTCTTTGGTGCGCGCATTAGAGTCGAGTGGAATTTCCGTCGTGAATTGTACGCTTTTGGTGCATTCCGGCGGAATGTCAAACGGTTCCTGTCCTTCGATTTTGATTCTAAATGCCATATTGTTTCACCCTTCCTTTTGCTTATTCCGCACCGAAGCCGCCGTCAAGCTTCACTGCGGCATTCTGGTCTTTTTTCTGCTTCACGTGGAGATAGAAGGTGCCGACGCCAGTTTCGTCAGCGAGTTCTTCCTTGTATTCCATCACAAAGGCGTCCGGCAGCGTGTACTGCCGCACAATCTGGCTGGCGGCGACGATGTCAAGCTGAGCGCTCCTGTAGCAGTCCGCCTTTTCGCTCGGTACCTGCGACCATTTCGCCACGTTCAGCGTGGCGTCGGCTTCTTCGCCGCCGAGGGAGTAGAGCATTTTGCCCCACACTTTGATACTGAGCGCCACATCGGTCGCTCTCGCATTGGAGTCGTTTGGCGAGTCGGAGAAAAACTCCGCTTTGACGATGGCTCTTTCGTCAAATGCAATATCTTCCGGTCCGCCAGTGACCTTTAATCTGAAACCCATACTAATTCCTCCATTTCATTCTTTATATAAACTTGCCGGCGCAAATTGGATATGGCAAATACATTTAAAAATTCGCGCCGGCATTGGGGCAACGTTTTACGCGGTTCGGCCTGCCGACGTCAGGCGGTTGATCTCGATTTCGAGGTTCTTCACGTTCCCGTTGAACGTGATATCCAGCGTGCAGATGCCGTTGGCTTCGTCGATGACGTAGTTGATGTCGTCGCCTTCGCTGATGATCGAGTTGATCTTATCGCGTTTGCCGATCCACAGGCTCTTTTGGCTCTGCGGATTGTTGGAGAAGAATTTGATGATGTTGTCCTGTTTGAAATCGCCGGTGCCGTGGCGCAGAACGCGTTCGATGTACGTCGTGACCTGTGTCTTGTAGATCGGCTCGTACACGCCAAGCTCCGCGTCGTAGAGGAGGTTGCGCGCCTTGTAGACCATGATGTCCGTAATGTTCAGGCCGTCAAAGGCGGCGTTTTCCGAAGAGAACACAAAGCCAAAATTCTTGCGGTTAATATCATCCTTGATACTATTTGTAAACCCGGTGATTTCTTTGGCCAGCGACGTCCGCACGCGCAACGGGTGGTCGCCGGCTTCGATGTCAAAGCGCACGCCGGGCAGTTCGGTGTCAACGTTGCGCTTGAAAGTTTTCTTGAGGTATTCCGGGCATTGCGTGGCCGCGTACAGACCTGCTGCGACGAACGCCGCGCCGATATAGACGCCGTCGATCCACAGCTTCATGATGTCTTCCTTGGCTCCAGATAGTTCCGCCATATTGGCGTCATTTAAGAACATTTTTTTGTCGAGAACGACACCGGATTTGTCCTTCGGCACGATGGTGAAATTCGGAATGCAGGGGATTGCAAATTCGCTGTAGGGTTTGCCAGTCAAGCTTGTGCAGCGCTCGACGAATTTGTCGATGCCTTCCGTGGCCATGTAGTTGAAGGTCGTCTTGTCGCCCGTCTCGTAGCTGAAGAAGCACTGTACCCGATAGTCTTTCAGAACGTCGAGGATGCGGGCCAGCGATTCCACGCTGTTGACGTTGGGATTTTCGACGATCTTGTTGCCCTCGAACCGTTCACGCGTCAGCTTCATCTTGGAGTTTTGATCGAGGGAGACGGACGGAAAGATCGAATACCAGACCGTATTGTTGAAGTCATTTTTCGCATTGACCGTGTTGAGGAAGGTGATCAGGCGCGGAATATTGGACGCTTTGGCCACCATTTCGTTGCTGGCGTTGGTAATGAGGAGGGTCGGCCGCATGCCTTTAAGCTTGGCCGGATATTGTTCAAAGAACAGCCTGACGCCCAGCACTTTTTCGATAAGCGGCTTGACTGTTTTGATGAAATCGTCTTTAGCGGTTTTATAAAATTCCAGATAGGAGTTGTAGTTGGCGATTTCTTTTTCCGTATCGACGGTCGATACGATCGTGGACGGCAGCGGGCAGAATGTCCGAGCGACGAGCGCCTTGACATAGTCGTTGTGATTTTCCTCGTTCAGCGCTTGGTAGTCCTCCTCAATCGCCGTGATCAGTCCCTGATTTATCTGGTCGTCGAGCGTGGCCAGGGCTTTGGTTTCCGATTTCGGCGCTTCGAGTATCCTCAGTTCGCCCTCCTCCCCCATCGACAGGACGCCTAAGGTAAGCGGTGTATTGTTCTTGCCGTCGCCGCCCGCGCCCAGAAGCAGCCGCGTCTTGATGTCTTCGATCGCCAGCGGCAGCATAGCCATTACGTTGTTGTAGTTCATGCTGGCTTCTTCAAACATGACGTTCAGCTTGTCGCCCACGTCGAGTCTTTTCGGGTCGCCTTCTTCAATCAACGCGTATTCGGAGTAAACGTAGCGCATTTCTTTTCTGATCTGGCGGATGTCTTCCATGACCTTGGCCGGCGAGATCAGATTAGTCAGTTTCTCAAATTTAAAATCGACGTTTAAGAGTCCTTGCGAACGCTTCGTTTCCACCAGCGTCAGCAGCATCTTGAGAAAGTCATTGTGCATGTTGAGATGGATTTCCGTCAGTAGTTCGTCCGGGATGGTTTCCGGTTTTTTCAGCGTGTACATAACGCGCTGGTTGTTGGCATTGTAAAAGGAATAGACGACAGGATCGAATTTTTCCAGAAATTCGTCAAAGCTCTTGACCGAGAGATGCTCGTTGATCTCTTTGATCTTCTCGTCGTTAAGGCTGTCCATTCCCTTTACATCACCCACCATGGTGAGCAGGTCGAGTTTCTCGGGATTGATCTCTTCTAAAAGCAGGGTCCGATTTGTTTGCGTAATAATAGCCAATTTGTCCACTCCTTTGCATTAGGGCCGTTCAGACGGCTTGACATTTTTGTATTCTAAGATCAGTTCGCTGCGCTCGTCCTCAAACGTAATATGAATTCTTTCATGGAAATAGACGAGGCAGCTATGATCTTTCACCAACAGGTCCCGGTTTTTCAAAATCGTGCAATCCGACTTGTTCGTGAGCACCAGCGCCTTGTTGGCGCCCGGACTGAAAAAGACTTTATACGCGCCGGCCAGGGCAAGGGGAAGGCCGCAGTTTTCCAGAACCGTCCCCAGACTGATTTCTTCTTTCCTGAAGTGGCGGTACAAATTGTATTCCATAGGCGCGACGTCGCTGTCGTCCGGCGCCTTAGTGACATAGATTTTAAGTTTGCCGGCGTATTCGTAGCGGCTTGCGGGCGGTGGAGCCGGCGGCACCGGTTTCGGTTTTCGCGCTCTCCACCAGACCAGCACAGCGATTGCAAGGGCAATGGCCACAACGAACGCAATCATTTTCCCATATCCTTCCGGCTGGTTGATCTGCACAGTTGTTGTATCCGGCGCAATAATGTTGACGCCGAGATCTTCGTAGCGGACTTTCACCTCCACGCTACGTGTAATATCGGCCGACAGAGAAAACCGGATCGTCCCTTTCTCCACCATCGCCGTGATCTCCTGGCCGTCCGCCGTTACGCGGACCGATTTGCCTTCAAAATAAGGGTCATCCAAAAGACGCAGATTCTGATTCGCAGCGCTGACGGGAATCAGCCGCACCTCGGCCGTCTTTTGCCCCGATTGCCCAAGGGTCGTACTCTTCACTTCCACCTGAATCGACGCGTTCATTTCCAGAATCAGGTCGGCCTGCACATTGCCACCGCCCGCAGACCCGAAATGGATCTGAGCCGTGTCGCTTTGCGGATGCAGCAGGTTCAAGACGGCAAATCGTTTGCCAGTTAAAATTTCGCCGCTTTGGGCTGTGTAGCTGGCGCCGACATTGCCTAGCGGTACAGTGGAAGTGATGAGAATTTTCGCTCCATTGATTGAGTCGCTGCGTACAAGCGGCAACCGCACGCGCAGCGTATCACTTTGCAGATCACCGCTGCTGACGGCTATTTTGGCAATGCCGAATACCTCGTATAAAATCTTTTTGGCGACGCCGCTTAGCTGCGCGACGTCACTAACGTTAAACAACAACCCCTGGCGGTTGGCGGAATCGTAAATATTCGCCTGCGGCACGCTGCCCGGATCACCGATCGCGACCGTACAGACGCGGACGCCGCGCTGAGCCGCCGCCTGCATCGCACGGTTGAACTGCTCCTCGGAGGCTCCCGTCGCGACCGGATCGTCCAGCCTGATTTCGCCGTCGGAAAGCAAAACCACCGTTTTGTCCGCTGTACTATCCTTAAATAACGTCAACGCTCTTTCCAATCCCGCCCCGGCGTTCGTATAACCGGTATAGTTCACCTGGCGCAGCGCAGCGCCAATTTGTTCACGTTTGGCGTCCAACGGCTTTGCCACCTGCACGTCGCTGCCATAGGTAACAAGGCCTACTGAATAATTCGATGGCAATGTATATAAAATTTCTTCCAGACCATCCGGCGCGAGTTTTTCCGCATCTGTCGTATTCATGGAATTACTGACGTCGAGAAGGAAAACGACTTCATGTTTTTTTACTGCTTCCGCCGCCGTCACTCTGTGGGAAGCGTTAAAAGAGATGAGCAGCGCGAGCAACAAAAGGAAAAGAAACGCCGGATTCTTTATAAAATTCGTTTGTATCAATCCGCTTTTCACCACCTTCCCAAAAAAGTTTTTTGAAATTCCAAATTCTATGTAAGATTATGCCTCATGCTTTTACCCCGCTTTTGGCTAAATTTTTTTCCTTTTTCTGCAAAATTTCTTATCTCCTTTCCAGTATTTTCTTTACCAATTTAAACCATTACCGATACAATAATACATTTTGATAACTATTTCATCTGCCAAAAGGTATAGATTTTAACATTTTTTATTAAAATTATATATTTATTTACAAAATTGTAATGTAAAGAAAAGTAAAAAAGACTACCATAAAAATGGTAGTCTTTTTTACTTTTCTTTTTCTATTTTATTTAAAGTATCCAATTCCAGCGGCAAATAGCTGTTGATCTTTGCTGCCAGGGACATTTTTCACTACCTGGTTGCCAATTCGTTCCGAATGACCCATTTTTCCTAATATTCTTCCGTCTGGGCTGGTAATTCCTTCTACTGCTTCTACAGATCCGTTAGGATTATAACGGATGTCATAGGTAGGCTGTCCTGTTTCATCTACATACTGAGTAGCAATCTGTCCCTTTTGCCGCAAGCTTTTTAGCACTGCACTGCTGGCAACAAAACGACCTTCACCATGAGATACGGGAATGGTATGAACATCACCTAATTCTATGTTATTAAACCAGGGAGAAAGTTTAGACACAAGTTTGGTGTTCGCCATACAAGAGATATGTCTGCCGATTTGATTATAGGTTAACGTAGGGCACTCTGGTGATAAATCAACAATGTCGCCATAAGGTACTAAACCTAGTTTAATAAGAGCCTGGAAACCATTACAGATGCCCAGCATCAGCCCGTCTTTTTGTGATAAAAATTCCCGCAGAGCTTCTTTAATTTTCGGATTTCTAAACATGGTGGCAATATATTTGCCTGAGCCGTCTGGTTCATCTCCAGCGCTAAAACCACCTGGCAGCATAATAATTTGAGATTGATAAATAGACTTGACCATTTCTTCTATAGACTCTTCTACTGCTGATGGGGTGAGATTGCGAATGACCATCGTATCTACGATGCCGCCTGCCATTTCAAATGCTTTGGCAGAATCATATTCGCAGTTCGTTCCGGGGAAAACCGGAATAAAGATGCGAGGCTTGGCATAAGAATGTTTTGCTTTTTTTGGATTGCTGGCAAACAGCTCCTGCTTCGGTTTTTCCTTACTTCTTTCAGTCTGTGTGGCAAAAACCTTAGTTAAAGGCTGTTCCCAAGCAGTTTGCGCTTTTTCAAGATCAATAGAATAACCATTGATATCAATCCTTGGTTGCTCCTGAGTATGACCTATGACAGAATATGTCATCTCGCCTAACATCTCTTTTACAGCGATACCGGAAGGGATCTCTAGTATCAAGGAGCCATAATCGGCAGCAAATAAGTCTTGGGATGACAAAGGAGAAGTAAAGACCATGCCGATTTTATTACCAAAGCTCATTTTACTAATAGCGGCTGCTAAACCGCCCCTTTTAATTGTATGAGCAGCTAACACATGACCAGCTTTTATTAATTGAGTAATGTTAGCATAGTTCTGACACACGACAGGAAAATCTGGCAATTCATATGCATCACGAACTAAGGGTACTCGTATGATCTGACTTCCGATCTCTTTGAACTCTGGAGAAATCACCCGATTCGCTTGAACCACGTTGACGGCAAAAGCCACTAAAGTAGGAGGAACCGTCAGTTCTTTAAAGGTTCCAGACATACTATCCTTGCCGCCAATAGCAGGAATCGAGAACTGTTCTTGCGCATGAAGAGCGCCTAAAAGAGCACTAAAAG
>Ga0316604_10003036_pt1 | contig 12129 bp, 8 predicted proteins | sample OWC_soil_day20_C_FD_207650 | JGI IMG/M metagenome (GOLD analysis project Ga0316604, IMG submission 207650) | Wetland soil microbial communities from Old Woman Creek delta, Ohio, United States - OWC_soil_day20_CT | ecosystem: Environmental > Terrestrial > Soil > Wetlands | place: USA: Ohio... | reverse complement strand
CCCCTCGCCTGCGCGCTCATCACGCCGGTCGATGCGGCCGTGCAGACGCAAGACTTGTCCATGCGAGAGTTCATGCTCACGCTCGACCCATTCTTCACCAGCCGCCCAGCGCCAGCCGGCCGCTTCGCGTTCCTGCTGCCAGGCGATGTAACTGGCCAGCCGGGCACGCCAGCGCAGGCGCCAGGCGTGGTCCTGGAAGTTGCGCGCCACCGCTTCGGCAAAGGCAGCTTCGGTGATGGCTTCCAGCTCACTCAGCAACAGGGCTGGATCCTCACCGGTGATATGCGGGAAACGCGTGTGGAAGGTCTTGAGGATGGCGTGCAGTTGTTCGCCGAAATCGCGCTTTTCCATGCCCTCAGTCAGTTCTTCGGCCTCGTTCAGGCGCAGCACGTAGCGCGCGAAGTAACGGTAAGGGCAATCGAGCAGGGCCTGCATGCCGCTGGCGGACAGGCTGGCAGGCACGCGCGGCGGCGGCACGCTGGGCGCAGGCAAGGCTTGCGGCGCCAAACCGGCACGGACGGGCACGCTGCGTGCAACATGTTTCTCCACTACGCCGGACAAATCCTCTGCCCCAAGCAGCAGGCCCAGCGTGGCGCTCAGCACGGCAACTTCAGCCGCCGGCATCAGCGCTTCGTCACGCCGCAGGTTTTGCCAGGCAATCACGCTGTGGCCACTGGCGAGCAGCAGGCCGGCCATGTCTTCGCGCAACTGGCGGCGTTCAAGTTCGAGCCCCGGCAAGCCCAGCTCGCGCCGCACGCCGGCATGGGTCAGCCAGGCTGGCGCGCTGGGCGGGGCGAGGTGCTCGACATCCGCACCGATGATGATGGCGGCCTCGAAGCTGCGCAGGCGTGTGGCCGCCAGGTGGGTCATGATCACCGGGCTATCGATACTCTCGTCGCGGAACAGATGGGCATCCATCTGGCGATTGAACCAGGTGCGCCAACTGGCGAAACTGAAGCGGGCGCGATCCTGATCGCCCTCCTCGGTGTTATCTCCCGCCAGTTCAGCCAGACGCGTGGCATGCCATTCCAGCCATTCGCGGCCAGCAATGTCCTGTTTGAAATGCGGCAGCGCGCCGAGCAGTTCCAGGCTCCGGGTGAGGCGGCGCAGCCACTCGGCAATGCTCACGGCTTGCTGCTGGCCCATGACGGCGCGGGCTTCACGCAGGCGGTTGAGCAAGGCGGCCGCTTCGGCATCGCCCTGTGCCGCAACGAGCAGACGATCCAGCCCGCTGACGATCCCGCTGGTCTGGACCAGGCGTTCGATGGTTTCGGTGGCGCGGCCACGTGCGAGCGGATCGAGATCAGCAAACAGCAGCGGCGCACGCAAAAGATCGATCAGGGCGCGGTGATAGGCATCCGAACTCAGCACTTCCAGCCAGGCATCCACCACGGCTGCCGCACGCGTGGTGACCATCTTCCAGCCGGTTTCGTCCTGCACCAGCACGCCTTCCCGCTCCAGCAAGGCCCGCGCGCGGCGCGCGGCGAGGCGGTCACAGGCGATCAGGGCGATCTCGCGGCGCCCCGCGCGAATCCAGTCCAGTACCTGATCGGCCACTGCCTGACCGAGGCCTTCAAGACTCTCGGTGGAGACCAGGCGCAAGCGCTCGCGCGCAGCCGTGACTCGGGCAAGACCGAGCTGGCCGGCACGCGCATGCAGGGCTGGCGCGGAGTCCGCCAGGGGCCAGGCCGCCTGCAGGAGTTCGCCCAGCGCACCTTCGGCCAGCGTGCGGTCCGGCCGCAAGAGTAATACAGGTACGCGCGCAGCGGCTTGGTCGAGCAGGTTTTGCAGCAAGCCGGGATCCTTACTTTCAGCCACCACCACCAGCGGCCCGTCCAGTTGCGCCAGCCATTGGCTGGTGGCGAGCAGGCGCGCGGCGGTACGCGAAGGCCGGCCCTGCGCTTCAGCACGCCACAAGGTGTTCACGAGTTTGGCTTCGAAGGCCAGGGATTCGGAGGCTTTGAGCTCAAAGGCGGCCTCCAGCCGGGCGAGCAGCTCGCCTTCGTCGTCCGGCAAGGCCACCGCGTGTTCGGTGAGCGTATCGAAGAGCTGCACCAGCTCGCCGACCACATCCCACAGCAAGGCTTCGTCGAACCACTCCTTGCCGCGCAGGAGCGCATGCAGGATCAGCTGGCGGCGCGCGTCCGGCAAGGCATTCAGCGCGCCCAGCCAGGGCTCCACCATGCCATTGAGCGTATTCATGCGCGGCAACAGCAGGGGCCCGCCGGCGGCAGCGCTCAGTGCCATGCTCAACGCCGGAGCCAGCTTGAGATTGGGCAGCAGCAACGTGGTGCGCGAGAGGTCGGCAAGGTGTGGCGCGGGACGGGCGAAATCGAGGATGCGTTCTGCGCAGGCGGGCAGGAAGCCGCGATCAGGGGAGATGGAGTGGGTGGCAAGCGTCATGACGCAATGCTGCCACGATTGAAACGAAAAAGGCGCTCGGCCATGTGGCGAAGCGCCTTGTTCTGTCACCAGCGGAAAATTTCACGACAGCGATGAAACCGTCGGGAGTGCTCCCGCAGGGCGATTACTTTTCGAGGTACTGGAGTTTGTCGGCAACCTTGTTCCAGGCGTCTGCGTCCGGCAAAGGATCCTTGCGTTCGACAATCGCGGGCCAGACCTTGGCAAGCGTGGCATTCAGCTCGGTGAAGTGCTCTTGATCGGCAGGCAGGTCATCTTCAGCGAAGATCGCTTCAGCCGGGCATTCCGCAACACACAGGGTGCAATCGATGCACTCGTCCGGATCAATCACGAGGAAATTCGGACCTTCGCGGAAACAATCCACCGGGCACACATCAACACAATCGGTGAATTTGCACTTGATGCAGTTTTCGGTCACTACGTAGGCCATGTCTATCTCTTTTCAGTCGTGGGGAACAGCGCGGTGGCGAATATATCCGATTGTAGCCACGCCGTCGCGTGATCGCCGGTAATACCCGCATAACTGCGGCCGGCAAGAAGATCTCATTCCAAGCGCGGGAAATGTACCGGATCCTCACCATCGTCGGCCCGGTTGCCCCGCAATACGGTACCGCGGACAGGCCGGCCAAGGACTTTGGTCCGGATGCGTGTGCCGATCTCGATGGCACCTGCAGCACGTTCGAACGCGTTGTCGATCACGCTGTTGTCGTCATCCTCGATCACCACCCCTTTTCCCTGTACGCCTGAAAAACGATTGCCGGCAATCAGATTGTGGCGCGCTTCATCCTCGACATATTTCCCTTCAAAGTAGGCCGGTCGGCCACACTCCATGGCGCTGACATCGCGACTCATGCGTGAGGCAACCCACACCCCGACCTGTTCCCCGATAAAGCTGTTCCCGCGAATGACATTGCCGTTCGCCCCGGTTTCACGCGGTACCGAATGCGGATTGCTGGCGGCAAATTCCCAGCAGTTGCGGTACAACTCAATGGCCGAACGTCGGTTTCCCTCAAACACGGTGTTGATGACGCGATTGTCGCTGGAGGCATCGATGGACAATCCGGGCTTGCCGAGTTTGCTGCCACCCCCATTGCGCCGCACTTCTGAATCGATGAGCAGATGTCCGCGCGAATCGTGATCCCAGTAGATGCCCCAGCCAGGGTTGTCGAGCACGCTGACCTGATCCAGGGTCACCGCCTGTGCGTAGTCATCAACCACGATGCCCATCACGCCGTTATGCTCGACGCGTACCTTGCTGAGCAGGATGTTCTGCGGCGCGCGGCGCCTGCGTTCGGCCAGATCGGGATAGCGTGCAATTTTCTGGTCGTTCGGCAGGCTCCAATGGACCAGCACTCCGGTCTTTGCAAAATGACGGAAGGTACAATTTTTCACGACCACGCCCGACAAGGGCTCGCCTTGCGAATCGATCACCAGGCCTCGCTCAAGACGGTCTTCGCCATCGAAGATGGCCCCCTGGCAATCCAGAGTCAGCGCCCGGTTGATCACGAGGGACTGGTGATAAACGCAACCGGCTTCGAGCGTGGTATCGGCTTTCAGATTGCGCTCCGGCAAGTCGCACACCGCCTGCACCGCAATGGGCAGACATAAGCACGATCCCCAAAGCACACGAATGATCTCCATCACCACTCTCTCCCTGCACCATATCGAAAACGGCAAGCCTGAACCTCCATTCATGATCCCACTACATGGCCTGGAGCGGGATGCATGTAGCTTCCGGAAGCCATACCGGCACCCCAGGCATTCCGCGGAAATAATCTCACTCTGCCTCAATTGGTAAGGGGATTCACCCATATTACCGGTTCGCCCCTCTGCTCAGAATGGAGGTTCAAGTTTCCAGCCCGCGACACAGCGGGTTCTCTCATCAGCAGGAGGCAAAAATGTTCCAAAAATGTTGGGCCCCGGTCGTCATGAGTTGTCTGGCCTTGACCAGCGTGGCACACGCAGAGCCCTTGAAGACACGTAACGTACTCGAAATCTGGCCCGCAGGCGTTGCGCCGGGCTCGGAAAACTCGCCGGCCAAACTGACCATTACCGAACGCAGCAAGGTCGCGTTCTGGCCGGATCGAGCCATCACGGGCATCACACGCCCCAACCTGACTGCATTCGTCCCGGACAAACCCAACGGCACGGCCGTGATCGTCGCACCGGGTGGCGCCTATGCGCGCATCGTACTCGACAAGGAAGCCGGCGAAATGGCCCGCTGGCTCAACCCCTACGGCGTCACAGTATTCCTGATGCAATACCGGCTGCCAGCCGAGGGGCATGCCAATGGCAAGGATGCTCCCCTGCAAGACGCACAGCGAGCAGTCCGTTTTGTGCGCGCACACGCCAAGGAATGGAACCTGAATCCTGCACGCATTGGCTTCCTCGGCGCTTCGGCTGCTGGCCACATGGGCGCCAGCCTTGATGTGCAATTTGCAAAGAAGGTGTATGAGCCGGTCGATGCCGCCGACGCCCTGTCCGCACGGCCGGATTTCTCGCTGCTGCTCTATCCGGTAGTCTCGATGGAAGCTGCCACGACGCACCTGGAATCGCGCACCAACCTGATCGGCAAGGATCCCTCACCTGAACTGATCAAGGCTTACTCGCCGGATCAGAACATCACAAAGGATGCACCGCCAACTTTCGTCGTACTTGCAGAGGATGACCCGGCAGTCCCGCCAGCCAACGGCATTGGCTTCTGCAACGGTCTGAACAAAGCCGGGGTATCGTGCGAGCTGCACACCTACAAGGAAGGTGGGCACGGCTTCGGCATCCGCGATGCACGCCAGTTGCCCGTCTCGGCCTGGCCCAATCTGGCTGCGGACTGGCTGAAAGCCAAAGGTTTCATCCAGTAAGCTTCATCAGTTGTTGAGGTATGCAGCGCCTGCCTCCATGACTGAATGTATGCGTGTCGGCACTTCGGGCCGGCACGCTGCGTGACACAAGGAAGACCGGCGTTGAAGGCACGGGGGCGTTTTCGCCCCCGTTGCTTTTCGGAAGGACAGCGCCGCCCAGCCAACCGCTTCCTCGTCCATAATCCTTCTCATGAATGTCATCGAAGACGCTGCCTGGCTCACCAAACTGCGCTATCGCCTGGAAGATTTCCGCGCAACGGCGATCTTTGCGCAGGGAACGCCCTGCTCGTTGAAGATCCGGCCGCACACCGGGCACTTCTGCGGGGCGAGCGCACCGCACGCCTACGCTCTGATCGAGCAGCGGACACGGGGTTTCCTGTCTTCAACGATCTGGCTCGGCGACCACGATACGGGGCCGGAAGTATTGTGTGTACTGACGATGAAGGATGGGCAAGCGACGCTCCGGGCGTCGGTCGCGGCGCTGCTGCAGGAAATATTCCAGGCGGCGGAAGCAGGAATCGGCGCAGGAGATTCACTGGACAGGCGACTGGACTTGCTGTGGCGTGGCTTCGACGAATCCGGTGCTTATTTCGAACATCTCGTGATGCGCGTCGAGCCAGACGCCCCGGCTCATTCCCTGCAAGCCGCCGGCGGCAAAGCGATCGTCGAAGCTTTTGCACGCTGGAACATCTGCTTCACTGAAAACCGGAAAACTTCGCAGCAAAAGTTTGACCAACCACAGCAATCGGCAAACACTCCGCGGTAGCCGGCATGGAGCCGCGATCATGATGGTTTGATTGATGGAGGCTTGCGATGAAATATCTGGTTTGTGGATGCCTGTTGGTCTTTCCCCTGCTTGCACTGGCCGCCAAGGGCGAACGTTTTCCAGCCGAGGCACGTGCTGTCGCCGATGAGCCGGGTTATTCGGTCATCCAGCTCACCACGCATGCCGCAGACGATGCAGTGCTCTATTTCACCAACGAAGCATATTCACCCGCGGACAATCTGCTGGTATTCACCTCGAAGCGCAACGGCTACTGGAATCTCTATGGCATGGATCTCAGGACTTACGAGATTCTCCAGCTCACCGATTCGAGGCGCATCAACGGCACTGGAGCAGTGGTTGCCCCCGACGCACGCGAAGTGTTCTACAAGGAAGGCAGCCAGATCAAGGCGCTGAGCCTCGTCACCCTGGCTGAACGCGTGGTCACGGACCTGCCCAGGGGCTTCATCATTTCAGCCGCGGTGACCGCCTCACCGGATGGCAAGGTCGTTGCACTGTCACAAGTCGAAGACATCCCGATCACAACGAAAACGGATGTGATCTATTCGGACATGGACGAGCGCTTCGAGAAGCGGCCTTTCAGCCAGATCTACACAGGCAACGGTGATGGCAGCGACTGGCACATGGTTGCCGGGCAGAAAAAATGGATCAGCCATGTATTGCTCAGCCCGCAAGCGCCCTACACCCTGCTCTACTGCCATGAAGGCCGCTGGAACATGGTGGAGCAACGCATGTGGCTGATCAGCCGTGATGACAAAGGCAATCGCAAGCTGCGCGAGGAAGAGACGCCGACACTCTCCATCGGCCACGAGTATTTCTTCCCGGATGGCATGCATGTTGGCTACCACGGCAACTATGCTGCGCCAGACAAACGCAGCTTCATCGGCATAGCCGATATCCGTGATGGCTCATACAAGGAATACATCACGCCGGCCGGCAACACGCACACCCACGCCAATGCCGAAGGCACGCTGTTTGTGGGCGATGGCAGCCCGCGTGCGCCCTTCATCAACGTCTATGCCCTACGCGACGGCAAACTGGAAGGCGGCCCATTGTTCCGCCACGATGGCTCCTGGGCGAAACAGGAATGGCATCCACACCCCCGCTTCCTGCCGGATGGCCGGCAGATCGTGTTCACCAGCAATCGTGGCGGCGACGGCAATGTCTACCTGTTGAAGCTGAAGTAAGCGCGGCACTCACGCAGCCTTTGTCCGGGATATCCAGAGAAATTCAGCACAAGGATTCGCTCATGCAGCCCCTGTCTCTTCCGGCACTCCTGAGTCTGGTACTTGTAGCCTGTGCTACCACGCCGCCCACGCAACCGGCTGCGGCACGGCCAGGCAATCTGCACTTGGACACGGTCGAAGTGAGTGTGAAGCGACACCCCGACAGTGCGCCGACGCGTCAGGCCACGCGGGTGCTGCCGGCAGCGCTCATCGCACAACAGCCTGCCGATCCGGTCGATGTCTGGGGTGGCACGTTGACCGCGCCTGTACAGGCTGCCACGGGATTTTTCCAGGTCCGTAAACTCGGTAAGCGCTGGTGGCTGATCGACCCGGCCGGGCAGCCCTTCATCCATGCCGCCGTGGCGGATACGCGCCCGGCGCCTTCACCCGCTGCGAAAGCCGCGTTTGCGCAGCAGTGGCCCTCCACCGAAGACTGGGCGACACAAACCGCAAGCTGGCTGCGCGACCAGGGCTTCAACGGGGTCGGCGCATGGTCCGACACCGGAGCGTTGGGGCGCGCCAGTCTGCGTGTGCCGCAAACACGGATCGTGAATTTCATGAGCGATTACGCCAAATCGCTGGGCCGCACGCACGTGGTGCCGGGCCACACGGGTTACCTCAACGATGCCATCCCGGTGTTCGACCCGGGCTTCGCCGCCTTCGCCACGCAGTACGCGCAGCGCTTGGTGCGTGAGGCGGACAATCCCGCAATCATCGGCTGGTTTTCCGACAATGAAATGCCGCTGGAAGAGCGCACGCTGGAGAACTTCCTGAAGCTGCCGGAGAGCGATCCGAACGGCCTCGCCGTGCGGCACTGGCTGGCCGAGCGCCAGAAGCGGCCGGTGCCCGAACGCAGCGCCATCACTCAGGCAGACCGCCAGGCCTGGGTCGGCTATGTCTATGAAACCTATGCCCGCATCGTGAGCAGCGCGATCCGTGAGGCTGACCCGCATCACCTCTACCTCGGTTCGCGCTTTCACGGCGGCGAACTGCGCAATCCGCAGGTCTTCGCGGCCGCCGGCAAGTATCTGGACGTCATCTCGATCAATTACTACCGGACATGGACGCCCGACCCGACGCTGATGCGCAACTGGGCCGAATGGTCCGGTCGGCCGGTGCTGATCACCGAGTGGTATGCCAAAGGCGAAGACAGCGGCCTGGCCAATACCACCGGGGCGGGCTGGGTGGTGCCGACGCAGACGGCGCGTGGCCAGTTCTACCAGCACTTTGCCCTGGGGCTGCTGGAAAGCGGCGTGGTGGTCGGCTGGCACTGGTTCAAGTATCTCGACAACGATCCGGAGGACCCGAATGCGGAGCCCTCCAACCGCGATGCCAACAAGGGTCTGCTGGACATCCGCTATCGGCCCTATGCCCCGCTGGTTGGCGCGGCCCGTGATTTCAACCTGCGCAAGTACGCCCTGGCCCATGCGCTGGACAGCACGGGAGACAGCGCAACCCGCTAGACACCGGACTTGAGCTGCTTGATGAAGGCACCGAGTCCCTGCGCCAGCCCGCTAATCAAGAGAATGCACGTCTGCCGCTTAACTGACTGGGCTTGGCTCTTTGGCAGGCTTTCTATTCTCAAAGAAGGCCATCCTGATAGCCTTCCTGTTCAAGCGCCCTTCACTTTGATCTTGCAAACGCTCAGGAGGCTATCCGATGATGAAACCCCAGACGCTGCGCCGGCTTGCCGGTAACTATGCCGTAGCGCGACTCGCGCCAGATTCGCCAATCCCTGCCTGGGCTGACGGCGAAGGCTTCGTGTCGATCAGCCGGACAGACGATGAATTGTCGATAGTCTGCCTTGCCATGCGGGTGCCCACCGGCACGCAGAGCTCGGGTCCATGGCAGTGCTTCAAGCTGCAAGGCCCCTTCGACTTCGACGAGTACGGGATCCTGCTTTCCATCGTGAATCCGCTATCTACGGCCGGACTCGGCGTCTTCGTGGTATCCAGCTACGACACCGACCATCTCTTGCTGCAGCACTCGGTGGCTGAACGAGGCATCGCATTGCTGCACGAGGCGGGACATCGCATCGTGTAATGGTGCCGGGCCCGGATCCAGATACGCTAGCCAACAAAAAGCCCGCAAGATCGCGGGCTTTTTTGCGTACAGCAGATGTGCGTCGCTTATTTCTTGTCGTCACCACCCGCCAGCAGCGGGATGCTGCCTTCGGATTGCTTGCCGAGGAGCCCCGTGCGGGTGTAGATGCCCAGCTTCTGGCGCGTATCCGAGATATCCAGATTGCGCATGGTGAGCTGGCCGATGCGGTCGGCCGGCGTGAAGGCGGCGTCTTCGACCTTCTCCATCGACAAGCGCTCGGGCGCATAGGTCAGGTTCGGGCTCTCGGTGTTCATGATCGAGTAGTCGTTGCCACGGCGCAGTTCCAGCGTGACTTCACCGGTGATGGCGCGGGCCACCCAGCGCTGGGCGGTTTCGCGCAGCATCAGGCATTGCGGGTCGAACCAGCGGCCCTGATACAGCAGGCGGCCGAGCTTCATGCCGTTCATGCGGTACTGCTCGATGGTGTCTTCGTTGTGGATGCCCGTCACCAGACGCTCGTAAGCGATGTGCAGCAGCGCCATGCCCGGGGCTTCGTAGATGCCGCGGCTCTTGGCTTCGATGATGCGGTTTTCGATCTGGTCGCACATGCCCAGACCATGACGACCGCCGATGAGGTTGGCTTCGTTGAACAGCTCGACTGCGTTGGCAAAGGTACGGCCGTTCAGTGCAACCGGCACACCTTCTTCGAAACGCACCGTCACGGTTTCGGACTTGACGACCACATCATCGCGCCAGAAAGCCACGCCCATGATCGGCTTGACGATCTGCATGCCGGCGTTCAGGAACTCCAGATCCTTGGCTTCGTGGGTGGCGCCGAGCATGTTGGAATCGGTCGAATAGGCCTTCTCGACGCTCATCTTGTAGTCGAAACCATTGGCGATGAGGTATTCGCTCATCTCCTTGCGGCCGCCCAGCTCATCGATGAACTGCTGATCCAGCCAGGGCTTATAGATCTTCAACGCCGGATTGGCGAGCAAGCCATAGCGGTAGAAGCGCTCGATATCGTTGCCCTTGTAGGTCGAACCATCGCCCCAGATGTTGACGCCGTCTTCCTTCATCGCCACGACCAGCGCGGTGCCGGTCACGGCACGGCCCAGCGGCGTGGTATTGAAATAGGTTGCGCCACCGCTCTTGATATGGAATGCCCCCGCCTGGATGGCGGCGATGCCTTCAGCCACCAGTTGCGGACGACAGTCGATCAGGCGAGCGATTTCGGCGCCATAGGCCTTGGCCTTGCGCGGGATCTCTTCGTAGTCGGATTCATCCGGCTGGCCGAGGTTGGCGGTGTAGGCACAGGGCACGGCACCCTTGCCACGCATCCAGTGAACAGCAGCACTGGTGTCGAGGCCACCGGAGAAGGCGATGCCGACGCGCTCGCCGGCGGGAATCTTTTGAAGAATGGTTGCGGTCACGTCAGACGTCTCGGGCAGGAAATCAAATGAAGGGGCGCATTGTAACGCGTCCCTGCCCTCTGCGTCTGGCAAGGCTTGCCGGAGCTACATGGAAAAAACGCACGCGGGGTTTCCGCGTGCGTCGGTCCGAAAGGAGCAATGAATCACTCCGTGATGTCGGGTGTCACTCGCGCTCGAAAGCACCCAGATCAGGCGCGGCACCCTGATAAGGCAGGCCTGCACTCACACCGGCATTAATCAACTTGCTGCCGGCAGCAAGGCGGAACAGGCTGTTGGTCGGCAAGGAGCCATCGGCATTCCGTGCCTGCGTCGCCAGGTTTGTGTCCAGGCTGACGAAATCACTGCTACTGACAGCCAGCCCGTTCCAGGTGTTGTTCGTCGACGTGGCATTGGCGATGCTGTCCGCGGTTTTGCCTGACAGGGAAATATTATTGTGGAAGACGTTCTTCTCGCCGTCAGTCAGTGCACCACCAAAGCCATAGTTGATCCCGTTGCTGTAGGAGGTGTTGTTGATCACGGTCACGCCACCGACATTGTTGTTCTGGTCGAAGCCCTTGCCAGGATGACCAAACGACACCGATTGGGTGATGCGGTTGCGTTCCAGCTTGCTGTTGCCCCCAAGCTTGAAGCCATTGCCGTTGCCGGCAAAGTTGCTGTTGTCCCAGTAGTCGATGCCGTTGCGGAAGGTCCAGCTCTTCTCGATAGTCACCGCTTCAGGGCTATCGTAGGTATCGAAACCGTCATCCGAATTTTCCCAGGCACGGCAACCATAGAAGAAGTTGCCCGCCCCCTGGGTTTGCTTGGAGGCAAAACCATCCGCCATGCTGCCATTCTTCTTCGGATCGTAGTTACGGTAGGCGTCCGTATTGATCACTTTCGTGTAAGCGCCGCCCTTGTTGATTTCCAGCCCGGAATTACGGTTGTTGTAGAAGGCGCAATTCTCGAAGGTGTTGTACTTGCCAGTGACATAAGTACCCTGATAGCCCGCACGAGTAACCGAGATACCCTTGAAGTACCAGTAACTACCCGTCAGAAAGAATCCGTAGGAATCCTGCATCCAGGTCTTGTCGGGGAAGGAAAAGTCAATCACGGCCTTGCCACAGTTGGCTGCCACCAGATAGATCCTGGCATTGGCGCTTCCAACCTGCGACAGGGTGATGGTGTTCTTGGCTCCGGCGGTGTAAGGCACCGTATAGGTACCCGGCTGCAGGAGAACCATCTGACCGGCACTGACTTTGGAAAGCGCAGCAGTCAGACTCATCGATGCGGAAAAACTGGTACCTGCTCCCGTGGCGGCACCGCCCGGCGTGACGTAATAAACCTTCGAAGCCGTGAGGTTGCTGGTTTCGGTACCGCAGCCCGTC